>Ga0302120_10000626_pt1 | contig 16061 bp, 15 predicted proteins | sample AG5_Bottom_MG_FD_203118 | JGI IMG/M metagenome (GOLD analysis project Ga0302120, IMG submission 203118) | Marine microbial communities from Western Arctic Ocean, Canada - AG5_Bottom | ecosystem: Environmental > Aquatic > Marine > Oceanic | place: Canada: Western Arctic Ocean | collected 2017-10-01 | reverse complement strand
TACCGTGAGCAATTCGAGGCGTCCCGAATGAGCCTCTCGGGAACCAACCCCGAACGGGACCTGGTGGAGATCGTCGAAATCCCAGACCATCCCTTCTTCATAGGCGTCCAGTTCCACCCGGAATTCAAGAGCCGCCCGCTCAAGCCCCAGGTGATCTTCCGCGGCTTCGTGGCCGCGGCCCTTGCCCGTACCAAGGGCCAAAATAAAACCTCCAGCACCCAGAAATCGAACGCTAAAGCATGACTGACTTCCAAGAGGGCAACGCCCCCCAATCTGCACGCACCGCAGCCGATATGCCCCTTCCCGGAGGTGACTTTGGCCTTTTCCTTTCGCGCCTTTCGATCCAAGGTCTCTTGGCCTGCGGCGTGCTCGAAAATCCGATCAGCGGTCAAAAGCAACAGAACCAGGCCATGGCCCAGGCCTTGATCGATGATCTAGCCATGCTGCAGGACAAAACTCGTGGCAACCTAGAGCCCGACGAGGACTCGCACCTGTCCAAGGTCCTAAGCGATCTGCAAGAGGTCTTTCGCCGGGCCTTCGAGGACCAGGGCGAATAGCCCTCAACGATAGGCCTGAATACCGGTCAATTCGTGCCCCAGGGCCAACGTGTGGATGTCGTGGGTACCCTCGTAGGTCACCACTGACTCCAGGTTCAGCATGTGTCGACCCGTGTGATACTCAAGGCTGATGCCGTTGGCTCCCAACATGTCGCGGCATGTGCGCGCGGCCCCCAGGGCTATGTCCACATTGTTGCGCTTGGCCATCGAAACCTGTTGCGAGGTGAACTTGCCCTCGTCCTTCAGGCGTCCAAGACGCAGGGCCAAGAGTTGCGCCAAGCTGATGTCCGTGGCCATGTCCGCCAACTTCTTCTGGGCTAATTGGAACCCGGCAAGAGGTTTATCGAAGACGATGCGCTGCTTGGAGTAGCGCAAGGCCTCGTCGAAGCAAGCCTCCGCTGCCCCCACTGCGCCCCAGGCAATGCCGTAGCGGGCTTGGGTCAAACAACCCAGAGGCGCGCGCAAGCCGATGGCTTCGGGCATCATGGCGCCGGCGGGAACGCGCACATCTTCAAGCACGAGTTCCGAGGTGATCGAAGCCCGCAGGCTCCACTTGTGATGTTGCTCCGGCGCCGAAAAGCCTTTCAGATCCGTGGGCACGATGAATCCGCGAATGCCCTCTTCCGTACGCGCCCAAACGATGGCGACCTTGGAGCAAGTGCCGTTGGTGATCCACATCTTGCGGCCGTTCAAGATCCAGTCATCCCCATCCCTCTTGCCGGTGGTCAACATGCCACCTGGGTTGGAACCAAAGTCCGGCTCGGTCAAACCAAAGCAGCCAATCACCTTGCCCGAGGCTAGCTGGGGCAGCCACTCTTGTTTTTGTTCTTCCGAGCCATAGGCCAAGATCGGGTACATGACGAGGGAGCCCTGCACCGAGACAAACGAACGCAGGCCCGAATCCGCGCGTTCTAGCTCCTGACAAATCAAACCGTAGGTCACGCTGTTGAGACCTGCACCGCCATACTCCTCGGGGACCGTTGGTCCAAAGACCCCTAACTCCGCCAACTCGGGAACCAATTCCATGGGAAAGGTTCCAGCTTCAAAGTGCTCCATGATCAGGGGCATGAAGCGTTCGGAGCACCAGCCGCGCACGGCGTCGCGGACCATCAATTCCTCTTCGGAGAATTGATCGTCAAGGGCTAGGAAGTCAAGTTGTTGATAGGGATCCATGGGGTCGTCTGGGACGGGGGGTGCCTCGAATACTGTTCGCTGCCCCCGGGGACAGCAGTATCAGAATAAGCGCAAGAAGCCCCGCACGGATCCAAAGAAGGAGTCAGAGGCCCTCTTGTTCCACCGAGGGACAGCCCAAAGGCCCCCTTGATCTGGCCCTCCCCCTTGCCCTGGGCCTCCCCAACTGCAACCCTGATCCCCCATGGCACCCACATCCCACAAGCCCTGCGCCACCTGCGCCTACCCCAAGCCCGAGGGCACCTGCCCCCACTGTTCGGATCGCTGGAGCGGGCCGCGGGCAGAACGGCCGAGGGTGCGAGGGATGGGCGCCTTGCTCGAAGGTGCCCGGGCCCCCCTCGTGGGTGCCAGCCTCCTGTGCCGCGGCCCAGGGCTCAAACGTGTGCTCCTGCCACCGATTGTGGCGGTGGTCTTGGGAGCCGCTTGGCTGCACGGGGCTTGGATCAGCCCTGCGATCGAGGGTTTCTTCACCCTCTCCAGCGATCCGGGACCTGATCCGTCCTGGTGGCAGAGCTCACTGGCCTGGTTGGCGGACACTTGGCTGCTGCAAGCCCTCAGCGGACTTTCGAGCCTGATTGCCTTGGCCCTGACCATTTGGCTGAGTTTCACCTTTTTGTTTGAGGTCATCGCCGGGCCGTTTCTGGACGAGGTGCAAGCACGCCTGGAAACACGCTGGTTTGGACGGGATCCACGCGTGCACAGCGCCCGTCCCGAGGTGCTCGACTCCGAGAGCGCCACGCGCCGGTCGTTCCAGTGGTTGTTACCCGGCGCAGGCCTTGCTGCGGCGGCAGCCTGGTTCTCTCCGGTACTGCCCTGGGTGCTGTCGCCGATTCTGTTCCTGCTGCCGCTCATATGGGTGACCCAACGGGAACCGAGCTACATGGCTTGGCTGCGCTGGGCCTCCAGGCACGAGCTCGGTTTGCTGCTGACCAGCGCCAAGATCGCGCTGATCTCGATCCTCGTGCTAGTGCTTTTCATCTGGCTGCCCTTTGTGCCCATCATCGGCACCTACCTGTGGATTTCCCTCTCGGGCTTTGTGCTGGCCATAGGCCTCTGCGACCTAGCTTTCTCCCGGCGAGGCTGGCCCGGACGTCAACGCATGGGCTTCATGCTGGCCCAAGCCCCCGCCTTCGGGGCTTTTGGCGTGGTCGGCGGTTTCTTGGTGGGCATCCCCATCCTGGGGCCGATCCTCGCGGTCCCAGCCCTCAGCATCGGCAGTTTGTGGCTGATCTGTCGCTTGGATACGGGACCAAGGTCTGCTTCATGACCCCGGGGCCGTATCATCCCCCCATGACCCGCCACCTTGTCACCAGCGCCCTGCCCTATGCCAACGGTCCCATTCACCTGGGACACGTGGCGGGGGCCTACTTGCCCGCCGATCTCTACGTGCGCGGCTTGCGACAGATGGGCGAAGAGGTCCTGTTTGTTTGCGGAGCTGACGAACACGGTGTGGCCATCACCATCGGCGCGGAGAAAGCCAAGCAGGGCTACGACGAGTACGTGGAACATTGGCGAGGGGACATCAAGAAGACCTTCGACAGCTTGGGCATTGCCTTTGACACTTGGTCTGGCACCAGCGTCTGTCCCGATCACGAGGAAACCACCCAAGAGTTTTTCCGCCTACTCGACGACCAGGGTTATTTGATCCGACGTGAAATCGAACAGCTGTACTGCACCAAGGACGAGATGTACTTGGCGGATCGCTATGTGGAGGGGACCTGCTACAACTGCGGCGCAGAAAACGCACGGGGAGACGAGTGCCCCGACTGCGGGACGTGGATCGAAACCCTGCGCCTGAAAGAGCCGCGCTGCAAGCTTTGTGGCGGGCCTCCCGAGCGCCGGAACACAAGCCACTGGTTCTTGGATCTACCCGCCCTGCGCGACAAGAAGATCGCCAAGTGGATTGAGGACCATGACTGGAAGTCGAATGTGTCGGCCTTCATCAAGGGACTCCTGAAAGATGCCCCCGAGCGAGCGATTACCCGGGACATGAAGTGGGGCGTGCCCGTACCCGAAGATCGCGCCGAGGGAATTAGCGGAAAAGTGCTCTATGTGTGGTTTGACGCCCCTATTGGCTACATTAGCTTCACCAAGGAATGGGCTCGCAAACAGGGACGACCCGACGATTGGAAGCTCTGGTGGCAGAATGACGAAACCCACCTGACCCACTTCATAGGCAAGGACAACATCCCTTTTCACTGCCTAGTGTTCCCCTCCATGCTATGGGGTACGGGCCAAAACTACATCCTGCCCCACGCAGTCCCGGCCAACGAGTTCTATTCCATGGCGGGCGGAAAGTTCAGCACGTCGGAGGGGCGCACCTTTGACCTTGAAGAGTATCTCAAGGAGATCGACCCCGAAGTGGTGCGCTGCTATCTGACGGCGACCCTGCCCGAGACCGCAGATGCGGAGTTCAAGAAGGAGGACTTGGTGACCTTCAACAATTCTTCCTTGGCCAGCAACCTGGGCAACCTAGGTTCGCGGGTGCTCAAGTTCATCGCCAAGAATTTCGACAGCCAGATCCCGGAGTTGGCCCCAGAGCACGAAGCGGACTTGGACAAGTTGTTGTTTGAGTGCAGCGTCTCCTGCGAGGACCCGGGCAAGGACCTCTTGGCCTTCCGCTTTCGGCGTTCTCTCGAAGACGTGCTGGCACTCGCCACTGCAGCCAATGTGTTCATGCAGCGCTGCGAACCCTGGAAGACCAACAAGACCGATCCCGTCCTAGCGGGCAGCCAGCTCAATACCCTTTGCGAGTGGATTGCGCTCTTGGCGCGCTGGTTAGCGCCCTTCGCCCCTGGCAAGGCCCAAGAATTGTGGCAGCAACTGGGAGCCGCGGGCGAAGTTTCCCAAGGGGGCTGGCCAAAGGTGCCCTCTGCTGAAAATTCCCAATGGCGTTCGGGCCTAGGGGGCCGCGCACTGGGCGAGCTGGGAACCTTGTTCCCGCGCATAGAAGCGCCGGTCGCCGAGAAGAAGTAGGGGCCCTACACCTTCTGAAGCCACCCCGGCCCATGAGGTGGGCACAAAAGAACCGGGGCCAACCCCAGCAAAACTGGTGTTGGCCCCGGTGTGAGTCAAAAAGACGATCAGACGGAAGCTTTCAGCCCTTTGCCGCCGCGAAACCCGACCTTGCGACCTGCCGCGATGGGCATGGGTTCACCAGTCATTGGGTTGCGGCCAACGCGGGCCGGACGCTCACGAACTTCGAAAGTTCCGAAGCCCGTCAGTGTCACAGTTCCGTCGTCCCGGAGACCATTGGTAATACCATCGAGGACAGTGTCCACGAGGCGTGATGCCTGTAGCCGAGAAACACAGAGTTCCTCGGCGATGACTTCAACTAGATTACCTTTGTTCACGGGAAGGTCCTGGTACGAGGCTCAGCGGCGCTTCTTGGCCTTCTTCTTGGTGGCCTTTTTCTTGGTAGCGCGCTTCTTAGTAGCCTTCTTCTTGGCCTTCTTCTTGGTGGCGCGCTTCTTAGTAGCCTTTTTCTTGGCCTTCTTCTTAGTGGCGCGCTTCTTAGTAGCCTTTTTCTTGGCCTTCTTCTTGGTGGCCTTCTTCTTAGTGGCGCGCTTCTTAGTAGCCTTCTTCTTGGCCTTCTTCTTGGTGGCGCGCTTCTTGGTGGCGCGCTTCTTAGTAGCCTTTTTCTTGGCCTTCTTCTTAGTGGCCTTCTTCTTGGCCTTCTTCTTAGTAGCCTTCTTCTTGCGTGCGGGGGCCTTTACGGCCTTACGTTTAGCGGCCTTCTTTCGAGTGACCTTTTTTTTGGCAGCCTTTTTCTTCTTAGCCATGAGAGTTCTCCTTGGACGTGTTGTCCGGGGGGTGTTGCCCGAAATGGGCGGAGGCACAAAGCCACAACATCAAGGACGAGCATCGTCTCGGTCACCCTCAATCGAGACATCTGATTGCAAGGAAATGCGCGAAATCCTCGGAAAACTCAAATTTCCTTTTCCCCCGGCTACCACTAATCCTGCCTGATGTAAAGCAAACAAGGTGCCTGGGGGGCATTAAACATGAGACCTAACCTATTGACAGCAAGCCACTTAGGACGATCACTGGGCCCTCGGTTAGTGCCTTTTGGAAGGACTCGTATCCCGGTCCTAAGCCTCTCAACAGCTCCATCCTCGGTCCGCAGAAATTTCAGGTGCTTCCGGCAGAGCGAGAGCCCCTTCCGTGTGGAAAAGCTCACACCTTGTGGACAACCCGTTTATATCACGCATGGGCCATGACGCGCGGCAAGTCGCCCGTCCCACCTGAACTCAGAACAGTTCGTCTAGGGCTGCGGAAGCTTGCTCGGAGTAATCCTGAGCGAGGCCATCGTCACCACCCACTCGCTTCGGGCTCGGCGTATCGAACACCCGCTGGAGTCGTTGGGTGGTTTCCTGTGCGTAGAAACGCACCAAGCCTAAGTTGGTCGTGGAATCCCAGACCACCGCGAGCAACGTGCGCGGTCCCACGGCCGACAACTGAATGCCCTGCTCCTGGCCCTGGTGAGCCAGGGAATGAAAGCCCTCTTCCCCAAGAAGCTGGGCCACTTGATGAGTGGCGGCAAAGGAACCGGCCACTAGGGCGGCGAGAGACTCAAGACTCTTAGTGGGTGTCTCTCCCCGGCGGGTGATCATGTGCCCCTCCGTGTCGATTAACAGAGCACTGCGGGCGCCGGAAAGTTCCAGGAACCCGTCGAGTTCCCGGTCTAAGCGCTGCACATCCTCCGCATAAAAGACCATGCGGTCCGATCGAAGACGTTCGTTAGGTGTTTGCATGGGTGTTCTCCTCAGATGGACTGGAATAGAAGACCACCGAGGAGCATCCCCGCCCCCATGGCGGCAGCGATGCAAGCCACCGCGATGGTCACGGCCTTCTTATTTGAGCGCTGCACAGGAGTGACGGCCACTTGAGCCCGCGGACGGATACGCGTCGGAGGGTTCATATTCACCGCACGACGGGGCGCGGGGGCAGGAGTCGCCTGGTCAGCAGAGACCCGCATCAGATTGGAGTGATGGGAAACAGGTGCGGACTCGACGGGACGTTCGAGGGGCTCAAACTCCAGAGCCAGACCGCGGCCGGATTCCTGAGCTCCGGCCTGGGCCGCAGGGGAGTCCTCCATTTGCATGGGCGATGCCATGCGTAGGGTCGCGGCGGGAGCTTCGTCCGTCTCGGGCTGCTGCATGCTGGGCTGCTGCATGCTGGGCTGCTGCATGCTGGGCTGCTGCATGCTGGGCTGCTGCATGCTGGGCTGGCCCTCTTGCGCGGAACCCATCGCCTCTCGCTCCACGGGCACTTGGCCCATGGGAGCCGACATTTTCTGCTCGGGGGCGGCGAGAGGTTTGGGCGCCATGCCCATGGGCATGTTCGGGGAGGGCATGCTCGGAGATTTCTCGTACTCACCGTCTCCCGTGTGCTCAGCTGCAATCCGTGGACTGCTGCTTGCGGGCTCGGGCACTGGACCACCGGGGCTCATGCGCAGGGGATTCGGCATGGGCGAATCACCCGACCCCGAATCCAACGGAGGCGCTTCCCTTACAGGGGACTCACTCACTATGGACTTGGGACCAGAGACCGGTTCCATGGTCGGAGCCTTGGAGAGCACTGGAGATTCGACCGGCGCACCCATTGAATTCGCTGTAGAAACACTGGGGCGACTGGGCTTCGGCGTAGGCACGGCACTTTCCGTAACTAACGGCGCGCTGGCCGCACCGCTCGCCCTGTGCACCGTGTCAAGCACCAATGCCGCGAGGGTTTTGAGCGTGGGAAAAACCCCCTGGCCGGAACTCGCCACCCCTTCGATGGTGGGTGCACCGCTGGGGTTCAAGCTCGCGTTGAGCTCTTCCACAGTCAGCGCATCGGGCAAATCGCGCTTGTTGTACTGAATGACCATAGGCATCTCAGAGATATCCTTGCCGTAGTCAGCGAGGTTCTCCACGAGGTTGGCCATGGATTCGAGGTTCTCTTCCACCATCGAGGCCGAGGAGTCCGCCACGAAGATCACGCCGTCCACCCCTTGCAGCACTAACTTGCGTGTACTGTTGTAGTAGACCTGACCTGGAACCGTATAGATCTGGAATTGAGTGCGCATGCCCGCCACCGTGCCCAGATCCAAGGGCATGAAGTCAAAGAACAGGGTGCGATCCCCATCCGTAGAGATACTGGTCAGCTCGCCACGACTCTTGTCCGGTGCACGCTGATGAATCACTTCAAGGTTGGTGGTCTTACCCGACATACCGGGACCGTAGTAGACGATCTTGACCGTCACGCTTTTCTGAGCAAAGTTAATCTGGACCATATCAGGCTCCTTCTTTTCGAGGTTGGTTGCCCGCGAGGCCAAGGGTCGGCCGCACGGAGTCGTGTTCTTGTGATGTGCCCCGAGCCGCGAACTCCGTCGGCAATGGGGCTATAGGCTCTGGGAAAGTTTCGGTATCACTGCTGTACTCAAGGGCTGACATGCCCTCTCCGAGTCCGCGCAGAAGGCGAGCTATGCGGCCAAGGGCCGCCTGCATGGGCACTCGCAGGTCATTTGCTAGGGCCCCTGGTTCGAGCCAAACGGCAAGGAAGACCTGAGGCCCACGGCAAACCACCAGGGTGGCCTTGCTGCCCTGAAGGACCAGCCGCTCAGGGGCCTCCCAGGAAAGAGGCCCAAAGGAGGCTTCCAAGTCGCGCACCCAACCGAGGACCAGAGCGCAGATTACATCGTGCTGCACCTTACCGATCCCTCCGGCGGCACCCGCCAAAGAGTGAATCAAAAGGCCGTCCTGCCCAATCACGAGGGCTTGACGCAGACCGGGCACCTGGGCCAGTGGCTTCAGAACTTGCTTCATACCTTGCCTCCCGTCTGTTCCGCTAGGCGACCCAAATCCCTAACCAATTCTTCGGGGGGATCCCCTTCGCACCAGGCAGCTCCCATTCCAAGCGTTCCCGAGCTCATCACCAGGGTGCCATGGGCTCCTTCCACGGTGAGAGAAGTCATGGGACCCAGGCCCACGCGAGTGGTGAGCTCGCGGGTCTTGCGAACGCTTTCACGAATAGCCCGTGCGGTGCGATCCGCAACGGGACCCGAGAGCCCCTGGACCAAAGCCGTGCCTCCCTGTTGATAGGTTGCGCAGTGCACCCCTTCCCGTCGAGCAATGTTCTTGAGCAACCCGCGCACGGAACGGCCCCGCGTCGGCTTGGTCTGCTCTCCGCTTTGGCCTCCGCGGGGTTCTTCATCCAAGGTGCCCCGGCGCGTGCTGTCCGCTAGGGCCTGGACAAATCCAGGCGCGGAGTCGCTCTGTTGAGAGGACTCTCGGAAAGCAGCCTCCAGTTCGGGCTTGCCCGGACACAATTCCAAGAGCCGTGCCAAAAGGGTCCGCCGCTCTGCGTGGGCACCCACTCGGCCGCTCAGGGCGACCAAGGACTCCAAAGGCCGCGGATCCCTGGGCATGGCTAGCGCTGCACGCTGCCCCAAATCCCAGGCCAACTGACCATCCTCACGGACGCCACCGCCAAAGAACGCGCCAAGAGCCCCGCAGGATTCCAAGTGCAGAGCTTCGCCACCGCCGCCAGCCTTACCCCAACGGCGAGCCACGTCGCTCGCCCTGGCAAAACGCCCGGCTTCCATGTGCGCATCAAAAAGCTCGCTCCAAAGGGCGGGCCGAGCGCCCACCAGCAAGTCCGCTTCCAGGTCACGCACCCGCGCATCCAGTCGCATGCGAGCTGCCCGGCGTGCCATCTGGACTAATTCCGAGTGTTCCGGATGCAAATCCAGGGCCTCGTGACAGATTGCCTCCACCCGATTGTGTTCTCCGCTGACCACGGACTCACGGGCCAAGGCCAGGTAGTTCTCTGCTGATGGATCCAGAGCCACCAAGCGCGCGGCGCTGCGATGACGCTGGCCACGAAAAATGCGTCCGAGAATGCTCACTGGTCCGACCCCGTGCCTAGATGCTCTACAAGTGCGTCGTGGTCTACCTGCAGCTGAGGCAAGTGATCCCACTCCTCGGGCGCCCGATCAATAGCCTCTCGGAAGGCAATCAGGGCCGCCTTGAAGTCTCCCCGTTCCGCATGGGTCAAGCCACGCACACGAGCCGCCTCGGCTTGGGCCAAGCGTACTTGCTCGGCCAACTGTGCTGCCACCTGCTCGGCCCGCTGAACACGCTGTACTTCGCGCAACTGCCAATGGATACGGTCTTGTTCCGTGCGTACTTTGATCGACCCGCTCCAGATGGGTCGAACTGAACTGAGGGACTCGAGCCCCTTCAACCGCGCCGCCATCATGTTGAGATCCACATCCGAGGCAACCGGTAGGTCACCATAACGTCGAGCCGCGTCCGTATTCCAAGCGACGCCCATGGCAACGAGGAAAAACAAACCGCAAAGGCCCACCAGGACCTTCACTCCGCGACGCTTCTTGCGATCGCGCTCCACTTCCCCATAACGCAAGTCACGGATCATGCGCGCCACGTCTCGCCGGGTGCGGTCCAACAAGAGGACTTCTTGCAACCAGGGAATCGCCTCGCTGATTCGGCCAGCTTCGACCGCATCGTCGGCCCGCCGCAGGTAACGCTCAACCAATGAATCCGTGTTCCCGTTGCGACGCATGAGGCCCGCGAGCTCTTGGTCTACCGTGCGATCAAGGGGCATGTGCCCTGCCAGGAACTCCAACAGGGCCTGGGCCCTTTCCACATCTCCCGATCGCTCGAGCAGCACCGCCAAGCGACGGCCTTCCACCGCCAAGGAAATGCGAGCGTCTTGCAGTACTTCGGGATGGGCCAATCCTAAAATTACAAGCGCCTCCAAAAGGCGCATGTTCGCCGGGTCCTCGCTCAAGTGGTCGAGCAAGGCCGAGCCAAACGCGTGGGCCGTGCGACGGTCAAAATCGGACGCTGCGGCCTCCATCATGGAGCGCAATCCGTCCGCATCGAGTTCGTGATCTGGGCCGCCGGTGATCGCTTGCACAGCGTCATCAACATAGGCCTGGCCGCCCTGGAGCGGATCGTTTTGGGGTTCTTGAGGCAAGGGGCTTTCCAGCGCTAGAGCGGGGGGGAGAAAAGAGTTCTCCCCTGCCCTCCTCTTTCGGGTCCCCAGGCGGCTTACCTGAAACCCAAACTCAGCCGGTCCCAGAGAAGCAACAGGAACCCCTTCTGGCGGTCCCCGAGCTGGTTAGCAAGGTCCAAAAAGGTGCCTGCGGGGCCCAGCCCGCCGCGCGCGAGCCGAGCCCCGCAGGCGGGGGATCTCCATATTGATTCTCCGGCTTGCGCCTAGAAAATCAGGGGGTCCAGTACCCACTCCCCAAGCTCGGTGGCTCCCGCTAAGCGGAAGGCCGACTGCAGGGAAAGGGTGGTTCCAATCAAAGCCACATCAGAAGGGATGGTGAATTGATGGTTGGCAATGCCGTCGATGTCCGATGCTGCGGGCAGAACCGCCAAGGTCGAGCGGTCCAGGTGCAGCAGGCCACCGACTCCCGGCAGAGCCACCGCGGGGGCGCGCTGCCCCACCAGCAAGAGCGAGATCAGGGAGTTCTGACGCTTGGTAGAGAAGGAAGCAATTCCGCCGATGGTCATGGGGTTGTTCTGGCGCAGATCCCCTTCTCCGGTGTCGAAGAGCCGGATGCCTCCGGTGCTTCCAAAGGTGCTCACGTGAACATCCTTGTGGGCCACCACGATGCGAGTTCCGCTCTCATCCAAGTCCAAGCCAGTGACACTGCCCGGGACATCGATTTCCCACACGGGTTGGGGCAGGCCGGCTTCGAGCAGGATCACCTCAGGAGACATTCCATCCCCCCAGGCGCCATACGCTGCGCGCCTTCCGTCCGGCGTGATGCGAGCGATGCTGGGCATATTCTGGCGGGCACCGATGCCTCCTGACTGTTCGTGTTGGGCAACAAGCACCGCGTTCTGGCGCAGCTCATACCGTGCCCAGGTTCCGGTGGTGTAGCGCCACCAAGCGACCGCCAGGGTCTCGCCGTCTTGGGACAGATCCAAGGCGGTGACCACATCGGTCTGGGAACGGGTCAAGGTGATTAGCACGCCCCAACCATTGGAGCCGGCGGTCAAGACCACCAACTGTCCCGTGGAACCAACTGCCACTCGGCTGCCGTCACCCGACACTGCGGTGGCACTGGGAGCTGAATTCAAAGCCTGCTGGTGCAGCACTTGGCCGCTTCCATTGAGAATGTAGAGATCCAAACCCGCCGCAAGCACGATGATCGAACCATCTTTGCTGACCTGCAGACTGGAGAGCGCAAGGCCCGGAAAGTCTTGACTGCTCAAGAGCGCACCGTTGCTGCCATCGAGCAATTCCAGGTGCACCGAGCTCGATGAGCTCTCAAACGCTGCGACCGCCACCAAGCTGCCCGTCTCGTCCGTAGCAATCTGCGCTGCGGAGTTGATCAGGGGAGCAATCGTGTGATCCCAATCAGTGGTGAAGTTGCCATTGCGAGCGGTGCTCAGGGGCGAGTGCCGGGTGATGCGGGTGGCTCGCTGATAAATGTTCGGGGCGGGCTCTTGGGTAAGGCCAAAGACCACGGCGCTCTTGGCCGGAGCAACCGTGCGACTGAGGAGAGAGCTTGCAGGAGTAGAGCCGTCCCGGAAACGGGCGGGCCCGGCTTGGTCCCGAGGTACATCGAGCACCATCCATTGGGGATTCTGTCCCTCTACGCCAACCCAGACCAGGTTGTTGTCGGCAAAGAAGTGGACATCCTTTGGAATCCAGGCCTCGTTGCTGCCTGGGGCGTGCCCCCAACGCAGGCTGGGTTGAAAAGGAGTGTTGACCTGGGCGTTAGCCCCTGCGGTCAAGCTGAGAAGGAAAGTGAATGTGAGTGTTGTTTTTTGCGCGGTATTCATGGCTTGTGCGGCCTCCAAACAACGCTACCCCCCCAGTGGCTCGGGGGCGGCGGACAGGCGGAAAGCCCCACCCACGTCCCAGGCTGAGGCACACAACTTGCATCTGGAGTACCCCGAGCCCCAAGTTGGGACGAAATGAGCACTCCGGCGAGCCACCCCAGCGGCTCCAGAGGCTAGAATCCTCGACCCGCTGATCCGGGGAGAGCCCAGCCCACAAGAGGTTGGCGCCGAAGGGGCAAGCCGCGATGCGCGGTGAAACTCTCAGGCACCCAGGACCCGGATCTCAACGGCCCACTGGACGCATGTGCGAACAGGTGCGCGGAATTCAGCTCAACCGCCCCGGTGCATCCCCAACCAGGGGCTGCCTCACCCCCCTGTACTCATGCTTCAAACACCTCTACACGCAGTCCATGAACGCCTCGGCGCGCGCATGGTGGAATTCGGCGGTTGGCACATGCCTGTGCAATACGGCCCAATCTTGGAAGAAGTCCAGTGCGTGCGCGAAAAGGTCGGCCTGTTTGACCTTTCCCACATGGGACGCCTGCGCGTCACCGGGCCCGATCGCGTCAGCGCCCTCGACCGCATCGTGACCACCTATGTGAACCGCATCCCGGTGGACTCCATCCGCTATGGCCTCTTTTGCCAGGAAGACGGCGGAGCCCTCGACGACATCTTGGTTTACAAGGGCGAAGAAGATGTGTTCCTCGTTGTCAACGCCTCGAACACCGAGCGCGATGTGGCTTGGCTGAAGAAACACCTCGCCGGGGCCGACGTGACCTTGGAAGACCAGACCCAGGAATTAGCCATGTTGGCGCTCCAGGGGCAAGGGTCCGTGGCCACCTTGCAAGCGGTGGTAGAAGATCTCGACGTCTCGACCATCGGCTACTACAAGTCGGGCTTCGGCACCCTCTGCGGCATGCCGAATGTGCGCGTCAGTCGCACGGGCTACACCGGCGAAGACGGCTACGAGATTTATTTCGACAGCAACGAGTCCGAACGGGTCTGGAATGCCCTGATGGAGTCCGGCGCCGAGCATGGCCTGAAGCCCATCGGCCTCGGGGCCCGGGACACCCTGCGCCTCGAAGCGGGCATGTCGCTCTATGGCCACGAAATCAACGAAACCCGCAACCCCATCGAAGCTGGCCTTTCCTTTGGGGTGTCTTTCCACGAGGACAAGGGCGACTGGATCGGCCGCGAGGCCCTGACCAAGATCAAAACCAACCCAACTCGCAAGCTGGTGGGTGTCATCACCGATGGCAAGCGCGCCCCGCGCGAGGGCTACCCAGTCATGGACGGGGACACCGAGATCGGTAAGATCTGTTCCGGTGCTGTTTCCCCCACCCTTTCCAAAAACATCGGCACGGCCTATGTCCCCCTTGCTTTCAGCGAAGCGGGTACAAAAGTCCAAATGGACCTGCGCGGCAAGCGCCAGGACCTGACCGTGACCGACCTTCCTTTCTATTCCCGTAAACGATAATTCCAAGAGAACTCATCATGCGACCCGACGACCGACGCTACGCCACCTCCCACGAATGGGCCAAGATTGACGGGGACTCCGTCATCGTTGGCATCACCGACTTTGCCGTCGACGAACTTTGCAACGGAAACGAGGGAGACCTCGTGTACTGCGACCTGCCCGAAGTGGGCCGGCTCGTGGAAGCCGGAGAGACCTTCGGCGAAATCGAATCCGTCAAAGCAGTCTCTGACCTGCAAGCCCCGATCAGTGGCGAGATCGTCGAGATCAACCCCGTGATCGAAGACCACCTGCAAGTCTTGGCGGAAGACACCTGGGGCAAGGGCTGGATGGTACGCATCAAAGCCACCGCCCCCAACATCGATCACATGCTGGACGCGGCGAGCTACGAAGAGCACATCGCCGCGCCCCACTAGATTGGCGAGCCCCGTGCAAGACAGCTGGCGCTTGATCACCACCTGGGGCACCACCCCAGAGTTCAACATGGGTTTGGATGAAGCTCTCCTCTTGGAGGGCGATCAACCAACCCTGCGCCTCTACACCTGGTCTCCCGACGCCCTCAGCCTGGGCTGGTTCCAAAAAACCAGCGAGGTGAGCGGCATCGGCTCCGCCAGCAGCACCGTGCGCCGCTTGACCGGAGGCGGCGCGATTCACCACGAGGGGGAATTGACTTTTTCCCTCTGCTGTCCCCAGACCCACCCCCTCTACCGGGGACCGGTGGGCCCAAGTTACGCGCGCATCCACGGAGCCGTCATCTTGGCCCTACGCCAGATCGGTCTGCCAGCGCGCTTGCGGGGCGAAGGCTCCCTGACATCAGACGATCCCGCTAGCGGCATGTGCTTCCACCATTCCACCCCCTTAGATGTGGAATGGAATGGTCGCAAGGGAGTCGGCTCAGCCCAACGGCGCAAGGGCGGGCGCGTCTTGCACCACGGCTCAATCAAAGTCACGAGCACACCCCTCGAAGGCAACATCGCGACCTTCGAGCAAGCGACCGAATCGCACACAGCCCAGTCCTTCGCGCCCTTACTTCTAGATCACATGCGCCAACACCTAGGCATGCACTTGATCCCCGGAGTTCCAAGTCCAGAGGAGCGGGAACGCGCCGCGGAATTGGGAGCGCGCTACACCACCGACGAGTGGGTCCATCAGCGGTGATCCACGAGCCCAAGCACCGCGCCCCAACCGGGACGACCGTTCCAGGTCGAACAAAAGCCCAAGCAAGTGTTGCTCTTGACCGTCGCCAGGGGACGCCAATAGACCGAGTTCGGGCGCTCCGAACGGAGGCCATGCTTCAAGGCCTGGGTTGAAATGGACTCGACCATCTGGGTCGGATGAACGGGACCTTCCACAGTTGCCAGGAAATCGATTTGCTCGGTGCCGCGCTCGACGGGCAAGCGGAAGACAGTGGAGAGCTGAATCTCAAAGGCATCCTTCTGCTCTAGTTTGGCAACCACTCCAAAGTAAGCGGGGGCACTGGATGGGCTTCCCAGGGAAGTGTTCAAACCTGCTGGCGCGAGGATCTCCAAACGCAGGGCATCCTCGATCATGAAGGTCCCACCGCTGGCGCTGCCCGTCCCCCCGGGGTGAATCACATCAAAACCCGCCTTACTCAAGCGCGCTGCAATCAAACCCGCCACCGCTCCGCCACGGGTCTTGGGGGCCAGGAATAACTCGAGCTCTACCTTGCGCGCCTCCTGCTTCACCATGCCCTCAACCCTGACCACCAGCATGCCTGGCTTACCCGGACCCACGCTGCCCTCGAACCGAACTTGGGCGAGTTCCTGGGCCTGGGCGCTGGCGGAAAACACAACGAGCGCGCAAACGCTCAGGAAACCGGGGACTTGGATCGGGAGAGGCATAATCTTCATGGTCTGGATGGGCTAGAGCACAGCATGCGCTCGCTAGACCCCCTGACGACCGAAAAGATACTCTCCTTCCCGCCCGATCCCTGGCTTTTGGACAGCCCCCCGATGCGGATGCAAAGGCCGAGGGCTATCCCGGTCTCGATGCCTATAAGGACCTGATCTT
>Ga0302120_10000623_pt1 | contig 16077 bp, 14 predicted proteins | sample AG5_Bottom_MG_FD_203118 | JGI IMG/M metagenome (GOLD analysis project Ga0302120, IMG submission 203118) | Marine microbial communities from Western Arctic Ocean, Canada - AG5_Bottom | ecosystem: Environmental > Aquatic > Marine > Oceanic | place: Canada: Western Arctic Ocean | collected 2017-10-01 | reverse complement strand
TTCTATTAGCCGCGTGTAAACGCTTTGCTGCGACCTCAAAGGGGGAATTCCCAAGCCGGGAATGGATGTGCCTTGTCTATTTCGTCAACAATCATCACTACCGTAGTTGCTAGGTTACGCAGTAATTCTTCCAACCTTCCTCCCGCACCGGGTATGCGATTTCCTCGACCATCGATAATGAGCCACGAGTTCGGATTTTGCATTATCCAAGATTCCAGTTCCGGTGCGACCGAGGCTGCGTTAGCCTTGGAATCACTGCGAAGCCAACTCATTCCTTCTAGTACATTTTCAGCTTCATCAGTCCAACACCACGCTGAAGGATAAACAGGAAGCTTTTCCATTTGCGACATCAGTTTATCTGCCACACAGGTACAAGGCCTGCCGACCATCGGCATCGGTTGACTATGTAACCAATAGCGACTGCCGACGACGCCACCATCAATGACCTCGGCACTCTCGGGCGATGGTGCAGTACGGATTCGCCGCTCGTCCTCGGGCATGGTCATCGAACTGACGACAATCCTATCATTTTTCAATCTCACGCCGTGGTGACCACGATTACATCAACGATTTATCACATTCAATAGCCTATGTGAAAGAGTTGCAATAGGCCAATGTTCAAGGGCAATAGATGGCCGCATTGGCTCGTGAGTCAAGCACATGATGGGCAACAGCCCCCTGCACCGGAAGGTGGGCAGATGTTCATGATGCTTATTTTCATGCTGTTGATGACCTTCTTATTGATGAATGAAGGTTTCAGAACTGGACTGTCTGGTTATGCTGACCCCGTGCTTTCACCATGGCTGCCTGAAGAGTCTTATTTCATCATAACAATATTAATAATCGGTTCATGCTCAATGTTGGTGAATACTGTACTTCGCAACTTCTTCATCGACCCTATTCAACAGGCTCACATCGGCCATAGGATGGGGCAGGTTAGGCGCATGAGTAACGATGCTAGGATGTCTAGGGACGCGGCAAAAATGGAAAAGGCACAGAAATTGCAGATGCATATCATGCCGGAGCAGACCAAGATAACCATGGGCGGAATGAAACCGATGATGTTCACATTCATCTTCATAATCGCTATTTTCTCTTGGATTGGCATGGTGGTTTCAGATTTCCGGGTCGGCTATGTCAGCCTACCATGGGTTTCGAAGTGGGATATGCTAGGTGATAAGTTCCTATTCTTCCCTGCTTGGATAGCGACTTACATCTGCTTATCGGCACCTCTAGGGCGAGCTGTTGACCGTCACATCAAATTGTGGCGCTACAAATCACACCCGGTGGTTGTCGCTGGTGAAACCATCAAAGAGCCACTTCTTCATCTGGTGGCAACAGATGAAACCAAGACTCGAATGACCCGTAGTCGCCATCACAGAGGCGGCCCGAGGAAACAGAAATCTCAACAATCCACCGACTCCTCAACAGAACTCTCATCCGACATCACAGGTTCAGTCTCAGAAGATGTCATTTTCTGCCCGCAATGCGACAACAATATCGTCGCACGCCTTGATGGAAGAAACCACTGCAAAGTCTGCATGCACCGATGGAGGTAGATGTATGGTATGTATCACCATCTCAGGCCAACCGGGAAGTGGCACCTCGACATTGGTCACAAAACTTGAGCAGCATTTCAACTGGTCCTCTCTGAACGGCGGTCAGGTATTCCGAGATGAAGCAAACAAGCGCGGCTTGGATCTGCTTACTTTCGGACAACTATGCCGCGATGATCTTTCGGTAGACCGAGTATTGGATGAGGATTTGAAACGGCGAATCAGCGAACCAGATGGACCCGAAATCATCGAGAGCAGATTGGCCGGAAGGTGGGCTTTTGAACTAGGTATAGATTGTACCAGATTATGGCTTGAGGTCTCCGAACATGAACGAGCCCGCAGAGTTGTTCAGCGCGAAGGCGGAACCCTTGAGCAACGGTTGTCAGATTCGGCAACAAGAATGGCCATCGACCAAGCCAGGTTCGCTGAATTGTATGGTTTCCAACCAGCCGATCCCGAACCATATAGTAACAAAATATCTGCCGACGACATGAGTGCAGATGATGTGTTAGCAGAAACTTTAACAATATTACAGAAGCGAGGTATTAGTAATGTCTGAACATTGGATTCTCGACCCTGAGGCCAAAACCGAGCCAGCACATGGCTGCGCTCCGGATGAGCGCAGCGTCGAGCAGTTGCTATCAGCCGCAGTTATTCTGCTCGACAAGCCTGCAGGGCCCTCTTCTCATCAGTTAGCGGCTTGGGCAAAAGAACTAATGGGCCTAGAGAAAATGGGGCACGGCGGAACTCTCGACCCGTTTGCAACCGGAGTGTTACCGCTTATGTTAGGAAAAACAATGCGATTGACCGGAGCAATGCTCGGACAACAGAAATGCTACATCGCGGTGATGCGATTCAGCGAGGCACCTGGTGCAGATGAATTGGCATCGGCCACCGCTGCCCTACAAGGGCTGATTTACAATGTCCCACCTGAGATTTCCGCGGTTAAAGTTCAGGTCCGAACCCGTACGGTCTCAGCATTTGAAGTGTTAGATATCGATGGTCGATTTGCGGTGATGAAAATCGAGTGTGAAGCGGGCACGTATATTCGCACCATTGCCCGCGACCTCGGATTACTTCTAGCACAAGAGATCGAATTGGTTGAACTTCGAAGAACAGCATCAGGAATCTTCGATGAGCGCCACTGTGTGACGATGGAGACTATAGCTGACGCATTCTGGCTGTGGCAGACAAAGTCAGACGAGGCAGCACTTCGCAAGATACTCTTACCTATCGAGACCTTGGTCGATGCTTTCCCCCAAGTCTTCGTCAAGGATGGTGCTGTCGGTGCACTCTCGCACGGAGCACCATTGGCCCGTCCGGGATTGGTCAGTGCAAGCAAAGGAGCAAGTAAAGGAGAGACTGTTCGGATTATGACCTTGAAGGGAGAGGTTGTTGCACTGGCTGAACTTCTGGTCGATTCAGATTCACTACAGGAGATGTCGACGGGGGAAGTAGCAATATCACAATCCGTACTGATGGATATCGATGTTTATCCACGGGCTTGGAAAACTGAATAATCAAGCTTCCACGAATTCTTCATATACCCATTCATCAGTCTCTAATCTTATCTTTAATTGCCTCATTTTTACACACACCACTCCCTCACCGAAGTGGACCCACACAGTCACGGAAGCAAGTATTCTTCTTAGGTTGCACTTCTAAAGTTTGCCCGATATTATGCTATTATGCGAACTACTGTGCGTGTTTTTCTATTGAAAAAAACATTTTCCCGGTTTCCAATTCTACTTGATTTTTCGGATAGGTGCCGGGCCGAACATCAAGAACAATCCGACCAATACCAGCAGAACCAAGATTGTCCCCCCCCATACCGTTGCCTGACCAATTGCAAATGATGAGTCGACAACAGTCGGTTGTGCAGCAGAAACGACCTCAATGCTCAAGACACTGGAATAGGCATTGTTATCTTCATTTGACTCAAATACGTCATCGCCGCCATCCAATTCTATCTCCAGTAGAACTGTGTCGTCGTTCATCGGCACCACCCATGGGCAGATTGCGGTCTCGACCATCCCTGACCTTATCTCAGGTACAGTGACTACCTTTAGCAGATTCCCGTCGGCTTCGCAGTGCACCGTCACAAAGTATGCGTTTGATTGCCCATTGTTTCGGATATGAACATGCACCTCAACCTCGTTACCGCTTGAAAGATTACCCACCACAGTCACCTCTTCGAATGACAGTTCTGCAGTTGCCATTACCTCGACATTTACGTTGCGTACAATGCTCAAGTCGCCATCGCTGATGGTAATCTGTAGATCATATTCTCCGGCAACGGTTGGATTCAATTCCAACCTACCGTCCTGCTGATTCCAGTACGCCCAGGAATATGAGGTGTCGACCGACAAGGTCGGCGAGTCCACATCGTCAAAACTCAGTGGCAGCAGGTAGACCTCTCCTAGAGAAACTATCACCGTAGTAGGAATAGCCTCTGAGAAAAATGGTGCATCGTTCAGAGTACTGACTGTGACGGTAAAATTCTGCTGCCAAAAATTTCCAGCGGCATCGGTCACTGTAGCGGTGACTATGGTGTCTCCACTCTGTTCATCCTTCTGGCTGACGCGAATCTGGTCACCTACAACATCGACATTTACGATATCGGAGCGGTCTTGAGTGACTGTCAGTTGTAATTCGGTATTATTTCCGCGGTCATCGCTACAGGTGATGAGAATTGGCATTAATCTCCCGACTCCATCCTCACTAAGTTCAAGAACACCTATAGGCATACATTGCGGGTCTTCATCCCACTCCAATTCATAACCTCCTGAAATGGATAAACTATCGACCTGCACTACAGTGGTAGCAGGTTGCCCATCACTATTCCACGAGAACACTATACCAAATGATACGTCAATACTGTTGCCGCCACTGAGGAGATAGGCGCCCACGGGAACCGAGATACTGTGCGAGCCGAGTTCGGTAAGATTCTGTCGATAGACTTCGACCCCAGCAACCTTCACCTCGAACCACGACGTGTTGGCTAGCCCATCAAGAGATTGACCCAACTGCCAGTCAAAAAATAGTGTGGGGTCATTGATATCGATGCGCACACTTGAGATGCAACCACCGAATATAGTCCCCTGCAATTTCAGGAAAGCAAACTCCGGTAGAACTTCCCCGACCATGTGAGATGATGGAGATGACCAATTTTCTCCATCGTTTGAAGTAATTACCTTCCAGGATGTGTTTCCATCAGTAGTCACATGTAAGCGCCCCCATGACTGTCCAAAAGGACGGGATATGGACTCGCTTGTCCACACCCCTGGTGAATCACTGGAATTCTCTATGCCACAAGGACTCAGTGAAATTGCACTGTGGGTTCCTGCAGAGGTGTTTATTTCCAACACCGGCCAATCACCGGTGAAAGTCTGTTCAGCAACCGCGGTTTCTATGCCGAACCATTGCGCCTGGTAAACCACATTGAAACCAACAGCATCAAGACGCATCTCCGAGTCGTCTGTACCACCTTCAGAGGCATAATCTATCTTGATATTGGCATCTGCGATGTCTTCCCATGAGTAATTCTGAGAAGTGATGTCCTTGGTCCAATACGGACTGGTCATATAGAATAATCCTGATTGAGTATGAGAGAATTCCTTGACCAGATAATTCATTCCATCAACCTCGATGCTGACCCGAACCGAATCCGAGTAGAGAGGGTCCTGGACATTGAATGTTAGAACCAGTGCAAGAGATTGTATCTCATAGGATTCCATTCCTGCGTACTGGAAACCACCGACAATGATTTCCGCCCCGGAACTGACTGCGACGTAATTGTCGGGCTGTCCGGTTGCCGAGCCATGACCAAAAGTGGAATTGGTAGTAGACCAGATTGTCGAAGATTGGGTGTTCAGCGAACGATTGTGGTCAAAGGTGAGATGCCCGTCGGTCACCATCGCCGAGGTATATTCGGCTACATCGTCACTGAAAGCGGTCTTGGTGGACAGTGTCCACTCCTGTTGCGGAGAAAAGGTATCGTTAACCAAATCAAAATTCTCGACATTGTGGATGCTGCGAGCCTCGACAGTATCTATTATCGCACCATGACCCGATAACATCATGATTATCAGAATCACCGAAATGTAGCCCTTCATAACAACACCTGCTCATCGACAAGGGCGGGTTGTCCATCCTTCAATGCGTTGGTCGTTTGTGCCCCCCATCCCAGTAGCATTGAAATACCGCGCTCAAGTCACAGGCTCGCTAATGGCTGTGGTAGTGTAGGGGTTAGCACGGTAGGTTGTGGTCCTGCCGGCCCGGGTTCGATTCCCGGCCACGGCCCCATTTGAGATTTATTGGGAATTCTCCCATGCCGTTTTCTCACTCATCTTCTCTTCGCACAGCAACAAAAGCTGCTGCTACAAGAGATAGAGAAACCATTAGTGCAGTGAAACCTGGCATTGAGTTTGGAGTCTCACCAGTATACATGTCAACATACGACATGTCATCATGAATCTCCACGCAAGTGAAGTACAGATCAGTTGTATCTTGCGAACTTAACGAAATTTGATCTCCGAGGTCAACAAATCCATTTGAATTAATGTCAATATATGCTACATACCAATTCTTACCATTGGCATCAGTAAAGTCTCCACCAGTGCCTGTCAGGGTCCAATCCATCTCGTTAAATGGTACACTCAGTAGTACAGACAGTGAGTCCTTATCTCCTGAAATCATATCTGAACACTGGCCATCTAAATCCATTTCATCAGTGCTTGAGTCGGTCATCAAAATCTCTAGTGAGAGTTCATCGGCAGATATGTTATGACCAGAGTACGGCATTATGCACCCCATGTCTTCACAAATCAATAGACTCGCTGAGTAACCATATGGAGTCGACGAGTCTGATGAGTTCCAATTGAATTCTCCCCAAGAACTTCCATCCTGCATGTATTCATCAGAATCGTTCGGACAATCACTCATATTCCCATCGTTGACAAGATACATGCTGATGTCGTCAGTGATATCATCGGGAGTCTCGCAGTGGAACATTGTGTCCGAGGTGCCATCTCCATCGTAGTCAACAGCTTCGTCACTCTCATCCGCACAATCTGTAGTGTCATCGTTTACTCGGTTGAAAAGAATTAGAGTATTGTATATGTCGTCTTCATCCTCTTCCACAACACCACTATCCCCACAATCAAACGTGTGCAATGAACGTGTGTTTGGATTAAGAACTAGATCTGGTGCAGCCCATTCCCATTCAGTACTATTAGATTCCTCCACTACAAGGTCGATTGTGACATCGAACCAAGTTTCCATAGTCATTGTTGCAGTTCCATTCGACATTGTCATTGAAGTCAAAGTCATGTTGCCGTCTGAATCTGGAGTTGCGACCAATGCAACATCACATGCGCCATCATCAGAGTCATATGTCATGTTGATGTACACAGTTCCATCACCTGCTGTCTCCATTGTAGCAGCACTTGGCATGAAATCTTCTTCATCGGTTCCATTCTCGCTTGAGCCATTATCAGATTCGGTGTCGTCATCTTCTTCTTCATCCATTCCACATTCCATGTCTTCAGGACTTGGTAGGCCGAGATCCATCTCCGCATCTCCTCCGTCACTGCCATCGCTGCCACCTTCATCGGCACCGTTTGGGCAATCGTCCCATCCATCATTCACTTCGTCCATAGGGACTGTTGAACCATCGCCATCATTGCAGTCAAACCAATTGTCAACGTCGTTGGTTGTATCGCCATCACCATCAGAATCAACTGAAGGATCCATGTCTTGAGGTTCATCTGAGCCATCACCACAGTCTTCATCGCCATCATTTACATAATCAAATGGTATTTCTATATCAGGACTACCTCCAACCTCATCACTGCACCAGAAGGTGTCAGAACCCCCACCGCCATCGCCACTGTCATCTTCTTCAGGTTCAGGACATACATCAAGAGGTTCTGCTTCCATATCACGAAGAATCACCATAAAGTGTTCGGTTTCCATTGCATCCTCATCTGTTATTGCCACAGCCAAGTTGATTATCCAAGGATAATCTGCAAAATCTGCAGGCAATGAGGCGACAGTAGATGTTGCAATCTGAGTTAAGTCAGACCCCATGGCAATATCCCCCGCTGCTCCGAGGTCGAAGGTCATCATCATCTTAGTGCGTGCATTTCCTGCATCATCATATTCCCACAATGTATCCATTGTCATCATCATGGTCATTCCACCATCAACTTCCATCGGAGCAGTGAAAACCATGCTGGAACCCATCTCTGGGACCACACCACAAAGGGCATCATTGTCCAGATCTCCCAATGATTCCATGTATTCAAAAACCGCTAGCATCGCCATGAATTCGCATCCTTCATCTTCCGGATTGGCAACGCAAAACGCATCGACAAGAGCCGCACATACATCTGATTCATGATCTGCAATACATTCTGGTTCGGCACAGGGACTGTTGATTGGGTCGTCAAACGGGCAATCTTCCAAGTCTTCCTCAGTTACTGAATCTGCAACTGCATCGGTACATGACCAAGTTGCTTGATCAAACACTTCAGCCTCGACGTGCCCAGAAAAACTTACGTTGTCCTCAAACACAACCATCGGATTAGTGAAATTTATTATGTCGCTCATAGGGTCATAAGCGAAATGTTCGAGTTCGATCGTATTATTGTTCTTCACTGACCAACTGGTGATATTGTTAAAATCTCCAGCGTTTCCACCTGATGAATTAACCCATGTAGAATAGACATCTACGACGTGGCCATCATCAACTGAACATATCTGTTCCAACGCGTAAGGCGAGCCATTAGACATCGGTGGCGCAGGGAAATGCAAACTTAGGGGATGCTGATCCTGTATCCCAAATGCATAATCCTCAGATTGTATATACACAAATAATGCACCCGATGGCCCAGCGTCCCCTGGTGTGTCATCAATTACATCATCAATTACATCATCAATTACTTCTTCACTTATTTTCTCGTCCCCAAGACACCCAGCCAAAGTGGCTGTAAGCATCATGAGAACTGCTAGCACATGCATAGTTCGCATGAATCACGAGATGGGGGTTCGGGTCATAACCTATACTATTACAAATTTTCTTCAAACGTTATGCGATGGCCCATTCGTTGCGCCTTGGTTTCGAGGTATCTCCTATTCTCGTCACCCACGCCAACTACCAGTGGAATACGCTCGACCACATCGACCCCAAGGCTGGATAATTGTTCAACCTTGTCCGGGTTGTTGGTAATCAGGCATACTCGATTGATTCCCATCGTCTCAAGCATCTCTACTGCAATTCTATAGTTCCGAGCATCAGCAGGCAAACCGAGCATCAGATTGGCATCAAGTGTATCGGCTCCTTCATCTTGCAAATGGTAAGCCTGAATCTTGGCATGTAAGCCAATTCCCCGTCCTTCTTGACGCAGATACAGCAGTGCACCCCAGCCGCGCTCTCGCACCATATCAAGAGCCGCATTCAACTGTGCCCCGCAATCGCAACGTAGACTACTGAACACATCCCCGGTTAGGCATTCTGAGTGCATTCGCACCAAAACCGGGTCGGGGCCACTCATATCCCCTAATGTCAGGGCGACATGGTCCATTCCAGTCTCAACCTCGTGGAAAACTCTAATCTTGAATTCGCCATGAGGTGTGGGTAGTTTTGCTTCCGATGGAACTTCTCCCAATTCTGCCAAGCGAATTTTTTCAGGACTCATCTCATCACCCGGTTTTTCTTATCAATATGCGATATTCACCTGCATTCTCCTCAACCAAAAGCAGTTCATCACCGGTGCGATTGAGCAGGAGCGGCATGTCGTGTAGCACTTCCTGGTCATCCGACCATACTTCAAGAACTTCGTCACACTGCATCTGCAGTAATGCTTTGCGCGCTTCTGCTATCGGCACTGGACAAAAGAAACCCAATACATCTAGTGAACGGTCGACGTGAGTAATACCGCCAATGACCTCGTTGGGGGCATCGCCCATGTCGGTTGCTATCCGCAATCTCACTTCAACCCCACCGATGTACCTAAACGAGTCAATTATACCGTAGGACTTGAAGGCTGAATCATCCTAGCAATGGTGATGGAGGGCAAAAGCAATCGCACTGAAGACCTCTCATTGCGAGAGGTTGGCGACCTAGCATGGATATACCTGCGAATTCCTGCTGCACTTTTGGTAGTTGAAGCCCTGTACTGGTTCATCACCATCCCCAGTGACACCTTGGCGCCGATTCAGGTCTCTGAGGCCTGGATCTGGCACAACCTTACCGACCTCATTTATGGCGAGGGCGCGACGACCTTCACCACTCATAATGGCTGGTGGACAAGGGTCGACCTGAACAATTACAATTTTCCTGGGGGAAGTATCGGCCTATATGTTTCTGACGAGTGCGCAGGTGTTCATGAAATGCTGTTCATATCCACCCTTATTCTAATGACTGATAATGTCGAATGGAAATTGAAGATGCGCTCGATTGCGGTGATGTGCGGATTGGTTTATGTCCTTAACATTACAAGGTTAGTAGTGCTTTATCCGCTGGCGGCCAGTAGTTGTGCCAATGACCCCAGGGGATATTCCTGTGCCGCAGAGATGTGGCAATTTCACACCTTCGTCTATCAATGGGGATTCCTTATCGTCTTGTTATTGATGTGGTTGGCTTGGTTCATGTGGATTGGCGGGCCAAAACGGATCTCGGCGGCCACCAAGGAAGACCGTACACCTCTGAGGATTTCAGTGCGCCAGCAGTGGGATGGGCACCACTGGGTGATTATCATCTTCGCATTTCTGCTGATTGGTATTGCCGCTGAGACCGCACTTACTGACGATGCCTTCAATTCGGCTCAACAGGCGCAGAACAACTGTACAGCGCTTGAGGAATACAGTCCGGGCTGTGCCAATGCAGAGAACACTTGGAACGATGAAGTTGGATATGTTTGGTCGATGGCAACCTTAGGTCTACTCGGCATTGTTGGTACAAGCCTAGAGCTCTCAAGGACTGAAAAAGACGATGTCGGAGTTGACTCCAAACAAGAGGACTCAATATCTGAAAAATACAGTGAAAATGATACTTCAAAGGGGGCCGATAAGTCGGATATTGACGCATCAGAGGTTTCTTCCTCAGAAGAAGAATAATCACGCTGGGCTAGCACTTAGAGGCTGGCCAAATAATTCCTTTCCCTTGACGCCATCGATTACGTAGCCGACTTTACTGGTATGAATGTTGACCTCAGATTCATCTTCGCCAATGTGGATCTTTCCTACAGTTAATTCATCCATTCGGACTGTGCTGAGGAGGAAGTTGTGGATAGACAATTTGCTGGCGCCGTGTGAAGAGCCGACATTGAAAGTCAAAGGAATCATGCCGAAAACATCTGCGCTCTCACTGTAATCTTCGCGATATCGTACCGGGTCTCGCTCAACGCCTTCAGGAAGTTCAGGGGTTTCCACCTGCTCAATATCCAAATCATAAGTTCCCTGAATTCGACTCATCTGTGGAATGTCGTCTCGAGAAATAAATGTCCATGCCTCACCTTCGCGCCCGGCCCGCCCAGTGCGCCCCATGCGGTGAATGAATGAATCTGAATCGTTTGGTACGTCGTAATTTACTACAACGGTAACCCCCTCTACGTCGAGACCGCGGGCGGCCACATCGGTGGCAACGATGGTCTTGGCTTTGTTTTCACGGAATATATCCATTATTTTCTCGCGCTTGTTCTGAGCCATGTCGCCGTGCAGCCCGACCGCTTCGATGCGATGCTTGCCAAGACGCTCAACAATCATGTCGACCATGCGTTTGGTGTTAGTGAATACAATCGTCTGGCCATCAGACTCCTGTTGTCTAATCAGGATTCTTCCTAACGCCCATAGTTTATTGGCCCTGCCGATTATTATTGAGAATAATTTCACTGGTGGAAGGTCGAGTTCAGCATCACCCATTTGGACAAAACTGTGTTCCTGCATGAATTCACCGGCGGCATCGAGGATTTCCTGAGGGAATGTTGCACTGAATAGCATCGTCTGCTGGCGTCCTGTCATTCTCTCCACCACCCACATGATATCGGGCATGAAACCCATGTCCAACATCCGATCGGCTTCATCCAGAGTCAACATTGATGGCGAGGATAAATCGATATGACCACGTTTACTCATATCCATAACTCGCCCTGGTGTTCCAACAATTACCTCAACCCCGGCGTCTAATTTCTTTGCCTGCTTCTCGATATCGGTGCCCCCATATACCGAGAGAATAGTAAGCCCTTTGCCACCCTGTAATTGTTCTAGTTCGACCCTCACCTGCTGCGCCAACTCTCGGGTAGGGCAAAGGATGAGGGCTTGTAAAGTGCCGTTGACATCAGCATTCTCTAGTATTGGAATGCCGAAAGCCCCAGTCTTGCCCGAACCAGTCATAGCTTGGCCGATTACGTTATTTCCTTCTCGCCCCAAAGGAATTGCGTCGAGTTGTACCGGAGTTGGATTCTCCCAACCCAGTGATTTCACTCCAGCGAGTATTTCCGCTGGTAGTTCCCAGTCTTCAAAGGTCTTAGATTGCATATTTTTTTACCCCCGTCTCATCATAGCGAGGGGTCACCGAGACGGCGGCAACCCACTTGTCCTATCAGAGGAGTTCAGCGTCGCGCATTTCCTTCTGCAACTCACCCATCCAATACTTCTTGGCATTTTCACGGGTCAGCGGGCGTTGGGTCTGCCTGACATGCTCAAGAATATACTGGCGGAACTTCAGAGCCTTGGTTCGATTGTAGCCCTTGGGGGTCTTACCTTCCCAAAGTCTCTCAAACTGGTCATCCTTGTCGTTCAGTGGAGCATCACTCATGTAAGCACCTGCGATTGCGCCGACCGACAAGCCCCTAATAACAATGCCGAAGGCTACCGAAGGCCACCGCAGCCCACTATGTATTGCTACGACACACGGGCTCCGGGGAGTAAGCAGTGCGGAGTTGGACATGATACCGAAGGCCGAGCCTTAATTCGGAACTTTGTTGGCCTTCGTCAGTGATATTATTTTATGCAAACATTTCGATGATATCATCTACAGCAAGTCCCTGTTCCTTGGCGATGAAGATGAGGCACATCCATGGGGTAATCGGCCCTAACGCGCGCTGCTTCCTCTGTACCCGCCGTTCGATTTCAGTGACCTCGATCCCCGATTTTCTGGCGATGTATTTCACCAGCCGCGGCACCAGTTTCATCCTCGGGTCGTCTTCACTCGGCGGCTGGTTAATGGAAGGGGCAAGTTCGGCCGCAGCAGCAGGTGGTTGGATTGTTTTCCCGCCTTCCAACTCTCCTCCAACACCGCTCTTTATCGGCGGCTCTAATACGGTACTACTTTCAGGAACCCCAGGCAACACCTCTGCTTTTGTTTCGGCTAATATACTGGCAGTCGGCGCTCGAGAGGTTGCTACACCGGAAGTGAAAGGAGGAGGGTTGGTTAGTGACTCGATACGCGGCCACCAACCGAGGGGGGCGGTCACATCCGCGGTTTCTAGACATGGAATCAGACCTTGGCTGGTCATCTCCAGCCAACCATTCTCAATCAGTCCGGAGATGGCTGAATCGGCAACTGCGACTTCAAACCATTGTGTATCATAACACCAGAATCGGACCAAATCCTCACTGGTCATCGGCCGCCTCTCACCCTTCCATGTCATCGCAAGAGCCCTTCGGACATCATCGGCAGCGCGGCCGCCCTCATCCGACATGTATTCCACCTTTGCTTCAGGTCTTTTGAATACTTCATTTATTCATTGTCGATATATCAACCATCCCATTGGTTGGATCTCCACTGCCAAGGGTGTGCCTTCCGCAGGAGCGATAAACCAGTCGAAGGCTCTTTGACATTCGAGAGGAAGGGTGTTCCACCATTTTTCTGCAACCCCGTCCAGTGTGCTGGTAACCACTGCTCTTCGACCACAGATTTCCGCAATTTCAAGCAGAAAAGCATAATGGTTTTTCTTCGCTTCTTCCGTTTCAGGAGGCCACGACTCAAGCCAAAAACGTGTCATCACATTCTTTGACGCGGCATAGGCCAATTCAAGTTCAAGTGGGGTTGCACCAGCATCGATGCTCACTTCCTTAGCACCCAGCATTATACAGTCGATTACCTCTTCGTGAGATGTGGTAAAAGGGTCGATTATCAAATGGGCTGTGTTTTCTACTAAATCCTTGATGTGTTCAAATGGCAAAGGCACACCAGTGGTTCTTCGAACTTCAACGTAGATTTTCTGCGAAGCCAGTACCGGGTCTAATATATGGATGTGGTCTGGTTCAAGATAGTCGCCGATGAGAACAAATCGGCGAATTTGCTGAGTTCCCATAATTACCACCCAATTCAATTGAGCAGACAAACGGTTCGCTCCGGCATCCTTCAACCCTACCGATGAAAGTAATGTCCATGGGAGGGCGGCGTACAGAGGTACCGAGGCACTTACGAGCACTTTACCAGTTGATCAGAAAATACCCCGGCGTCTCATCATTCTCGATTGTCGAGATGACTCATAATGATGAACGATTCAGCGTCGAGATGAGGAATGAGCAATCTGTTTCGCAAATGATGATTGAACTACGTGAAATCGTCGAGGAAGGTGGCGCACCCATGGCGGTAGGACGGGCACTAGCGGTTCACGACAGGTTGGCTCTTGCAGGATTAGGAGATGCATACCGCTACCTGGTTCGCTCAGTTGAGCACGGTGAATATTTTGGAATCGGCGATATTCAGCAGGAATTAGGTCGCATGTCGAATTCATTCCAAAGAAAGTTCAATGCACGAATCGAATATATTTCAAAAGACTATCCCGAGGTTGGGAAAGTCTATAATTCATGGCTTAGGCTACGATATATCAATAATCCCATAGTGCGCATGAATCTGGCTGAATGGTAATTTCATATCTCATTCAATCTTGGTAAAGCCACCATCTGAATCCTGTTTCCATTCTCCGTTTGACCTGCTAACATACCAGGTGCCATCGTCGCGATACTCATATTCACCATCTGAAGGTAGAGATTCCCATGTATCGACTCGGTTTGCGGTGGTACCCACATGTGTATCTATCGAATCCACCTCAGTGAATGCAGTTGCTGAAATATCTGAGTCAGCAAACTTTGCCTGGATATCCTCTAGGCTTGGTGAGATGGAAGCAAGAGCATCTCCGGCTGATTTCAAGTCCAAGTTTTCATATGACACCTCTAGGGATTCTGCATCATAGGTTTCGGACTTCGGCCGGCCTTCGTCATCAAGGCCGAGAGGTATATCCTTGGCTGCACTAGAAGGTGGGGGGCCTCTGCTCGCCGGCGGACCCGCAACGAGATTGCCATCAGCGTCATCTCGTCTCCGTTTAAGGATGAGATTACCTACACTTATTGTTGTAATCAAGATTATCAGGCCAGCTATATTCACAGTTGTGAAAATCTGCCCCATCAATCCATCGACTGGCACCGAGACCAACATCGACAAATTTGCTTGATTATTCATCTCATCGAGTTCGGCAATACTGTTATTCGCATCGACGATTGCCCTTATCGACCAAGTGCCTGAGGCGTTTGCAGTTATTCCAAAGGTCATCGTCCAACTATGCTGTGCTGATAGGCCATCATTCTTTGAATTGCGATAAATAACTTCTGAATTACCATCGTGATCCATCCAAACGGTGACCTCTACACCTCTATCAATCGCCTCATCGATATTCGTCACCGTCAGCCTCACCAAATATTCTTCACCTATTCGAGCATCCCTCATCTCATCTTTCCATATTAGAGAAGTGGTAAGATCAGGGCCATTTGCAGGTAGACTTAATTCCAACCAAGGGTCAGTTTCATGGTTTGGTAACCCATTATCGTCGAGTTGGTTTCCCGCATCATCACTACCAGAAAGCCAGCACGCGAAGGTCGCATCCTCAGAAAGCATTGAGGGAGCCCCCAAATTCTGCATATCGAGGTTGAACTGGAATAGTACAAGGTCGGCGAAAGTACTGTCAGGTGGCGCTTGTGCGGTGAATATCGGCCAATCGACGGCATAAGACCTGATTTGACACACTATGGTCAAGTTGTTTGTCCACGAAGCGGTTTCCCTAACATTCGCAACTATCACCACATCATCGAGGGCATAGCGGCTTTCCATGATATATTTCTGTGGCTCCATCAGTAACGGAGCGGTGCCATCGATGATTATCGCTGGCAGTTCAACTTCCAACAACAAATACTCACCTGCTGAGTCCCATAGGGAAACATATCCCGTAAGTTTACCATCAGTTAATGGTAGCGTAACCACTGCTTCTATATATCCTTCTTTGGCCTCAACGAGAGTCGAGCCACTCCACTCAACATCCACTACTGAGCCATCCCACATCATGGTCAGGGGGGCATTGATTGGATTATTAGAGTCGAAGAATTCGATATATGAAGTCCACGTGATTTCATCACCCGCTGACGCGAAATATCCCGATGACAAGTTTCCTGTTGTGGATCCAGTATTATCAAAAATGCTTATCGATGTGGCATTTACTTGTTTTGAGAAATACCA
>Ga0302120_10000619_pt1 | contig 16145 bp, 10 predicted proteins | sample AG5_Bottom_MG_FD_203118 | JGI IMG/M metagenome (GOLD analysis project Ga0302120, IMG submission 203118) | Marine microbial communities from Western Arctic Ocean, Canada - AG5_Bottom | ecosystem: Environmental > Aquatic > Marine > Oceanic | place: Canada: Western Arctic Ocean | collected 2017-10-01 | reverse complement strand
ATATTTTCGTGTTCATAATATGATTAGATTTGCTCCCGAATTAGCCTTGCTCCAAGGCCTGACAGGTAGCAGCAGGCAGGCAAGAATTTTGGCGGAGTGCTAATTTAGAAATTATATCTGATAAAGACCGTGAAGGTTGAGGCATTGTTAACGAAGGGTTTGAATTTTGAATTCCTCTCTGCTGAGGAGGGTCAATTTCTATTTGAAAAAGCCCCTACTGCGGAGCTGACCTTTGTGGCCAATGAATGCCGTAAAGTGCAAAAGCCAGATGGAAAAGTCACCTGGCAGATAGATCGCAATGCCAATACCACCAATGTATGCCTGGCGAATTGCAAATTTTGCAACTTCTTCGTCCCACCAAGCAAGGCCCATTTGGCAAACACCGTTGATGTTGACCACCGCGATGGTACAGCTTACATTACCTCGATAGAGGAGTACACTAAGAAAATTGAAGAGCTGTATCGCTATGGTGGTGACCAGCTGTTGTTGCAAGGAGGGCATCATCCGAAGTTGGGCCTAAAATTCTACGCTGACTTATTCAGGAATCTGAAAAAGCTATATCCAGAGCTCAAGCTGAATGCATTGGGCCCGCCAGAGATAGCACATATCAGTAAATTGGAAAACAAGTCTCATACAGAGGTATTGTCAGTGCTGAAGGAGGCAGGACTGGATTCCTTGCCAGGTGCTGGTGCAGAAATCCTCAATGATCGGGTAAGGCGGATGATCTCCAAAGGGAAATGTACGGGAGGCGAATGGTTGAACGTGATGCGGGCTGCACATCAATTGGACATAAGCTCGTCAGCAACCATGATGTTCGGGCATATTGAAACCCTTGAAGAGCGTTTTGAGCATCTGGTGCTATTGAGACAGGTGCAATCTGAAAAACCAAAAGATGCCAATGGGTTCCTGGCCTTTATCCCATGGCCCTTTCAGGATGAGGACACAATTTTAAAGAACATTAAAGGCATATCAAACGGTGTCACCGATGAAGAATACATCAGAATGATGGCGTTGTCCAGGATCATGCTACCTAATATTATCAACTTTCAGGCTTCATGGCTTACAGTAGGATCTAAGGTGGCACAGCTCTGCCTGCACGGTGGAGCCAATGATTTCGGATCTATCATGATCGAAGAAAATGTGGTTTCGGCGGCAGGTGCCCCACACCGTTTCACGTCGGAAGGTATCCAGGAGGCGATTCGAGAAGCAGGATTTGAACCACAGCTGCGATCCCAGGATTACTCTTATCGGGATATTCCTGAAGGTATTGAGCAACAATTAATCGACTACTAAAAAGATACTTTGCATTACTGACTGCAATACAATTTGCTCGATATGGGTGATGGGTTGTAAGGTAGCAGGTCGCCCAATTATTCAATTACCAACATTGAACAGAGTAGAGATGCAATGCCCACAATGTGGCCCCGTCTGATAGATTGGGAACACAAGTTCAAGCCATCTTACAATCTTCTACCTGGCTGGCCTGCAGGTGGAGCCTGAATGGCTTGATAATCCATCTGAAAGACGGCAAACTTCTCCTTCAGCTGTGTGTGAAAGTCGTCCTGCTTGTAAGCCCTGGCTATCTGCATTAACCGCTGAAATACAGACATTGCACGCTCAGTCTCCGACTTAATTTTTTTCGCCTGTTCTCCCGACAGAGACAAATAAAATGACAAGTCACTTTCATATATTTCCATCAGCCTCACCATAATCAGATTGGCCTTTTCTACTTCATCAGCTCTATAATAAGCTTCGGCCACCGGTGTCATAAAGAAATTATACGGAATTGAATGATCTGGCATAACCTCGATGCACTTGTCAAGTACCATGATGGCAGAATCTGTTTTGCCTTCCTTCAACAGGGCATCAGCCAACCGCGCAAAATTGTTTCTCAAATTGTATGTCATCCGCATATTGGTTTCCCCCATATACACATCTCCATCCATGCCACCCCACTTGAATTTGTTCATCACATTATCATACATAATGTCGGTGTCTACACGGCCTGTTTGCCCCCCTTGTCCCTTGGTTCGGATAGGCACCAACCTATAAGCGAGGCCTTCCAGCTGAAAATAATTCTCAAGTTGCAGGTAAGCGTCCCCTCCAACCGTGATAGCGAAGTAAACGGGTCGTTCCCAGTCATTATTTTGCAGCATATCCAGCTGCATCAAGCTGTTCTTAAGGACATAGTTGCCTTTTTTCTCCCATAACAGGTTCGGGACAATTTGGTCTGCCATTTCGGGCTTAACAGTTCCATTACTCAAGACTTTCTCTTTGGGCACCGAAAGGCTGAACTTTTTTGTAGGCATATAGTTGAGCCACTTACCGCTTTGCGTTTTAATTTTGGCTTTCGGGCTTTCACTCTTTACAAAATCCAGGATCTGCCTAAGGTCCGTATATCCCTTGAGGTTTGCATCATAAAATGGAACGTAATCTCTAGTACCCTGGCGATACTGAGCACTAGTCATGGAAAACGGTACAGGATCCGATTTGTATGCCTTACGGCTCATCTGGTCAATGTACCAATCCGTATTAGAGAGGCTTAAATTCATAACTCGCACATCAGTACGGATACCTTCTACTTCCTGGGCATACCATAAAGGGAAGGTGTCATTATCTCCATTGGTAAAGAGAATCGCATTGGGCGCGCATGAGTTGAGGTAATTCGCGGCAAAATCTCTGGCCGTATACAATCCTGAGCGGTCGTGATCATCCCATTCCTCTGACACCATGATAGCTGGTACCGCAGCAGATACCAGAATTGAAGCAAATGCACTGCCGTGACCTGGTATATACTTCTTGAGCAATTCGAATAGGCCCATTACTCCCAACCCAATCCATATGGCAAAAGCATAAAAGGAAGCAGCATAAGCATAGTCGCGTTCACGTGGTTGATAGGGATACTGGTTCAGGAACACAATAATCCCTATTCCTGTAAGCAGAAACAGGATCATGACCACAGAAAAGCCTTTCCTATCGAGAATCAGCTGAAAAAACAGCCCACCCAATCCTAATAGTAGTGGCAAACAATATAGCCGGTTGTAGGCCTTGTTGTTCTTCATGCTTTCAGACCACTCATCCTGAGAGCCTACCCTGTGCTCATCAAGGAACGACAGACCGCTAACCCAATTGCCGTCTAGCATACCGCCATGGCCCTGCGAATCATTTTGCCTTCCTGCAAAATTCCAAAGGAAATAACGTGTGTACATCCAGTGTATCTGGTAAGAGAAAAAGAAGCTCAGATTCTCTGTCATTGTAGGCTTCTTATTTCCTCCCTTGAATCCAGACCACTCTTTGTAGGCCCGGACGTGGTTCTTCTTATCACTATACATCCTGGGGAACACTGACTGAAACTTGCCGTCGTAATTGGGAATGGACTGCTTCTTATCATCTGTGATTATATACCGCCCTGTTTCAGGATCCGGCCACCATACCGGGTTACCATCCTTATAGGGCTCTCTCCTATCCAGTGGAGCATTGAAATATTGGCCTTTTACAAGGGGACGATCCCCGTATTGCTCCCGACTGAGATAAGAGATAAATGCAAATACATTTTCCGGATTGTTCTCATCCATGGGTGTGTTGGCAGCAGAGCGAACCACTATCTGCCCATAGGAGGAATACCCAATACAAATCATCATAAAACAGAGGATGATTGTATTCCATTGCGGCTTGTTTTTTTTATGCGTCCACCTCAACCCATAAACGACACCAGCGACAATGAGTACCCCGTAAAACAGTATACCAGATCCGAATGGCAATCCCAATCCATTCACAAAGGCGCGCTCAACGTATGACCCACCCTTAATCATGTATTGAACGACACCGTACTGTATACCAAAGAGGATGATGAAGGAGACAATTGCTGTTTGGATAATCCCTTTTTTTGAGACCTCTTCCTTCTTGAAATAGTACACAAATGCCAGCGCAGGAATGGTCAATAAGTTCAAAAGGTGAACCCCGATCGACAAGCCCATGAGATATGCTATGAGCACGATCCAGCGATCCGGACGTTGGTCCTGTGGTACTGTTTCCCACTTTAGAATGGCCCAGAACACAAAAGCTGTGAAGAAGGATGACATGGCGTATACCTCACCCTCCACTGCGGAAAACCAGAAAGTATCCGACCATGTATAGGCAAGCCCACCTATTACACCGGCGCCCAATATGGCCCATTTGTACTCATCCATTGACCTGCCACTGCGTTCCACGAGTTTCTTGCCCAGGGCCGTAATGGTCCAAAACAAGAAGAGGATTGTGAAAGCACTGCACATGGCTGAGAGCCCATTGATCATCAAAGCTGCCTGCTCTTTTGGGGTAAACAGCGTTACCAGACGCCCAAGCATCTGAAAGAACGGGCCACCCGGTGGGTGGCCAACTTCCAACTTATAGGCGGTAGCAATATATTCCCCGCAATCCCAAAAGCTAACAGTAGGTTCTATAGTAGACAAGAAGGTCCAGGCTGCTACAAGGAATGTAGACCATCCCAGGATATTGTTCAATTTATTGTACTCCATGATTGTTGCGCTTTCACCGACAAGCGGCAAATGTAGAAAAAAATTGGGCAGGTACGGAAGCATCAACGGTGCATTAATGAGTTTAATGTGTTGTTAATACAATATACCAGGAGTGCTAAAGTGAAGCAATACTTCCTGCAACACCACTGATTTTAATGTACACTTGATGAGTGCGATTTGGCATTTTGTTCACCTGATAGATTCTCAAGTGGGTATGCATCGACATGAAATAGCCACCTAGTTACAGCATATTGGTTAACACTACAATAAGCCGGCACCTGATTAGTATTTCATATCTATTATATAGATTAGTAACTTAGACCGCTCAAACTCTGATTATCCGCTAATCTGATGAAAAATTGGAAGAAGATTATGATTCAATTAATACTGCAATCAGCAACAGAACAGATCAATAGATAATTAAGATTAATTACTTCAGACCTCAAGGTGGCATCTATCTTTACAAATAAGCACTTAAACAAGCTGTTCCCTTTTCATTTGTTGATCACGGATGAGCTTACTATTGTCCAAAGTGGTAAGCTGGTGAACAAGTTGGTCCCTGTTGCCCTTAAAGGACAACCTCTGGCTAAACATTTTACCATCCGGGGTATTAAAGGGGAACTGTGCTTTGGAGCGCTTCTAGAGAGTTGCGACAAACCAGTCTCTTTAGAATCTGTTAATGGCGAGATTATCTTGAAAGGGGCATTTTACGAATCGGCAAGCCCCAAACAATTGGTCTTTCTTGGCAATATTGAGCCAGATTTTCTCAACGAGGGTGATGACAGAATTAAGCGTAAAGATTTCCCGGCTCATGATGCATTTGGCGAGTATCTATTCGACAGAAATGTGACCACCTGCAAGGATAAGGCTGGGTTAAAAAAAATCAAGCAGTTGGAGAAGGCGTTTATTGAGGATGAAATAAACTACCGGACCTTGCTGAATCACATGCATGAGGGGATTTTACAGGTTGACAATCAAGAGATTATCAGGTATGTTAATGATCGGTTCTGTGAAATGCTGGGATATAAGAGAGAGGAGCTTCTGGACCAGAACGCAATTGACCTCTTGCTACTGAACAAGGAAGATGAAACGGGCATGAAGTCCAAAAGCAATGAACGCGCAAATAAGAAGAAGGGCAGCTATGAAATAACATGCAGAAAGAAAAACGGAGACCCTATTTGGCTGTCTGTAAGTGCCGCACCTTTGATTGATCAAGTTGGAAAGGTTGTTGGCTCAGTAGGTATTAACACAGACATCAGCGAAAGCAAGCATGTGCTGGCAGAATTGAATGAGAGTGAACAACGCTACCAAAAGTTCATTGCCAACAGCCGGGAAGGAATTTGGCGGCTGGAATACAACCCTCCATTGAAGATTGCTAAGGTTTCATCTGACAAACTGGCAAGACAAGTGCTATATGATGGCACCATATTGGAGTGCAATAAGGAAATGGCCAGGATGTACGGGTTCAAGAATGCGGAAGAGCTCCACGGTACTAGATTGATTGATTTGTACGCGCCCAAAACCACAAAGGAGAAGAATTCGGCTACTAAGCGTGCAACAGCATTTATTAAGAACAATTTCACCAGCGATGAAGCCATTTCCAAAGAACGGGACAAAAATGGCAACAATATTTATGTTTTAAACAGCACTACCGGGGAGGTTGAGAACGGATATTTAATCAGATTGTGGGGTGTGCAAAAGGATGTAACTCAGGAAGTTATAACAAACAAGGCGCTAGAGGAAAGCGAACTAAGATACCGTAGTCTGTTTGAGAAGATGAGCGACGGGTTGCTCCTTACCGATACTAAAGGTGTGATATTGATGGCCAACCCGAGTTTTTGCAAATTGACAGGATATTCTTCTACCAAGTTAGCTGGCATGAAAGACCAGGACTTGATGTTCGACACAAATACAAGAGGGCCATCAAGAAGAAATCCTCGAAAGTCATCGAGAGGCAAAGCCGGGAAACACGAGCTATATTTATTGACAAAATCAAATAAGAAAATTCATGTGCAGGTGAGTGATGTTCCATACTTCTCCAGGAAGGATGAATTGGCAGGAGTAATGTCGATAATAACGGACACCACTGTAATGAAAAATGCTGAAATAGAACTTCGAGACAGTGAACATAAATACAGGTCAATTTTCGAGCAGTCGTATCAAGCAGTTTATGATTTTGATGTAGCAACAAAAGAGGTGTTGCACGCTAATAAGAGTTTCTTGAAATATCTTGGGTACGAGAAAAGTGATCTTGAGGGGTTAAAAATATATGAGTTCATCAACCACAACAAAGCGTCAATAGACAAGTTGGTTGACAATATTACAAAAGAGAGAACGGTTGCAATTGGAGAACGGGAATGGAAAAAGAAAAACGGTGATGTCATCGATGTTATGGTAATGGGTTCTTTGATTCAGCAGCAAAGCAAGACATTCGTAAACATTGTTGCAGAGGATGTAACGGAAAGGAAAAGAACACAAGCAAGAAAAGACCTGTCTTATAATATCGCAAATGCAGCCACGAAATATTCGCATGATTTTAATGAATTCTCAAGGCATGTACATGAGAAACTGAATAGTTACATGGGTGCAGATATCTGTCAACTGACCTTATATGATCAGAGCAAGGGAGTGTTGGATACGATATGCGTACGTGACGAAGCAGTGGACATATCGAACTTCCAAAACTCATTTGGGAACGGACTTCAGGAATATACCATAGTCACAGGCAAGTCGCTGCTGCTGAATCAAAGTGAATTTGACGAATTTACGAAGAAGACCGGATATGAAGTTAGCATACACAATCAGAATATCAAACCTAAGGTGTTGCTTTTAGTTCCGTTGTTGCGCACCTCAGGCGTAGTAGGAGTAATCACTATAGCATCTACTAGAAGTGCAAAAGATCTTGTGCCGGATGACATTGAATTAATGGAGTTTGTTGCCACGCAAATCTCTACCGTTTTGGAGCAGCAAGAAGCGCATCACGAAGTGCAAAAAGCCCAACGTACCATTGAACAATCCATGAATGCGGTATTGACCACTGACCTAGAGGGTAATGTGGTGTACGCCAACCCAGCAGCAGGAGACATGTGGGGATATCCGGATGCCAGTACAATGATGGCTCACAAGCCCCATCTATTTAACTATTACCCGTTAGATACTCACCCTATGCTGCATTCAGTCATCCGTATCACAAAAACTGAAGGCCGGTATTTTAATAGTGATGGATTGAATTGCGTAAAAAAGGACAACACCTCTTTTATCGCGCAGATAGGTGCTTCATCGGTAAAAAATGAAATGGGCGAGACTATCGGATTAACATTTTCGTGTATAGATATTACTGAGCTCAAGAAAACAGAGAAGGACTACGACAGGCTTTTGGGCACCATGAGCGAGGGGGTAATTGAGGTAGATAATAATGAGAAAATTATTTATGTAAACCAGAGATTTTGTTCACTGGCAGGATATACAAGGGAAGAACTTATCAACCAGAATGCAAACGAACTCCTAGTGGTCGATTCTGAGAATAGTGCGGAAATGAAACGAAAGGCAACACGACGGAAAAAAGGTGCTCGTGAAACTTACGAAACCCAACTTAAGAAGAAAAATGGAGAGATTGTATGGGTGTATACCAGTGCTGCTCCGGTGATGGGCGAGCATGGCTCCGTAATTGGGTCAGTGGGCATAATGACGGACATTTCTCAGCGCAAGCTGGATGAGGATAAACTGGAAAGTTTATCGCGGTTCCCGGGGGAGAATCCTTTCCCGGTATTGCGTTATTCTATTGCTGAAGACCAATTTTCGTACTCCAATTCTTCTGGAGCATTGATAGTCAAATTCTTAAAATTAAAGAAGAACAAGGCAACCTTTCAGGATTGGAAAACGATCCTACACGATGCTTATAAGAACTTCACAATGTTGACCGATGAATTCAAAATCAATGACCAGGTTTTTGTCGTCAACTTCGTTCCTGTCCTTAAAGAAAAGTATGTGAACATATATGCAAGTGATATTACCGACCGAAAAAAGATGGAGGACAAGATGACGTGGCAGTTCATGAAACTGGAAAAGTATGCCTTTGTAACTTCGCATCAGCTACGAAGACCGATAGCAACTATGCTGGGGCTTGTAAATATCTTTGATTATGATAACATAGATGCAGCATTTAACCTGGAGGTGCTTGAAAAATTTAAGATTGTTGCTCAGGAAATGGATGCTGTTACACGAGAAACGGTGGAGCTTTTAGTGGAGGATGAATTCCTGGATGAAGAATAGAATCCTATTTCAGTTGGCAGCACAGGTTACACCGTTACAGATAATAGAGTTTTAGCTTAGAGGAAACAAAAGGAACTGGAGCATTAATTATTTACAGACTCTGGTATTGACTTCAGTCATACTTTTATTTTTACAATAGAGCCATTATTGGAATGGCTAATACTTTGCCTGGAGGTAGGTGAGCAATGGCAACCCTATAAGTTGTTTTTGCCATAACATCAATTCATGAATAAAAGCCTGGTGTCTTGAAGCAGTTTGTGTCTTTCCTCTTGCTTACCTCAATCCTTCACAGCTGTACTTCAGATGAAGTCAGGGAAGAAGCAATTGTTATACTTCCAGAAACCAAGACATACCCAAAGGTTATTGTAAAGAAAGAGGCAAGGGTTGTGTCACTCACCATAGAAAAGCACTTCATAGACTGGACCGACTCAACGCTGATGACAGTCGGTTCCTATAAGCTGGAAAAGTCAGCGCTACTCCAACCATTCTATGCGAGCCGGGCCTACCGACTAGCCTGGTGGAATTCTGCAAATCTGGCTGTTGCCGATTCCAAATGTGAACCTTGTATAGATGAGTTATTAGATATGATTCACCATGCACACTACTACGGTTTGGATTCAACCTGGTATGATATAAATCAGATAGATAAGCTGCTGGCTGCTATAGAGGCATTGGATTCCGGCAAATATGACTTTCAAGCCTTGGTAAATGTGGACCTGCTCATGACCAATGCCTACCTGCTTTTTGCCACACACCTGTATCAAGGTGTGACCGATTCCATATCAGCCTACGGACTTGAGAGAAACAGACTGTCTCTTGACTTGCCAAAATACCTTGCAGAAGCATTAGACAATTCCCAGATTAAAAATAGCCTCTTAGACATGCAACCAAACAAAAGCAACTATATATGGTTGCAACAAGCACTAGAACAATTCTTTACTAAACATAAACCCAACGACATTAAATACATTCTGCCTGACCCTAAGGAGTTTGAGGATGCGTGCCGAACAAAGGCCATTGAGATTTTATGCGATTTGCAATATCTTAACGATACCACATCTGTAATCAAAAATAAGGTCACATCAGCCATCAGGAAATTTCAGAAAGAGCACGGTCTTCAGATTGATGGCGCCATTGGCAAGAACACAGTGGAGGCATTAGAGAAAAGTACCCTGGAGAGGTACCATCAAATTGCAATAACTCTGGAGAAACTGCGCTGGGAGCAGCCATGGGATACAGATCGCCTGCTGGTGAATATCCCTAAATACACGTTGCATCTGATCCAGGATGACAAGACTGTCAAAACACATAAAATTATAGTGGGAAATCCAAAAGCTCGTACTCCCCAGGAAATCAACAGCCAGGTGGAGTACCTTGTGACCTTCCCATTTTGGCATGTACCAAAGGGAATTGCCGCCAACGAAATTCTTCCCCACATTAAGAAGGACTCAACTTACCTTGAAGACCACCACTATGAACTAATGGGCAAGGGCTGGACTGCCGTAGATCCCAAAAACGTGGATTGGAGTAAAATGACCCGATCTAATTTCCCGTATAGGATTAGACAAAAAGGTGGCACATGGAATGCCGTTGGATTGGTGAAGTTCATTTTTCCCAATGAACATTTCGTGTATCTGCACGACACACCTTCCAAAAACTACTTTAATACAGATCTAAGAGCTTTCAGCCATGGTTGCCTGAGGTTACACAACCCAATAGAATTTGCGGACTATCTGTTAACAGTTGATAGTAATTATTATACTGTGGACAGCGTCCAGGCGCATATTGACAGGAAAAACTGCAGAAAAATGCGGTTTAAGAATCCCCTGCCTATTTACGTCCGCTACTACACCTGTGAAGCGGATAGTGATGGCAATGTCTATTATTTCAGGGATGTGTATGAACTGGATGCAGTGATTCGAAGACTGCTGTTCAGGAACTGGTCACTGCATTCACAGGAAGTGACTTGAGGGGGAAGTCCATACCCCATGCTTCACTATTCCACTGAATGCCTGTGCTTTGTTGACAATAATTCTCTGATCGAAGCGCTTGTCAAGTTCTTTAAGTCAAAGAATACTAAAAGGTCAAAATGCATGGCAAGGCATTCACCACACATGATGTTCCGCTGAAAGAGGCGACTCAGCGCCCATATATTCAGATGGTTTTGTTGATCAGTTCAGAGGCTCTAATGGGAAGAAGTTTATGGCTAAGCGGCTTAGGGAAGGCCTGGTTGATACTCAAAAACCAACAATGGAAGAACAAGGGATAATGCTCAACAACCTTATTGAAAACTGGAGGGCGGATACAGAGCAACCAGGTGGAGAATCAGAGCAGATGGATGACATACTCGTTTTTGAAGTTCCTGCTTAGTGAAAGAGTCTAAATGACAAGGTTACATTATGAAAATGGAATTTATTGTTAGCTTTACCATATTACCCTTCAGAGAGTTGTTTGAAATAAATAGAGAAAATGAAAGAGTTATGGTTGAAATATCTAGGGGAACGGTAATTAACACCGCAAGCTTTCTGTTGTTGTTATCATTGGCTTTCGCCCCTGATTTGGGATACGGCCAGGAACCTATGTCTATCCAGAGTTTTGTTGCTGTTGAAAATAATTACGATACGAGAACCGATAACCTGTCATTTGGTTTCGGCGAACAGGATTTGCTAATGACGGCAGACTTATCTGATAAGATGTCATTTTTAGGTGAAACAGTTTTTAGATATAGTAGTGGATTTCAAATAGGCGTTGAAAGGATTATAGTTAAGTATAATTACAAAGGCAATCACAATATCCTGTTGGGGCGCCGCCATACCCCTCTAAACTATTGGAACGACATTTACCATCACGGTAGATTGTTTTTCCCTACCACAAGCAGACCCACTACATTTACTTATCATATTATTCCTATCCATACAAACGGGATAAGCCTACAGGGTCACAATCTTGGAAAGATGAAGTTTGGATATGATGTAATGTTGGGTAATGGACTTGGTTCATCCAGCGAGATGGTGGATAATGACAAGAACAAATCGATATCAACTGCTATACATGTCAAACCTGCTGACGGGTTACGAATAGGTGCCTCTATCTACAAGGACAAACTTGCAAGTGGAGCGATTACTCGGCAAGGAACTGCCGTAAGGCCCATTGACCAACGAATAATCTCTGCGCATGTGGCCTATTTTTCTTCCTCTATTGAATTTCTGGCAGAAACCTCAATGGCCACCAATAAAGATGATTCCGCCTCGGCAAACACGATGGCTTCCTACATTTATCTGGGTTACAAAATGGATAAGCTAATCCCGTACATAAGATATGATTACCTCGATGTTGGAAAAGAGGAGATGTACTATAACAATACAGATCGTTATGTTTTTGTCGCAGTTCTTGGGGTGCGATATGAGGTTTCGTACCAGGCAGTGGTTAAAGTTGAGTTCATGTATTCGGAAAAAGAAACGACAGGCCCGTCAGATGTTGTTAATTTTCAATTAGCAATAGGCTTTTAATAGGATCATAGAACAGTGAAAGTTTTGGAAACAGATAATAGCAACAAACTTATGCTCCTTGTAGCAAGAAGGAGTTTTGTTATGTGTTTTGTACTGTTGGCACTGTTAGCAGGTCCTTATGGCCATGCTGATGATGGCGCATTGGCTATTATTTCAAACAGCAAGGGAGCACCGGAAGAGATGTCAATATCTGAAATGAAGGATGTCTTCAAAGGTGAACGCCAAAGGTGGAGTGATGGAACCAAAGTGGTAATTGCTCTTATGAAAACCACCACGACCATTGGAAACAGTACGGCCCAAAAGCTGTATAAGATGAGTGACCAGGAACTGAACAAATACTGGTTAGGCTTGGTGTTTCAAGGTAAGGCCAAGGCACCTAAGTTTTTCTCTTCTGAGAGCGAGTTAAAAGATTATGTTACCGAAACACCTGGAGCTATTGGCGTCATCGGTCTCATATCTTTAGGAGAAGGCAAGTCGGTCCTTATCGATGGAAATAAGTCCTTTTAAGAAGTCTCTTATTTCTGATTATGAGAACTAGCGTACAGACAAAAATCTGGTTGGCAATTGTTAGCATTGTGCTAATATTTGCAAGCTTCATGTTAGTCTTCTTTCCCGCCCAACATGAAAAATCACTAATTAAGTACTTTAATCAGGAGGTCCAAAATCTGTCCAATACAGTTTCCTTGGGGGTTAAAATTGCCTTAACGGAGCAAAATTTCGAAGGTGTGGAAATGGCAATGGACTATGCCAAATCTGATAGCCGACTGATTTTTGCCTCTATGATTCAGCTTGATACAATTTGGGAGAAAGATAGCAATAGTTATAAAGTTGAGAAAATTATTATCAGTACGTATCCTGAAGGATTTGAGGCTAGCACAGAGATGGCTTCTTCTGATAGCATTATCGTAAAGGCATCACCGTTTACATCTGAAATAATGAAAGGTCAGGTTATGGTGGGGTTTACTACTAAAGAAATTGACAAGACGATTGCAAGAATCAAAAAGACATCCATTATCGCAAGCTTTTCCGTTTTTCTGGTTGGTCTTTTGATTGGGTTGGTTCTTGCTAGAAAGATATCCCGTCCCGTACTAGCATTGCGAAATGCAGCAAAAAAGGTGGGTGCTGGAGACCTCAACCAACAGGTAAGCATTAGCTCTAATGACGAGATAGGAGAATTGGGAGCCGCATTCAATATCATGGTGGACGAACTTGCGGATGCCGAGGATAAGATTAAAAAGAAAAGTGAAACCTTGCAGGCGCAAAATGAGATCATTGAGCAAAAGAATCATCATATCACCGACAGCATTAACTATGCACAAAAGATCCAAGAGGCCATCTTACCTCCTAAGAGCCTGATTGACAAGCTATTTAGCCATTATTTTGTGTTGTTTGAACCTAAGGAAATTGTTAGTGGAGATTTTTATTGGATCTCAGAAGCTAAAGGTTCAGGCAAACTTGAAAAGGAGGAGGGAAGCGAAATGAATATGAATTCAACGCGTATTGTGACTGTCTGCGATTGTACTGGTCATGGAATACCAGGAGCACTGGTGAGTATGTTAGCGAGTTCAGTGCTACGTGAAACCGTTTATAGTAAGGGAATAACTGAACCTGCACAAATTTTGGATAGTGTCAGTGCAGCACTTATATCCTCCCTAAATCAAACGGGAGAAAGTATTGCAAAGGATGGGATGGACGCTGCGATCTGCTCTATCGACTACAATCCTTCTAATAACAATGGGGAGTATAAACTACAGTTCTCTGGAGCTCACAATCCTATGTATCTGGTTAGAAAAGAAAGCCCAACAGAAGTTGAAGTATACAAGGGTGACTTTCGTTCTGTTGGGTTTGCATTCGGGCAGGTGACTAAATTCACCAACCACGAACTTTTCGTTAACAAAGGGGATAGGATATATCTACTCTCTGATGGCTATATAGATCAATTTGGTTCTGAGAAAGCAGGGGGGAGGATCAAGAAATTCACGGCTAAACGTCTCCAAAAACTTTTAGCAACTATTCAAAAGGAGGATATGGAGAAACAAAAATCTATTTTGCATGAAACGATAATGGCATGGATGGATGGAAAGGACCAAATTGATGACATCCTCTTACTTGGAATTGAAATTTAGTGTTTGTTTGGAGATTCATCTTTCTTAGCTTAATTTTACAGGATGGGTAAGCTATATATTGAGAGAACAAATTCCACGCCAGAGATAAATCTGGATACCGAATCTGGCAAGTATTCCATTAGAGGATTTTCCTATCCACACGATACTCGAAAGTTCTACAAGCCCGTCTGGGACTGGTTTGATGCTCTGAAGTTGGACAGCGGCAAGGAATTTCAACTGGTGATTGGATTGGCACATATCAGCTCAAACTCTCTTATTGCGATAAATCAAATTCTGACAAGCGTACGTGCACTAAAGGATTCTGGAGTGCCGGCCAAGGTAATATGGTCATACGATAAAGAAGATGAGGACTGGTTAGCAGTTGGTGTTGAATTGAGTGACATATCAGGTCTTCCCTTTGATTTTATAGCTGAAGATCTGGGTGAGTAATCTGCAACCTTTAAGCAGTTATAACCACGCCATCAAGTATCATCGTATCCACCAAGCAGCTCATCATGATGGCAATGTCTATTATTTCAGGGATGTGTATGAACTGGATGCAGTGATTCGAAGACTGCTGTTCAGGAACTGGTCACTGCATTCACAGGAAGTGACTTGAGGGTCTTCTGTTCTGTGGCATACTTCGAAGATGACAAGTAGTCTTCATCAGGATAATAGACGAAGAGGCAGGATCCACCTTTAATTTTTAGAATGACAGGGACATAATGCTGCACTGGCAATGCCGGGCATCCCCAGCTTCTGCCAAGCCTGTTGTGTTCCGCAATAAACTTTTCGCTCACATAGTCGGCACTGTGCATTACGATGTCCCGTTTCCTTACATTGCCATTGAAACGAGGTTCAATCCCATCCATTCTCATACTCAAACCATGCATTCCATAGTACGTTTCTGCAGTTATATGAAACCCCATGCTGCTCTTTCTGGTTTCAGGTACATTTGAAAAACACCTCGCATACTCCTGGCCTGTATTCTTGCCATGTGCCACGAGGCTCTTGTGTAACAGCACCTTTTGATCCACATCAAATAGGAAAAACCGCTCAGAGTTGGAGGATTTACTGTAATCGATTATCGTAAGCAAATTAGCTTTCTTGAGTCGCCCTTCTTTTCGCAAACGCATATAACCACGCAATCCAATACGAAAAGCATTATAATCCAGATCTGCATCACCGATTTGCTGGTAGAAGGATACAGTAAAGTCGTGCACACGTTTCTCTATGCTTTCACGCTGAATACCAGCTCCAGGCAAAATCACAAGTGCCATTAACACCACTATTACAATACCTAAATATTTCATACCCTTAAGAATTTCAAAGTTATAACGATTTTTTAAGTACCGATGTTTCAGGTAGAGCGGTTAGCAGTGTTGGGCAGCTACCATTGAGAGTAGAAAACAGATAACAAACAAGAAACAATAACTAAACATGGGAATATGCCCACCAAATCAGCACTGCTTGCAGAGGCAATCTAAGCCAAAGGAGCCATACAGGAGGGCCTACCCCTGGCTTCCTGGAGGTGAGGTGATGGATATTGGCAGGGAAGATGAATAACAGTAGAGCGATTACCCCCCACGCAGCCAGTGACCTATATGTGGGCAGCAACAATAAGGCTCCCAAGGCTATTTCTACAATGCCGCTTGCAATCACCATAAACTGGTGAAATGGCACATATCGGGGCATCATGCGCATATAAAACCTTGGCATCACAAAGTGATTGACACCTGCAA
>Ga0302120_10000618_pt1 | contig 16153 bp, 14 predicted proteins | sample AG5_Bottom_MG_FD_203118 | JGI IMG/M metagenome (GOLD analysis project Ga0302120, IMG submission 203118) | Marine microbial communities from Western Arctic Ocean, Canada - AG5_Bottom | ecosystem: Environmental > Aquatic > Marine > Oceanic | place: Canada: Western Arctic Ocean | collected 2017-10-01 | reverse complement strand
ATGGCTGCGTAGGCTAACCCCCCATGAGCTCTTCCAAGTACATCGTCCTCAGTGCCAGCCTGCGGGGTGGCAGTCGCAGTCGGATCCTCGCCCAGGGCGCACTCGACAGGTTGAAGAGCGCCGGGGTCGAGGTGGAGTGGATCGATCTGGTGGATACCCCTCTGCCCCAATGCGACGGGGGGGCCTGCTATGGGGACCCGCGGCTGCATGAGTTCAAGGCCAAGATGGAGGCGGCGCAGGGGTACATCCTGGCGACTCCCATCTACAACTACGACGTCAACGCGGCCCTCAAGAACGTGATCGAGCTGACGGGACGGGACGTGTGGACGGAGAAGGTGGTCGGATTCCTGTGCGCAGCAGGGGGCCAGGGCAGCTACATGGCCGTTTCCAGCGTCGCTGCGAGTCTGATGCTGGATTTTCACACCTTTATCCTCCCGCGCTTCGTATATGCGACAGGTGAGGACTTCGACGAGCAGAATCTGGCCAGCGAGACCATCGGGGAACGCTTGGATGGGGTCTGCTCGGAGCTGGTGCGGGTGACGGAAGCCCTGAAGGGCGACTGAACCCCCCTCTAGGGGTCCGAAGGGACCCTCGCTCCCCGCCCAGGCCAGCAGCACGACTGGTAACCTATGCCTATGTCACGCGAGCGCAGCTTCCACGACCTCTACGCCCACGGTATGGCCCGGGTGGCCGCTGCCGTGCCGCTGGTGAAGCTCGCCGATCCGGCGGCCAACGCCCAAGAGATCGCACGCTTGTACGGCCACGCGGCCGACGCGGGCGCGGCGCTCGTGGTGTTTCCCGAGCTGAGCCTGACGGGCTACTCAATCGACGACCTGGTTCAACAGCGCGCCCTTCTCGATGCGGCGGAGCTCGCCCTGCAGGAAGTAGCGGAGGCCACGGCCCAGCACTCCGCTCTGTGCGTGGTGGGAGTTCCCTTGCAGCGCTGGGACCGGTTGTTCAACTGCGCGGTCGTGCTACAGGGCGGACGACCCCTGGGTGTCGTGGTCAAGTCATACCTGCCCTGCTATCGCGAGTACTACGAGAGACGCCAGTTCTCCGCAGCGCGGGATGCGATGCGAGACACGACGCGCGTGCTGGGGGTCGAGGTGCCCTTTGGCAACGACTTAATCTTCCGCGATCGGGAGCGGACCAGCTTCTGCCTCGCTGTCGAGATGTGTGAGGATCTCTGGGTGCCCCAGCCGCCTTCGGTGCGAGCAGCCATGGCTGGAGCCACCGTGCTCGCCAACCTCAGCGCCTCGAACATCACCGTGGGCAAAGACGCCTACCGCCACGATCTAGTTGCCAATCAGTCAGCGCGCTGCCTGGCGGCCTACGTGTACGCGGGCGCCGGCAGCGGAGAGTCCACGACCGACATGGCCTGGGATGGCTGTGCCATGGTCTTCGAGAATGGCGAGCTGCTCACCCGCTCGGAGCGCTACTCCCCCACCAGCCAGTTCGTGATGGCCGACGTGGATCTGGAGCGCCTCGTCCAAGAGCGGGCGCGCATGACCAGCTTCGTGGATTGCGCCACGGACCACGCGGCAAGCCTAGGCGAGATACGTGAGATTCCCGTGCGCTTCGTTCCACCCAAAGAGACGGTGACCATCGAACGCACGGTGGAACGCCACCCATTTGTGCCCCAGGACCCGGCTACCCGCGATGAGCGCTGCGAGGAGGTCTATCAGATCCAGGTCAGCGCCCTGGCCCAACGGCTCAGCGCCACCGGCACCGAGCGCGTGGCGATCGGCGTCTCCGGCGGCCTCGACTCGACTCAAGCCCTGATCGTCGCCGCGCGTGCCATGGATCGACTGAACCTGCCGCGCACCAATGTGCTGGCCTACTCCATGCCGGGCTTCGCCACGTCCGAACGCACGCGCACCCAAGCGTCAAACCTCATGAAGGTCTTGGGCGTCAACGCAAACGAGCTCGACATCGCACCCGCGTGCATGCAGATGTTGCGAGATCTAGATCATCCCTTCGCCCGGGGGGAAAAGGTCTACGACGTCACCTTTGAGAACGTCCAGGCCGGCGAACGCACCAGCCATCTGTTCCGCCTTGCGGGCCAGAACCAGGCCATGGTGGTGGGCACCGGCGATCTGTCCGAGCTGGCGCTCGGGTGGTGCACCTACGGAGTGGGCGATCAGATGTCCCACTATAACGTCAACGCCTCGGTGCCCAAGACACTGATCCGACACCTGATCGGGTGGGTGGCCACGCGCAGCGAATGTAAGGCCGAAACCAGCGAAGTGCTGCGTGCCGTACTCGACACCCCCATCAGTCCCGAGCTCGTGCCCGGCGACGACGCCCAGGGTTATCCCGCTCAGGTCACCGAGGATCTGATCGGCCCCTACGAACTGCACGACTTCAGCCTCTACTACCTGACCCGTCGCGGTTACAGCCCGGCCAAGGTCGCCTACCTCGCCTGCGAAGCGTTTACGAAAGGCCCCGACCCCGCCTACACCGAAGCCCAGGTGTTCGATTGGCTCGAGGTCTTCCTGAAACGGTTCTTCGGTTCGAGCCAGTTCAAGCGCTCGGCCATGCCCAACGGGCCCAAGGTTGGATCGGGCGGCTCCCTCTCCCCTCGCGGCGACTGGCGCGCCCCCTCCGATGCGAGCGCCCGCACCTGGCTCGACGCGCTGGCGAAAGCCCGGACATGGGCTGAACCCAAAGACAGCGATTCCAAGCAGGAGTCCTGACATGCCAGCCGGCTTCCAAGGGGGATCGCATCGATGAACCTGGAAGCGGCGAGTGTGCTGGCTGGAGAGTGGATGGACGAGGTACGGGTGATGTTGCGCTCCAGTTTCCGCGCCGGCTTGGAGGTGCATACAAAGGCGGACGCGTCACCTGTGACCGAGGCGGACCTGCGGGTGGAGCGCTTCCTGCGAGAACGGATTCTCGAGCACTATCCCGAGCATGGATTCCGGGGCGAAGAAACCCTTGCCGTGGAAGGCACCACGAATTGGCAGTGGATCGTAGATCCAATTGACGGGACACGTTCCTTTGCCAGCGGTCGGCCCTTATTCACAAGTCTCCTCGCACTGGTGGAGGATGGAATACCAAGGCTGGGGATGGTCGAGGCTCCAATGACCGAGGAGCGCTGGGTTGCTCACTCGGAAGGGCCGAGCCTCTTCAACGGAAACCCTATACACGTTCGAGAGCGGCGGCCCTTGAAGGACGCAGTGGTGATCGTCAGCCGGCCCGGGTCATGGGTCGGCCCCCATGCCGAATTCCTGGATCGCTTGCAGGCCGCCTGTCACTGGCTCTTCTTCGAGAACGATGCCTACGGCTACGGACAATTGGCCCGGGGCGACGTGGACCTTGTTGTGGAGCGCGAGCTGAAGCTGGTCGACATCGCGGCCGTCGTCCCCGTGGTCAAGGCGGCGGGTGGCGTGATCGAGTCTTGGAGTGGGCACGACGCGCTGGAAGCGGAGAAGTCGATCGCGGGAAGAGTGATCGCCGCAAGCAACGCGAGTCTATTGGATGAAGTTAGGGCTCTTGGACTAGTCACCGGCTAGCCATGACGCAGACCTCGCACTCCTAGCGCATGCTCTCTAACTGAGCGCGGAGCTTCGACAGTCCCTCTTGGTCCGGTACGCTCGCATCCAGCTGATTCAAGTAGCCGAGCACTCGTTCGACCAGCTCTCCGTCCGCCCCCAATGCAACCAAGATGGAAACGGTGTGCTCCATCTCATCCACGGCAATTCCCGCTAGCACCTCTGGGACATCAGGTAAGAGCCCAGCCCAGGTCGCATGGAGCAGACCCTCAAGATCATCTAACTGGCCCAACTCCAGCAAGGCCTGCCCAAGGCCTCGGCGCAGATACATCAGAACGTGGTCATTGGATTCAAGATGCTTCTCGCCCAACTGCAAGGACCGCCGGTACACGGTGACCGCGTCCTCCAACCTTCCTGACCGAGTCAATGTCACGCCCTGCCCGATCGTAATACGACGCAGCTTGCGGTTGCTCGGCGGTAGAGACGATTCGAGGACCTTGAGAGATTGAACGTAGAGATCATTGGCCAATTCCAGTTGGCCAAGTTCACGAGCGGCCTGGGCTCGCCCGCACAAGGCGAACCCCAGAAGTGGATGACCCTCTGGGGCAACACGCAGGGAGCGCTCCACCAGGATGGCCCAAGAAGCGTCACTGTCTTCGATTTGCTTTAACCGAAACTGCAGGTTCGCTTGAAAGTACAGCGCCTGCAGCGTCCATGGATGATCCGTGCCCAGCATGCGCTCGAACGTCGTGCGTACGTCGTGCACAGGCCCAAGCATTTCTGAATGAAACTCCACACCGCGTGTCTCCAGATGCATGCGTTTGAGATCGACCCAAGCCGCCCAACTCTGCTGACCGCGAGCGCGTGCACGATCCGCCATGCGCTCCAAATCTGCCAAGTAGCGCGACGGGTCACCCTCTAGGGCCTCACGCTCGTCATCCCGACCCAGCAACCACAGGTTGGACCAGGCCCAGGCGCGGGCCAAGGCGGCGTACTCGAGGTCCCTATCCGTACCGGACTCTTCGAATAACTCGAGTGCCATGAGGGCACTGCTGGCAGCTTCGCGCTCAGCGCCTCGCCTGTCGTGGCACAGCGCCTGAACCAGATAGAGCGAGGCTCGTTGCTCAGGGCTTTCCTCACCCAGCAGATCAAGCGCACCTTCGATGACCCCGAGGGCCTCCATCTCCAAGCCCCGATCACACAGGAGCCCGGCCATGGCTCCCAGCACCTTGCCACGCAGCTGCACATCGCCGATGGAACCCTCGGTAACTAGTATTTGCAGCTGGGCCAAGACCTCAGCCTCGTCCAAACCAGGGGCAGCGAGTGGCTTCTCCCCAAGCAGGTTGACCAGATCACTGGAGGTAGAGAGGGCGCTGGCAGTCAACGCACGCTGCTCGGACTGATAGAGGGCCAACAGAAAACCAACTACCGACAAGATCGTCGCTACTCCCAGAACCTTCAAGGCCGAGCGGTTCCGCTGCGCAGCCAGCGCCAGCTTCCGCCATGGCCTCAGACCCTCACTGGCCTCACCGTTCAAGACGCGCTGGAGGTCATCGGCAAGGGCCCCGGCATCTCCGTAGCGACGATCGGGTTGCTTCTCCAGGGCGCGCGCGACAACCTCCCCTAGACCCCGGACCTGAGAATGATTCATGCCCCGCAGGGAACCACTAAGCCGCGATGGTTCGTCGTTCAGAATCGAGTGCATAACCTCCGCCGCGCTTGTGCCACGGAATGGGCGGCGCAGGGTCACCGCCTCAAAGAGGACGGCCCCCAATGAGAAAACATCCGAAGCTTTGCTGGCCGCGCGCCGCTCCCCGCGCGCTAACTCGGGGCTCATATACGCAGGAGTCCCAAGCACCTGATAGGAACGGGTCATGTTCGTATCGCCTTGAATGCGCGCAAGGCCGAAGTCTGTCACACATAGTCGACCGTCCTCCGCAATGAGGATATTCGCGGGCTTCAAGTCGAGGTGCACGATGCCGCTTCGATGTAGAGCACCCACGCCGCGGAGGGCGCCGAGCATACGCTCCAGAATCTCTAGAGCCGGGGCTCCGTCGCCGGCCTCGCGGGCCAAGGCAAGTTCATCGGCCAAAGTCGTACCGTCGCCCACAATCTCTGTTACGAGAGCAGCACTTTGCCCCTCGCCCACCTGACGAATCAACCGCACCAGTGCTGGATGCTCCACACGCGAGGCGGCCTCGGCTTCGGTGCGCAAGCGCGCCGCACCCTCGGCCGTGGACGTATACAGCGGGTGGATGATTTTCAGGGCGACGATCCCACCCTCAGGATCCAGGGCCTGCCAAACCCTACCCGTAGCTCCGCGCCCCAAAAGACGTTGCAACTCGAACCCGAGTACTTCACCACCCGGCCTCTCGTTGTGCTGCTGGAGAGTGGCGTCAGCCAGACCGCAGAGGACATTCAATTCCGCGGTGAGCGGCTCCCTAAGATGCCTTGGAGCCTCGGACACTATGCGCTCAATCTCCTTGCCGGTATCCGAGCTTGGCTCGTCGAGACGCTCAAGCCAAAGGGCCACCAGGGCCTGCAACCTAGTCTGATCTGATTTCTCGGAGTCCATCACAGTAGGCAAGCGCACAAGAGGCCGTCCTTCGGACCGCCATTCTTAGAAAAAGTGAACCTAACCGAACCGACACCCTCGTCAGGCAGGGAGCTGCCTCAAGAGGCCTTTGGGGCGATCAGGCGTCGGAAACGCTGCATGGCTCTATTCAGCGCCCTGCGCCCGGTGCTGTCGTTCATTCCGAGGGCATCGAGGGCAGCCCCGCTGCTCGTGGAACTCAAGCGTGCCAACACGAGCTTGCGATCCGACCTAGAGAGATCCTTCAGGCGTGCAATAGCCTGATACTTGACTTCATCCCCCGCGACGCGCGTGGCCGTCCCCGCCCCTCCAACGGCATGCCCAGCCCACCCGGCTGTGTCGAGTGTCTCGGGCCGACGCTTGCGGTACTGATTGGACTCCTTCCACTTGATGCGCTTGCTAAGCAGACTGAGAAACTCGACTTCTGTCCTGAAGTAGAGATTGTCACCGGAGTTCAAGATCGTACGAACGGCAGACTGCAATGCATCATGGCCATGATCCGTAGCTCCTGCACGCGAGCTCATGCGCCTCAATAAGCGATTGATGTGCTCCCAGAACTCATTCAGTAGGCCACTCGCTTGAGGGCTTGATGAGAGCATCTCACTAAACACGGACCCCAATACCGCGTCTCTCACGCTGCGACCCGCATCCAAGCGGTCAAGAGCTGCTTGCCCCCCCTCGCGCTGCATCCAAGCTGAGCTGTAGGGGCCCAAACTCTTGGCAAATGTTGAAATTTCGGGGGGGAGGTCCTGTGGCATGAGCACGTCCTGAATCAACCAATGTATCGCATCCTATCGTTATTGTCCGGGTCTCAATTTGACATGCCCCGGCGGGAATCCGGATTGCCCCAATAAACATAAGGGGCGAGACTCGCGGGTTCTATTGATCTAGGCTGAGGGCATGGGAGTCATGCCGTTCATGAGTGGTGCAGCTGGGCTTCCATCGGGTGCCACCTTGCTCGGCGCGCTGCTGGCCCTTGCCCTGACGAGCTGCAAGGGAATGGATTCCCAGGACGATCTTTCCGTCGGCACCTCGTTCTCCGCCCTTCCCAATCTGGGTCTGGCCGTCGCCGCGTCCCAGGTCTTTGATTCCGACGAAACACGCACGTGGGCGTTCGAGATCGAGGGCACCCACCAACCCTGGGATGACGAGGCTCTGGCGCAGGATGGAAACCCGGCAGCCGGGCCCTGGACCCAATTTCAGTTGGGGACCAAACGCGTATCCGATCCCTCCGAACGCCGACATTCGACTAGGCGCTATGGACTGGCATGGTTTCGCGCGGGAGACGATCCCAACATCGTCCAAGATGCCGGGGACTACATAGGCCTCTATACCAGCATGGGCTTCGAATCGGATTTCTCAGAGACGCTGAGTATGGGACCCGAGTTCACCTTGATGGTCGCCCGAAAGGAGGGGAACGGCGAGCTAGTCTTCGTACCCCAAGTGAACTGGCATATTAGCTGGGGCTTCTAGAATCGCCCGTGGCCGCTCGCGATCCCCGGACTCGCCTACTGGATCGTGAAGGTGGACACGATCACTGCGGCGGGATCCAAGCAGGCATTGCCGCGCGGTTCCCAGAAGCGACTACGCTTCTCCCAAAAGGTGCCGGGGGCTCCAACGGTCGGGGTGTCTGAGACCTGAAGCATGGGCCAATAAGCCAGCAACCCCTTGCCACGATTGGCGACGTCCCCTCCGCTCAAAATGTCGGATCCATCCGAATCGCTGAAGTAGGTGAATCGGATGATGGGTTCTGTCAGATCGGAGCCCACGTCTTCGGTCACTGGGTTGCCCAACGCATCGTCAAAGGTCTTCTCACCCGTGGCTATATGGCTGTGCCATAGCCGGGTCAAAACCTGACCGTTAACAATCTCTGTGCGCACACCAAAATCACGATCCCAGACCGCACCCTGAAGTTCGCGGTGGCGCCAAAGACCCCAGAAACCAGTGGGTGTCTGGATGGGCACTCCCCAGGACGCATCCCCGCTCCAATCAAGCTGAACCTCAGCTGCCGTCTCGCCCCGGCGGAAGATCACCGCGTGGTTGATGTCCTTGGTGCGGTTACGCACGTTCATTTTCACGAACTGCGAGTCCCGCCAATCATCCGGGGGCAGGAAAGTCTCCACGTAGACCGACACGCGTGTGAATGTGGATAGAGGCAATAGGCCCAAAGGCCCCCCGCAGAAGAGCTGATTCTCTTGCCCTCTCCGTACGTACCAGTTGCCCCCCTCCATGTACTGACTCTGGACGAGGCCCTGCAGCACGTGTCCATCCGGCGCCATCTTGGGCGCGAGCGCTTGCTGAGTGATGATGTCGAGCCCCACCGTTCCCGCCGGTGCCATACTCGAGAGGCCGCCCCCCCAGGCAGTGTGGTCCGAGGGATCACTGGCGTAGAAGGGCTCGTCTGTCACCAGACTCCAATTGTGGGTATGGGTCCAAAGGTTTTCATCGGAACGATCCATGAGCTCATGATCGAGAGCGACGATGATTGCCTTACCTGAACCATCAGCTGAGGGCACAACATTGAAGTCCAGGGCAACGCTGGTCATTCCAGCGGGGATGCTCAGAACACCACTCTCACAGCCCGCGGCGATGGTGTAATCCACACCCTCCTGTGCCGATCCCGACAGGGTGTAGTAAACAGCGGTAGTTTCACCAGAGACTTCAGATTGAACAATGAGCAGGCTATGGGGGTTGCCGGTCGAATTGCCCCCACCCGCCGAAGACTGGAATTCGATGCGTGGTACTGGTGCAACGGATCGAATGAACAGGCGGAACTCGTCCGGCTCCTCGACGCTCACATTTGAGCCCCCCGTCAGAGTGAGGCTGCAGAGTTTCTCGCGGAACCAAACACTGCCAGCCCGACTTAGGGGGTCGAGCGTCACGTCAATCGCCGCGGCGCTTATGCCTTCAGCCAGCTGAAGAGGTGATTCCGAGCCCAATGAAAGCTCATAGTGCTCGCCGCGAACAGCGTCCCCGCTAAGGACAAATGACAACTGTGCCGGTTGAGTAATCGCTCCGCTCAGGGTGATAGGCAAATGCACTTGTTCCACGGGCACAGAGTCGAGCAAGGTCGTGCCGTCCTCTAAGTAGTGCGCGTTGCGGTAAACAGAGCCATAAGCGGCGAAGCTCGCGTCGGGAATATTTCCTGATCCCGATGAAGACCCGGAGGATCCCAGGTCCTTACCCCAGCAACCGCTGAGGAGAACCATCACAGTGAATGCGAATAGCGGCCCAGCCGGACGGGCAGGTGAATGACAAGTTTGCGAAAAGAGGCGGGATAGCACGGGACTATGGTGTAGAGGCCAAAGGATGCGGGGATTCAAGCCAATAGACGAGGTGGTACTCAAGCAGCCAAATAGGAACTCCTTGGTAGACCACCAAGTATAGGGCAATCCACCACACGAATTGGCATCTGAGACAACCCCTGGTCTCCAGACGATCGGGGTGCGCCTCATTTTGAGACAAAGGAGATCGAGCTTGGGGCTTAGCTAGAAACCCAAGGTCCACCCTACCAAGAACTGGTCCAAGACCGCATCGACCTCACCTGTGGTAGCGAACTCCATGTCCATTCCCCCAATACGACGCACAGCAAGGTACCCATCCCCAAAACGAACACCGATCTCCACGTAGGGCCCTATGGTCGAATCAGCCTCGCTATCAGTTCCAGGGGAGAACTCCATGTCCAAGTACTGGAGAGCCAAACCTGCACCGATGAAAGGGCGCGCAGTTCCATCCGTCATTGAGGGAGCCCAACGCATGCCCGTTGTTGCTGAGATTGAACTGGTGTCAGTCGTCACGTTCCCTTCATTGAGCCCACCAAAGTCCTGGCCACTCAAGTAAAGACCAACTGCGCCTTGGAAGCCGCTCTTGCACTCCTTTCCAAGCAGGTTGATCCCAACGACTGGGCGAGCGATAGCCGAGACGTCTCCGTGTGAACCATCCTGAACACCAACCACACCGACGAGACGACGGCCCTCGGAATCGAGCGAAACGCAGGATGCTGTAAAGAACAAAACGCAGGCGAACAGGTGTCTTGAATATTTCATTCTAGATGAGGGTTCAGATGAGCGTGAGGGAAGCGCCTTGTGAGGGAACAACGCCATAGAATTCCATCTAAGTCTACCCTAGAAAATCATGGGTTAATCCAACAATCATGACTTTGCGGTTTCCTGCAATTGAACCACGGCGTGCCCGGCCTCTCCCTGGTTTAGCGGGCGCTGCGGGACGAGTTCAACTTCGGAACCAAGCTCCGCGTACTCCCTGGGAGGCCGCCCTTCAATCTGCGCCGTGGCCGCCCAACCCTGGAGTCGTAGGATTCTCAAAGTGGTACGCACGAGAATAGAAAGGTCCAACCCAAGGCCCAGACGTAATCGGTACTCTTCATCTTGCTCGAATTTAGAGCGATATTCGCCCGGGTCGGGGCCCGCATACCCAAGAACGACCTGCGCCAACCCTGTGATTCCCGGCCGCAGAGCCAAGCGCTGCCCGAATTCTGGGACATGGTCCAGGGCAAAGCGGTGTGTCTCAATCATCTCGGGCCGCGGTCCGATAAAAGCCATCTCCCCACGCAAGACGTTGATGATCTGGGGCAATTCATCCAAATGGGATCGACGCAGAAATCCACCCACACGAGTCACGCGCCCGAGGTCACCCGTCTTCCACGACTCAAAGACACCGACGTCGGCATCCCGCATTGTGCGGAATTTATAGAGAGTGAACGGCTTGCCATACTGTCCCACCCGCTCCTGAGTGAATAGCACTTTGCGCCATCCGCCGAGGTAGAGGCCATAGCAGAGCCCGAACGGGAGAGCGATGAGAAGCACCACAGGCAGGGAGATCGCAAGCAGGAGACCATTGAGTAGGGGGCGACCGAGGCGCCAATAGCTCCCCCGTGGCCGCAACCCGTCCCATTCCAAGGAGGCTCCCACGTGAAAAGTACGCAGAGGAGAAATCTGGGAGAACCTGGGCTCTAAAATCATGAGTTGGACGGGTCGGGTCCCGCAGGAACTGGAGCTGGGATGTGCTTCACCAATTGCGTATTCCCGTGCAGCCCCCAGTAATTCAGCTATATTAAGTGACGCTAAAATGTCACCGTCGGAAGGTGGGGAGCCCTCCTATTTCCACACTCAGCTAAGTGCCGCAACGCACCGTTTAGGACGGGAAAAACGCCATAAAACATTCGAGATCCCTGGCCTTCCTCGACGGCTGCGCCGACCTAAGTCTCCGACAGCTTCTTTCAGAGAACGACGGGTCCGCTTAGAAGCCCGAGGTCCAGCCAATCATGAACTGGTCCAAGACCACGTCCGGATCCCCCCCTGGGCCCAGCTCCATGGACAGGCCGCCTACTCTGCGCAGGTGGATGGACCAGGAGCCGTACTCAAGCCCTGCTTCGACATAGCCCCCCAAGCCAATTCCGTCCTCGGTGCCAGAAGGCAGGTCGATATCCAGGTATTCCAGTGCCAAGCCAGCCCCCAGGAAGGGCCGGAAGGTTTGCTGCCAGCCCCCGGGTGATAGGCGCAGGCCGGAGGTTATTCCAAGAGAGAGGGCGTCCGTCGTGACGTTGCCTTCGTTCAGTTCACCGAAATCGCTAGCGCTCACCTGAACGCCGAAGACACCGATCAGCCCCATGTTGTTCTGATCCCCCTCCAAGGAGATCGAGAGCACGGGTCTGGCCGCGGCAGAGACATCACCACTGGAACCGTCCTGCACCCCCATCAAGGTGGTCACGGAACGGTCCGGAGCACCGAGGAGCGAACAGGAACTGAAGACAATGCAGGAGAGAGCCAGCGGGATAAGTTGCGGTTTCATTACGAACACAAATTCCTCCAGATAGGGCCTGTAATCAAGGGGCTGAGCCCGGATCCTTGCGATCGGAGAAAGGGAGGGCCCTTAGGGGCCCCGCAAGGGACGGGGCATCCAAAAATGCCCGGTAATGCCCCCCCCAAGGGTGTGGGTTACAGTACGCCAAGCACAGCCATCCCCCCATTGGCAAGATCGCGAACGAGCACCTATGAAAGACTCATCCCCCGCAGGCATGCGTTGGACCATCCGACTTCTGTCCGTGGTCCTGTTCTTCCTATTCATCTGGCTACTCGGATTCATCATTGGCGACATTAATGATCTGCAACGCCCCAATCGCCAAAGCTTCTACGACGCGGGGGTCGATGCGGAACTGACTCGGGCCCAGGAAGAGTTCAATGCCTCACTTGAAGGGATCCGGGTGGACAAGGCACGCCAAGACGGAATCAAGCAGAACCGCAGCCAAGCCATGGAAGTCGCTAGGGACACATGGGCCCAGGCCCAGAAGGTGAATCAGTTCGAGCTCACGGCCGGACGGCTCCCGAGTGATGAACTGCGCGAGGAGTTGGATCAGGCCCACAAGCGGTATATCTCAGCACAGGCCACCTTCGAAGAAGCCAACACCAAAGCGGCTAACTTGAGCGCCCAGGAGTACGCCATAAGGCAAAACCTGGTGACCTTGGAGAGCCAGGTCCAGCCCCAGAGGGAAGAGGCCTACGCCCTCTATTCGGCTGCTGACAAGGACCACGAACACACCCTCGCGATCTACAAGCTGTCCTTCATCATCCCAGTCTTCCTGCTGGCCGCCTGGGCCCTGGCCAAGAAGCGCGAGTCCATCTACCGGCCCATCCTGAAGGCGCTCATTCTGGCCAGCTTCCTGCAAGTGGGAATGGTCATGTTCGAGCACTTCGACGCCGAGTACTTCAAATACATCGCCCTCACAGTTGCCGTCCTGATCGTGCTGGGTTTCCTGGTGCGTCTGCTGCAGTCCTCGGCCCGGCCACGCCCTGATCTGCTTCTCAAACAGCGGCGCGAGTCCTATGACCGCAACACCTGCCCCGAGTGCACCTACTCCTACCCGGACGATCACGGGAACGAGTTTACCTGTCCCGCCTGCGGCACAGGCTTATTTGCGAATTGCAACTCATGCGGTGGCAGTCGCCATAATCTGCTGCCTTTCTGCATCCACTGTGGAAACGAAGAGGCCACACCGGCCGTATCCGTTTGAGTCAACCGAAGGAGCCCGCGTGAAATTCGCCATCTGCAACGAGACCTATCAGGGTTGGACCCTCGACAAGACAATCGAACACGCTGCCTCAGTGGGATTTGAAGGGCTCGAACTCGCTCCCTTCACCCTCGCGGAGGATCCGAGCACGCTGACAGAACAGGACGCGACCGCCATCGGAGAGCGTGTGCGCGCGGGTGGCTTGGAAGTCACGGGCCTGCACTGGCTGTTGTTAGCTCCCGAGGGTCTGCACCTAACCACGCCCGACAACGCCGTGCGGGAGCGCACGGTGCGGTTCGCGCAACACCTAACCCGACTATGCGCGGCAATGGGCGGCGAGGTGCTTGTTTGGGGTAGTCCCGCACAGCGCTCCCTCGATGATGATTGGGACCGGGATGCAGCAACGAAGCGCGCCGTGGAAGCTGTGCGTTCCATCAGCGAGGTAGCCCAGAGTTCAGGCGTGACCATCGCCATGGAACCCCTCCCTCCCTCCTACACCAACTTCCTCTCGTCCGCCGCCGAGGGACGCGCCTTTGTGGATGCCGTGGATCACCCGGCCTGCCGTCTGCACTTGGACGTCAACGCCATGAGCCACGAACAGATTCCCATCGACGAAGTCATCCGCGCCAGCGGGGAACACCTGCACTACTTCCACGCCAACGACCCATGCCTGCTTGGGCCCGGCATGGGAGACGTGGACTACGGACCCATCCGCTCCGCCCTGAGCGATGTGGGCTACGACGGTTGGATGTCCGTGGAGGTCTTCGATTACGAGCCCGGCCCGGAACGCATCGCGCGCGAGAGCCTGGACTACCTGCACGGGGTGTTCGGGATGGGTAACCGTGAAGGCTGAGAGGGACTGAGGCACCGGATCCCGGGCAATCGAGTGCACCAGCCGGGGGCGCCCTTGGGTAAGATCACAACCGGCTATTCCGACCCCCATCGGCCCTCTCAAGGAGTTCCATGTCCATCACCTTCCGCTTCCTGGCCCCCCTGTTGCTCCTACCCACTCTGGGTCTTGGCGCCCAGACACCCGAGAAGAAGCCCGCACAGGAGCCCGCGCCACCTACAACGGTCGAGCTCTACCAGCTCGCCAAGAACAAGGCCGCACACGACAACAAGCGGGTACTTGTGATGTGGACGTCCGCCGAGGGCACGACCACCAAGACCCTGGGCGAAATGCTCACCCGGCATCGCGAGCTGGCGACACTGGTACGAAGCGAGTTCGTGATGGTGCGAGCCAACGGAGACAAGGGCAGCAAGGACCGAAGTCTGGCCAAGCGCCTGGGCGTAAAAATCGGTCAGGGCCTGCCCGCCATCAGTGTGTTCGACGGAGAGGGCAAATTGCTTGCCCACGAGCCCGCATCGGCCTGGGTCGGGGAGGGAAAGCTCGACCCGCAGCTTCTAACCACGACCCTCCAGCGGCTCAAGCCCAAGCCTCTGGACGCAGAGTTGGTGCTCAAGGATGCGCTGGCCACTTCCGCCGAGGGCGGCAAGCGAGTCCTGGTTCACCTGGGTGCCCCTTGGTGAGGTTGGTGTGGCAAGCTCGAGGAGTTCCTCGGGCGCAAGCAGGTGAATCGCATCCTGAAGAAGAGCTACGTACTGGTGAAGATCGACACCGATCGCATGACGAACGGTGAAGAGGTGGCCAAGCGCCTGCGCAAGGGCGAGGGCGGAGGCATCCCATGGATGGTTATTCTCGACAGCCAGGGCAAGGCCCTGATCAACAGCGACGGACCCGACGGCAACGTCGGCTGCCCCGTCACCCCAGAAGAGGCGGCCTGGTTTTTCACCATGCTCGAACGCACGAACAAGGGGCTGACGGACAAGCAACTCAAGATCCTGCGCAGAGAACACGGCGCCTTTGCCAAGAGCATCCAGGGTCACTAGCCCAGTTGATTTATCTGGTGAGCCCCTTAGGCCGTGGAACAAACGCACCTGGAGCCCTAGTCTAAAGCCATGCCCTCAACCAACCGCGCCCTAACGTTCCTGCTGGGGATCATCGCTACGATCCTCGTTGGGTGGGTGGTTCACACAGGAGGTGCCATCCTCAAGCCTCTGGTCATCGCTCTTCTGCTAGCGAGCATGCTGCAGCCGGTGGTTATCGGGCTGAAGCGCAAGGGTATTCCCCCGCCCCTGACCATCATCTTGATGGTCTGGCTCCTCTTTTTGGGCATTGTTCAGGTTGGCCTGCTGTTCAACGCGAACGTCCAGACGTTCCTCAATAGCGGAGGAGACTCGGCCGACGCGTCCATCACAGAGCCCCATCAGGAAAACTCCCTAGACCCCATGGCCGGGCGCCTGGAGTTACTACCCGGGCAAAGTCAGGAGGACCTGATCGGCGAGACGGGTGGCTGGGTAGACATCGTGAACAAGATTGAGACGCGCCTAGCGTCTTCAGGAATGGCAGAGAGCGTGGTGCGCTATGCCGCCAAAGCCTTGCGTGAGCTGCCCGTGGATCGCATGGCTGGCGATCTTGCCATTGGCGGTTTCGGATTTGTGGCCAACGTGGTCCTGGTCTTGATCTACATGGTGTTCATCTTCGCCGAGCAGGCGGTGTTCCGGCGCAAGATTCTCTCCATCGCAGGCGAACGGCACGATGATGCGGAGCGGGTACTGAACACCATCGGCCGTGGAATTCAGCGCTACCTGGGAGTGAAGACGGTGGTGTCACTTCTCACCGGATCCCTCTGCTATCTGGTGATGGTTGCGCTCGATATTCCCTACGCGCTGTTCTTCGGGTTCCTGACCTTCATGTTCAACTACATCCCCACCTTCGGGAGCATCATCGCCGGGTCCTTGCCCACGATGACGGCCCTCGCGGTAGAGGCCAGTTGGACGAAGGCGGCGGCCATCATGGGCACCTACCTGGCCGTGAACCTGACTTTGGGCTCCTTCATCGAGCCACGCATCCTGGGCCGAGAGCTGAACCTCTCTCCCCTGGTGGTTGTCGTCTCGGTGGTCGTCTGGGCCGGCCTGTGGGGCGTTGTGGGAGGCTTTCTAGCCGTCCCCCTCACCGCCTCCCTCCAGATCTGTCTGGCC
>Ga0302120_10000617_pt1 | contig 16163 bp, 10 predicted proteins | sample AG5_Bottom_MG_FD_203118 | JGI IMG/M metagenome (GOLD analysis project Ga0302120, IMG submission 203118) | Marine microbial communities from Western Arctic Ocean, Canada - AG5_Bottom | ecosystem: Environmental > Aquatic > Marine > Oceanic | place: Canada: Western Arctic Ocean | collected 2017-10-01 | reverse complement strand
GGTCTCCAACGGCACCTCTTCAGGCATAAGAATCAACTTGAGCACCGGTTATACCTACACATTCTGTATCACCTCATCGGCTCATAATTCCTCAAACTCGGCTCCTGTCGACGTATACCTGATGACGGGAACTGACTGGAGTTGGTATGAAACATCATACTCGTATGCGAGAAATGGTTGGCTGGGGGAATTTGATATGAGCGACATCCCACCTGAGTGGCGTGGAGGGATTTATTGGCGCCCATACCGCGATGTTCACGCTTACGAAGACCTCGAAGAAATCACCTTCAGCACCTCATTAGATCATATGGAATTTCGCTCCGAGGAACAATACTATGGCTCAAATATGTTGGTCTACGATGAGTTCTATCTGGTAATCGATGGCTGGGATAATGGCCGAGATAGCGATGCTGTTGACCCTGATGTCGACATCGATGTCGACATCACCATCATGGTGGAAGAACGTGTTATGGTTCCCACATGGACAGTGACCCTAGTTTGTATGGCGGTAATGATTACTCTACTTGCCGTGCCTTTGGTAATTCACAAGAAGTATCACAGTGCTGGGATGGAAGAATTAGGTGTCGAGATGATGCCATCCCTGAAAACAGACCTTGAATCAAGCCAGAAAGACTATTCAATACTCGAGTAGAATCCAGGTTTCTCGGACATCCTTGACGTTGATGAGTCCCTCTTCATAGAGTTTGAAATCGTTGCGAAGTGTGGCATAAACCATCGCTTGCTCAAGCAGAGGAGCATGAATCCTTGTCCAGTCACCGCCCGGTCCAAGGCCCATCAGGGAATTGTCGATTTCGGAATCTTTCAAGGCCTCGGCGGCATCGATGATAGCGAGGCTCTCTTGATGATTCGAAGTTCGGTAACAGCATTTCACCAAGTCACCATTCTCAGCATTTGACTTTACAATATCAATAATTTCTTCAGCACCGGGAACGCCATCAGTGCCATGCACGGATGCGATGACCTTGACTCCGTTCTCAGCCGCCTTGGCAACTAATTTCTTGCGCTGCTTTGAGCTCATCGAAATCTCAATATCTACCCACGAAACCTCGCTTTCTATAGCATGTTCAAGAATTGCGATTCGGGATTTTTCGTTGCCAGGATAATATCCTCCTTCATCAATCGGCCGGCAAGTGAAAATCACCGGTAGCGGAATCCCATCCTTGAGTTTGGCGATAGTGTCTCCGACTTCGATATCGGTTGCGCCTCGGCGCTCCCAAAGCATTTCGTCGATTACTTGGTCTTCGTCCCCTTCTTCCTCTTCACGGACATCATCTTCCTCTTCTTCGGGTCGAATCAGGAAGAACCTGTCGTATCGTAATTCAGCCAAATCCGCACCGGCCAAGTTGGCTCTTGCGGCCTCTTCGAGAATCTCTTCGGTGGTCACTCCTTCAAAGGAAACACAGACCAAGGGCTCGTTCATTGACTCGCCGTGATGCATCCTCTTCTTAACGGTGACGAATGAGGGGGTTAGTGGGAAAATCATTTTCTCCAACCTTGCGACTTTGTCACTTCCAAGTTCTCAGTTTTTTCTCACCGAGTTACTGAAATGGTCTTCAATTTCACATTGACCTAGGCCTCTAATGACAGTGTTTAATAACCCTAAACGCCTCAAATATATTGCATGAACAGGGTATCCTTAAGGATACCCTGCGGAGGCGACTAAATGACCGATGATATCGAACCAAAGTATGATGCTGATGACATTCAGGTTCTGGAGGGTCTCGAAGCGGTTCGCAAGCGCCCAGGTATGTACCTTGGCGACCCACACGATGGTTCTGCCCTGCACCATTGCGTCACCGAGGTAGTCGATAACTCGGTAGACGAGCACCTCGCCGGCTATACCGACAGCGTCGAAGTTGTAATCCACAATGACGACTCTATCACCATCACAGACCACGGTCGTGGAATACCGGTCGGAAATCACTCGGAATACGACATCAGTGCTGCCGAGGTGATAATGACGAAGTTACACGCTGGTGGAAAATTCGATAATTCCAGTTACAAGGTATCCGGCGGCCTTCACGGAGTAGGGGTTTCGGCAGTGAATGCGGTTTCAGAATGGTTGAAGATGAGAGTTTGTCGTGAAGGCCACGTCTGGGAACAGACCTATGTCATCGGCGAACCGCAGGGAAGGTTGGAAGCAACTGGAAAGAGTGATGAAACCGGCACTTCGATTACTTTCAAGCCGGATTTGACTATTTTTTCGACCATTACTGAATTCGATTATGATACCTTGAACACAGTACTTCAGCACCGAGCCTTCCTCAACGCTGGACTGCTCATCACACTGGTCGATGAGAGAGATGGCGGACGCAGTGACGAACACAAATACGAAGGAGGGATAACGGAATTCGTAAAACAGTTGAATGAACGCAGGAACCCGATTCACGGTGAGCCAATCCACATAGAAGGCTCGGTTGAAGTAGAAGATGTCGGCGAGATTTTTGTCGAAGTTTCCTTGCAGTGGTCGGATGCATATAACGAATCGATTCTTTGTTTCACAAATATCATTCGCAACCGTGACGGTGGATCTCACCTTTCCGGATTACGAAGCGCCCTTACCGGTACCATGAACCGTTATGCGAAGAGTCGGAATCTGCTGAAGAATGTCGATAAATTGTCAGGTGAAGATGTGCGCGAGGGTATCGCTACAGTAATCAGCGTCAAGCACCCCGACCCATCATTTTCCAGCCAGACCAAAGACCGCTTGGTATCAAGCGAAGTCCAAGGTGTCGTCGAGAAAATCATTAACGAGAAACTTGGCGAGTATTTGGAGGAGAATCCACAGATTGCAAAGTTGATTATCGACAAGGGGGCGCTCGCCAGCAAGGCTCGTGAGGCGGCTCGAAAAGCGCGCGAGTTAACTCGGCGAAAAGGAGTGCTCGAAGGCGGTGGGTTGCCGGGTAAATTGGCAGATTGCCAATCGAGAGACCCGGCTGAGTGCGAGGTTTACATTGTTGAAGGAGATTCAGCAGGTGGTTCGGCTAAGACCGGAAGAGATCGCAGAACGCAAGCGATATTACCACTCAGGGGAAAAATCCTCAACGTCGAAAGAGAACTCAAGAATCAGGCAAGAGTATATCAGAACCAAGAAATCCAGACGATGATAAAGGCACTGGGAGCCGGTGTAGGAAACCCGCCCGAGGATTACGACCCTGAAGCCGAGAATGATCCGGATGACGTATTCTTCAATGTAGAGAAATTGCGCTATGGTAAGATAATCATCATGACCGACGCGGATGTTGACGGCGCCCACATCAGGACGCTGATTCTTACATTCATTTGGCGCTTCATGCGTCCGGCGATAGAGAATGGGAATGTATTTATCGCCCAACCGCCGTTATTCCAATTATCACGCGGCCGTAAATCCAAATATGCTTTCAGCGATCAGGAGCGCGATACCATCATCTCCGATTTGCGCTCAGAAAATGAAAATGCGAAAATCAATATTCAGCGTTACAAAGGCCTGGGTGAGATGAACCCTGAACAGTTGTGGGAAACTACGATGGACCCCGAAACTAGGACTTTGCTCAAAGTTACCGCTACCGATTTCGGCGACATTGGAGTAACCTCAAGCCTATTCATGACCCTAATGGGGGAGGATGTAGCAGAAAGGCGTTCCTTTATCGAACGACACGCGGCTAAAGTGACCAACCTTGACGTCTGAACATCAAATAAATGACTAAGGAGAATTTCGCATGGCAGATGAAGAAGAAATTGACGAGGATGTTGATGAAATGGCGGATGAAGAGGGCCCGGCCAATCCAACCGATACCCAGATTCGCCACCTCATTGATGATGAAATGCGCACCAGTTACATCAATTATGCAATGTCCGTCATTATCGGGCGAGCACTGCCCGAAGTGCGAGACGGCTTGAAGCCGGTGCACCGCAGGGTGCTATTCGGGATGCACGAGGCTGGCCATACTTCCGACCGCTCGTATAGTAAATCAGCTCGCTCGGTAGGTGAAGTGATGGGTAAATACCATCCTCACGGAGACCAATCAATCTACGACACCATGGTTCGCATGGCACAGGATTTCAGCTTGCGCTATCCGCTCATCGATGGCCAAGGTAATTTCGGCTCCATAGATGGCGACCCGCCAGCAGCGATGCGATATACCGAATCTCGACTCGACCGCCTAGCCGGACACATGCTTCAGGATATCGACAAGAATACCGTAATCTTCCAGCCGAATTTCGACGACTCGGAAAACGAGCCGACGGTTCTACCAGCACGACTGCCAAATCTCCTACTGAATGGTAGCGATGGAATCGCGGTCGGTATGGCGACTAAAATCCCACCACACAATCTCAATGAAGTCGCCAGTGCAGTCAACATGCACATCGAGAGAATAATCGAAGGCGGAGTGGATAATAACCCTTCTATTGCACCCTCTATAGAAGTTTCAGAATACATGCAACACCTCAAGGGGCCAGACTTCCCGACCGGCGCGGCAATCTATGGTATCGATGGGATCTCCGACATGTATGCTACCGGCCACGGCCGTTTTCACATCCGTTCGCACTGCGAGGTCATTGACGACCGCGAAGGTCAGAAAATCGTCATCACAGAGATTCCCTATCAGGTTCGCAAAGCAGCTATGCTTGAAGCGATTGCCGGATTGGTCTCTAAGGAGACCATCACCGGAATCAGAGATATCCGTGACGAGTCTAGCAAAGAGGGCATCCGTGTGGTCATCGAAGTCAAACAGAATGCCGACCCTCACGCAGTGCTGAATCAACTCTACAAGACAAGTAACCTTCAGAAATCATACTCAGCTAATATGATGGGTATCATCGACAACAAACCGGTTCTCCTTACCTTGTCCATCATCCTCCACACATATGTTCGACACCGTGAGGATGTGATTGAGCGAAGAACCCAATTCAACCTCGATAAGGCACAATCTCGAGCCCACATCCTTGAAGGGCTGGTAATTGCGCAAGACCGAATCGATGATGTAATCAAGGTAGGGAAAGGCAGTGAGGGCAGAGAACAATTCGAGAATGTTCTGCGCGGCGATGAGATATTCAAAGGAGTGGAAAAATTCGAGTTCTCGCCACCGCAGGCAAAGGCAATTGCTGAGCGACGGCTGTATCAATTATCCCGACTTGACGTCAAGAAGGTCAAGGATGAGCATCATGCATTGCAATTGGAAATTGCCGAATATCAAGATATTCTCGGTAGTCGTGAGAGGCGATTAAGAATCCTTCTCGATGAACTGAATGAATTAGTCGAGAAGCATGGCGATGAAAGACGTAGTGAGATCAATCAGATGCCATTATCGATGAACCGTGAAGATTTGATTCAGGAACAGGCCATAGTAATCTCGATTTCTGAAGATAATTACATCCGTCATCTTCCTGTGCGTGATTTCAAGGACCAGAACCGCGGTGGAAAAGGCCTCAAAGGGGTGACCACCAAGGATGAAGATTCGCCGATGGCGATTGTCACCTGCTTCAGCAAAGACCGTCTGTTGATTTTCACCGACCAAGGAAGGGTCTACGGATTGAAGGCCTGGGAGACTCCGCAAGCTAGCCGACACTCAAGAGGCACCCACATCCGAAACCTTCTCGAAGGTATTCGCGATGACGAGAGCATTATCTCAATCTTGCCGCTATCACGAGAAGTCGTCGATGAACCAGAGGGACTTTTCCTCCTCTTCGCCACCGCCCACGGCCGAATCAAGAAAACCAAGTTATCTGCCTATGTGAGCATTAATCGCAACGGCAAGTACGCTATCAAATTCGCCGAAGGTAGCGAAGATAAATTGATTTCTGTGCGCCGAGCGACCGATGATGACCACGTAATTTTGGTGACGCAAAACGGCCGTGCTTGCCGCTTCAAGCCTTCAGAGACAAAGGTCAAAATCGATCCGGAAAGCGGTGAGGAAAGAACCACCTACACAGTAAAGGTGCAGGGCCGAGTCAGCCAAGGGGTACGAGGAATCAAACCCAAGGAAGGCGACCAAGTCGTCGGCATGGTGGTCACCGCCGATGAGAATACCCAGATTCTCACCATCACCAAATATGGGATGGCAAAGCGTACCCGATTAGGCTGTGGACACAAGATAAGAATCCCATTATCCGAGGAGGAAGATGGCGATTACAAGGAAATACAGGATGGGTATCGCAAGACCAACCGTGGCGGAGTTGGGGTTCTAACAATGAAATTCAATGATGGCGACCATATCGTCAGCGTCCGACAATTACCTGCTGTCTACGACGAGAACGATAATCCAAAGATGTACTGCGGTAAATGTAAATGGACTGGGGTGAACTCCGATGCTTTGCGCATTTGCCCGAACTGTCTGGAAAATGATGTAGAACCACAATCCCGAGCGACACAAACATTTGTCGAGGACCATCTATTCGTTCTGACCAAGAAGGGGATGATGATTCGTTTTGCCGCGGTTCAGACCAAAGAAACAACTGGTCGAACAACCAAAGGAACGAAGGTTATGGAATTGCGTAATCCCAAGAAGACCAAATTTATTGATGAGTTGATTTTCACCGCTCGCCTGCCTGGAGAACTGGTTGACCAAGAAAGTGAAATTACCGAACCCCTGAATGATGAAGGCGGAGAGGGAGAAGACGGCGAAGAAGAGTGATGTTCATCCCATTGCAGGTTTGGCCGACGAGAGGTTCAAGTCATAGCATTGCTTCATCCACAACGAAGCAGGGCGGTGTAGACAATGCAGGAGAATGAGTTAATTCACGACTGGAACGTCATCGACTACGAAATATCAAGAAATCCTAGTAACCACCCGCATGGGGTTTGGTTTGACGATGAGACCCTTCGCGATGGACTTCAGAGCCCGAGTGCACGTAACCCATCGATTGAGCAGAAAATCGAGTTGTTATCCTATATGGAAAGGCTTGGAATACAGAAAGTCGACCTAGGACTGCCCGGAGCCGGGCCATTCCACCTCAACCACATCGATACAATGCTATCACATATCACCGAAAACGATTACAAGATTCGTCCCGGTTGTGCGGTTCGCACTGTGGTCAGCGATATCGAACCGCTCATAGACCTGCAGGCAAAGCACGAGATGCAGATTCAAGCCAGTGCATTTCTCGGCACCAGCCCAATTCGTCAATATGCCGAGGGATGGACGCTTGAGCGATTGCTTTCAACCCTTGAAGAAGCAGTCGGATTTGCCATCGACAACGATATTCCAGTGATGTTTGTGACCGAGGATACTACGAGAAGTAAGCCCGAGGACATCAAAGCGATATACACCAGAGCAATCGAATTGGGTGCAGATAGAATTTGTGTTTGCGATACCTGTGGACACGTCACCCCGAACGGAGTGCGCAAATTATTATCGTTCATCCAGGATGAGGTTATTCCCGATTCAGGAGTAAATCGTAACCAAATCGAAATCAATTGGCACGGTCATCAAGACCGTGGCTTAGGGGTTGCCAACAATCTAGCCGCGGTCGAAGCCGGCGCTGATGTGATTCATGGCACTGCACTGGGTGTCGGAGAAAGAGCCGGAAATGCCCCCCTCGACCAGACTCTAGTGAATCTGAAATTAATGGGAGTCATCGATAATGACCTCACCCTTCTAGACGAATATGTTCGTAGAGCGCATGATTACATCGAGGTCGCACTGCCGCGTAACTATCCGGTATTTGGCGAGGATGCATTTGAGACCGGAACTGGAGTACACGCATCGGCGGTGATCAAGGCGATGAAAAAAGGCGACCACTGGTTGGCTGACAGGGTATATTCGGGAGTTCCGGCGCAGGATTTCGGGCTCCAGCAAAAAATCAGAATCGGTCATATGAGTGGTAGGTCGAACATTGTCTGGTGGTTGGAACAACGCGGCTACGAAGTATCTGATGAACTGGTAGCACACATGTTTGAAATCGCCAAAAATCAGCCACGACTAATGGCTGATGATGAAGTGACTGCAGTGGTTGAAGAATTCGCCAATGCTTGATTATTCTTCTTCCTTACTATTTGCCGACTAGTCTTTTGGGGTGGCTGGTTTGGTGGTTGCCTTAGTGGTTGTTTTGGCGGCAGGTTTTGCAGTTTTTGTACCTTTTTTCGAGGTGGTAGTGGCTTCAACGGTTTCTGGGGTTGCAGGGGTAATCGGCATTTTTATGCTCTTTGTAAGTAATTCATTCGCATCTGCGGCTTCATCTTCTTTGCCGTTGTTTCCATTACTACCTAGCCACTCAGTGCGCCATTCAGCATCGACTGAGCCACCTGACCACTCACCCTCAAGTGAGATTTCATCGATATCCTCCTCACGCCATACCGGCTCTTCCTCTGAGCCAGCGACAATGAAACGGCTCTCCTCATCACATTGTCCCAATACCAGGTCCAGATGTTTCTCTAGAGGAAGGAAATGGCCGACCGGGTTTCCGGCGGTGACGAAGGGATTTGTCGCGGTGCAAATTAGCAAGCCATCTTTGGGGGCAACGATATCGACCGCTAATCCGGGTGTTCCCGGGTCGGTGATTTTTGCCACCACATCGCCTTTCTGAACTACCGATGATGGTTCGACATACATGTCCAGTAGTCCACCTTCGCTGGCGCGCAGCCAAGACGAGCCGCTGGCCAATAGACGGAATTTGGGGCGGGTCGGGTTTCCTGGGATGACATGAAGAGTTCGCAATACATTGAGAACCCCATTTACCGCAACCTGAACTGCTTCTTGGTCGAGGCTATCTGCACCGCCGCCCTCATAGGTCACCACCCCGATACCGTTCTCCATAGCTACACGGCGAAGACTGCCGCGCGGTGGTTTGGAATCGAGAATGACCTCGATTCCAAAGGCCTTGGCAATGATATTTGAATGGGCATCAGACAGGTAGGTACGCACCTGCGGCATATTACTGCGGCCCTTTGCTGCACTGTGTAGGTCGACAATGTAATCACTACCAACTATCAAATCATTCCACACTCGATACGCTACTCTGGATGTCGTGCTCCCTTTGGCTCGACCGGGAAATTCGCGATTGAGGTCTCGGCCATCAGGGAAATCCCTTTGCATATTTCGGTATCCCGGGATATTTATTATCGGTAAAATACGAATGATTCCGGCAACGTGTTGAGGGTCCAAAGAGCGACCGGGGTCGGTCATCGCCGAGGAAAGTAAGTGTGAGCAGGCGCTTGGCCCAGTCAATTCATCACCGTGGATACCGGCTGAAATCGTAACTGTTGGACCAGGTCTAGAACCGTTGATGACGGTGACCGGTATGTTCCAAGATTCACCGAGATTGGTTTCGAGCAACGGAATAGAGAAAGAACGCATGGTTCCAGGCTTGATTCGCTTACGCATCAAGGTGTGCGTCTTCACCCCGGCGGAGCGATCCCATTCGTCCTTGTGCTCAGCCTTGTGGTCATCCATCGCGGCGCGGATTATTCGCCGACGCTTGAGCGATAATTCATGAGCAAGGCGAACTTTACGCTTTACCGGGGTTTTAGGCTTACGTTTCGGCGATTTTTTTCTAGGCTTCGAGGTTGAAGATGAGGCAGATTTCTCCGCATTCTGTTTGTTTTCGGGCTCTATTGAGACCGCTTCATCATCGGTGGCATCCGAGGTGGATGCACCCGACTCTTCCTCATCCATGACATTGCGGATTCCGCTACCAACATGAAGATGACTGATAAATGATGTCGACGGGTTCATTTTCCTCCATATCCACGGAGTGGATGATGGCAGTAGATGGAGTGCAGAGACAATACGCACCAAACTCGATTTGTTTTGGTTGTGGGCCGGCGAATGAGAAGGGATTACAAATCGATTCGCATCGTATCGAAAATGGTCTGGAACTGTTTTTCGAAACGCGTGCTGAGCATCAGGCATTTCCGGGAATGATCAACGGTGGAATCATCGGCTCATTGCTCGATTGCCATGGTAATTGGACTGCGGCAATCGCGATAATGGAATCTAGGGGGGATGATGAGCCACCTTGTACTGTTACCGCCAATTACAGCGTCAAATTGCTTCGCCCCACCCCATACGATGCGCGCATTCATGTAACCTCTCAAGTGGTTGAGTTAGATGGAGACCGAGCGAAATCGAGATGGAATTGAGTGCTGAGGGTAAAGTCTGTGCGGTTGGAAGTGGATTATTCGTAGCCGTCAAGGAAGGGCATCCAGCCTACCATCGCTGGAATTAAGGCTAAGGAAAGGGAAGGGCATGATGGACTTCGCTGAGGAGATAGGGCTTGAGCGGCTGAAACAGCAAGTCTTTGGGGAAATGCAATCACTTGGTTTCGATCTCGATACCATTTCTTTACTGGGCGAGGTTACCTTGGGCTTCCTACGCCGCGATGCCACTCAGAGACATGGAGTGACGAGATTTCATCCAGGGGTCGACTTGAAAGGTGAACTGGGGCCGAAAAACATTCGCCGAGTCGACCTGCACCGCGAGTTGTTGGGACCGGAATGGCAAGATTATGGGGCATATGTGCTGTATCACGAATATTGTCACTGCTTGGGATTTCCGGGGCATGGCAAGGATTTCCGCGCCATCGAGCAATTATGGCGCGACGACAACGGCCGAAAGAAAGGGAGAACATTCACCGATTATCTACGTCAGAGGAATTCCTCATGGAACTGGGTCTGTCCAACCTGTAAGGCGATTCATGCTCGGAGGAAACGTTCCAATGGGCGCTACAAATGCCGGAAATGCGACGTCATTCTCTTCGATGTCGAAAGTTCAAATTTTGCCGAGTAGGTCGTTTAGCATATCCTTCTCTCCATCGTCCAACTTTCCGTCTTCCAAGGCTCCGGAAATCGCCGCCATATCCTTCTTGCTGAGTTTGGCATTGGTGGCGGCTTCGGTAATCAATGCCATCTCATCATCACTGACCTTACCATCGCGGATTGCGGAGTTAATCGCCGCACGGGTTGCGACTAATGCAGCCTCTTCATCGGTCATTCCGAGCGCGGCTTGAATCGCTTGCAATTCATCGTGCTCATCGTCAGAGATAATGCCATCATCAAACGCCCTTTCGTAAGCCTCGAGAAGGAACTTCTTGTACTGGTCTGAGTGCAATAAGACATCGCGAATCAAGCCGTAGTCAACCGTATCTTGACGCCCTGTGGCCTCAAGAACCGCGATGCTGCGGCGAATTTCCTTGACCGCCATATCCTTCAGGCCGTGGCCGGCCCACACCGCACCGATTGCGAATACCGCGGATGAGAACCATTGCATGAATTGGGTACCATTGGTACCAGGGTTGAGGAGGAAGTAGAGACCGATAATTGCCATCAATGCACCAGAGAATATTTCCACCCAGTCATTCAGATCGGGCTCATCATCGAATACCGAGAGGCGGGCTTCGACTATCTCGTTGGTTTCGCTGTCCATAGTACCCTATGCGCAGGCTCGCGCCTTTACCTTATCGCCACCGCTATTATGGGAACCCAACCATCGCGTTTATTTTGAACCCCTGCCACGAAGAAGGACTATGGGCGCACCTCGGATGGTGAGAGATCTGGATATTCCCAATGGCATATCCGAGTTTCTAATCGAGTCTTGGAATATCCAAAAGCTCTATCCGCCTCAAGCTGAAGCGATGCCTTGTGTACTTTCAGGCCGTAACACATTACTGGCGATTCCGACCGCTTCAGGAAAATCGCTAGTCGCGTATTTGGCAATAATGAAGAAGTTACTCGTCGATGAGGTTGGCAGCCGGGCGATTTACATCGTGCCACTGAAGGCACTTGCAACTGAAAAATACGAGGAATTATCGCAGTTGGCAGGGCATTTCAACCTCAAGGTGGGATTGGGAGTTGGCGATAGGGATGGCGAGGCGAGAAATGTCGGAAGCAGCGATATCATCGTCTGCACCTCGGAGAAACTGGATTCCCTGATGCGCACCAAGCCCGAACTCATTCAAAATGTCAGTATCGTCGTAGCCGATGAATTCCATCTCATTCACGATGGTGACCGCGGGCCGACCATGGAAGTGAATTTGGCTCGGTTGCGACACTGGCGGCCTAGCGTGCAGATTATCGCCCTCTCTGCCACGGTAGGAAACTCTGATGAATTGGCGCAATGGCTCGACTCCGAACTGATTACTTCGGACTGGCGGCCGGTAACGCTCGAGATGTCTACCATGGTCGAGGGTTGTATCGAGGCTCGCAAGCGAATCGATGCCGCGGATGAAAGCGATGCAGCGGGAAAACAATTACCGCCCCCGCGGCAATTGGCTGGACCCAAGAGTGCACCGACATGGTGCGCATTGCTCGATACGGTCGAAGCCGAGGGACAGATGATAGTCTTCGTCTCAACCAGAAGAAGTGCCCAGTCTGAAGCGAAAAAACTTGCAAAGAGACTGCACAAATACCTAGAGCGGGAAGACCCAGAACGACTGAAGGGCTTATCAGCCCTGTCAAAGAAAATATCGCAAGAAAGTGATTCTGGAATGGGTGACGTGCTGATCGCATCTATTCGTAGCGGCGTGGCTTTCCACCATGCCGGACTTACCGCAAAGCAGAGAAAATTGGTTGAGAACGGTTTCAAGGAAGGTCTAATCGCGGCGATTATCGCAACCCCCACTCTGGCTGCTGGCGTCAACCTGCCAGCCCGCAGAGTCCTGTTACGCGACCTAAAGCGCTGGGATGGGGGGATGAGCCGCTGGCTTTCTGTTATGGAAGTCCAACAAATGCTGGGACGGGCAGGCAGACCTCGCTACGACACCATCGGCGAGGCGTGGTTACTGTGCAAAGGCTCCTCACCACTCGAAGAAGCCGACCTAGTTGCAGAGAGATATATCGAGGGTCAACCCGAGAAAGTCGTCTCGAAATTAGCCGCTGACCCACCGATGCGAGTTCACCTTCTAGCAGGAATCGCCAATGGAGGTCTGAATTCCCGCCAGGCGATTCGTTCCTTTTTCGCTTCGACTTTTCTCGGCCACACCCAACCACGCCAAGTGCTTGAAGAGCGCATCGACAATATGCTAGCTTGGCTGGTCGAAGAAGGATTCATTATGCGCTGTGGAATCGATGCTAAACTTGCGGGAGAATACGAGAAATTGGCTGAATCCGAGTCCGCAGCTGCCACCGTCGACACTCTAGATGGAAAGGACTGGGATGATGAAGTTCCAGTCTGGGTCACTTCAGCAAAATCGACCACCGGGGTCGAGTTCCAGACTGGTGCGCTCGGCTCTACCGATTCGGCTGATGCCCTCAACGCCACCAAGGAAGTCGATGGTGGGCGCACCTCAGCACATGGTAAGCCGCACCTCGGATTCCGACGCGCCGACGACCTTGAACTCAATTTACCAATTCAGGTGAAAACGGTGGATGAGCCAGCGATGACCTATCAGGCGACCGGGTTCGGAAATCGCGCTTCGCAACTCTATATCGACCCCCTGTCCGCCGCCACCCTACGTACTGGATTACGTCGAGCAGTTCGCCGAATCGGGCGTCGCGAAGAAGGTCAGGATGTGACCGATTTCGGGCTAACCTTCCTAGCAGCATCAACTCCTGATTTCGTCGGTTTCTGGGCGCGTGATTCGGAGCGCGATAAACTCCACCTGAAAGGCAGTGCCGAGGAAGATGGAATTCTCGATGAGATTATTCTCGAAGACCGCTATCTGGGGACGGTCAAGTCTAGTTGGGTCCTGGAGATGTGGAGCGAGGAGATCACATCCCGAGAGATTGAGCAGAAATTGGGGATTACCCCCGGCGACCTACGCCATAGAATCGAGTTGATGGAATGGCTGCTCTACTCAGCCCGAGAACTGGTGAACATCGATGATATCTTCCTTGAAGAGCACCGCTCTTTGGTCACCGAATTGATGCAGAACCTCGACGTACTGCGCGAACGAATTCGCCACGGTTGCCGTGCCGACCTACTCCCTCTTGTGACTATGAAAAATGTCGGCAGGGCTCGGGCAAGAACTCTGCAGGAGTTCGGTGTAAGAACCCCAAAAGACCTGCTGGAATTGAGCGAACGTGACCTAGAGCGATTGACCTCACTGCGTGGTTGGGGCCCGGTATTGGTCGATAGAATCATTGAGAATGTTCGCCAAGTTCTAGGAAAAACAACAATATCTCCCAAGAAGAGTCGTGATGACGACCAGCCTTTACCGGGCGAGCGTGTGGATTGATGAATGGTAAGCCATGCGGTGAGCATGGACAGTCAGCCAGTATTCCCGGCTTGGCCTATTTTGTCCTCTACGCCTATCGCCGATAGCAGTGAATTCATCAGAGGATTTCTAGAGGTTAGAGAAGATGATAGTTGGTTATTACTTACCAGCACTGCTGTCGCCGGTGAGAGACAATTATGGGTGGCTTGGTTGGCCTTGCAACAGAGGTCGAAAAATGACACGATGCGCAGTGTCGGCCAAGACGGGGAATTCCTACGCTTGATTGCTGGCACCCATCGCATCTCACAGGGATTTCGTCGCGCCGGGTTATGCGATGGAGACGAGGGGGCGTGGTTGGTTCACCTACCGCCTTCTAAAGCCATAGATGAACTTCCGGTGCTAGATTTTGAAGCGCTTGAACAGCAGGCAGAGACACTCGCCGAAAAATGTGGTTTCACGCTAACCCGTGAACGACCACAACCTACCGCCGCAGGCTTGGTCAGACTAGGTGTATTTGTCGAAGATGACCAGGTTCTTGCCGAACTGATTGGGAAAGGTGCCAAGGGTATTTCAGGTGAGGATATCGATGGAGTCTCTATTGAAAATGGTCTTCTTGAGGATTTTTTCATCGGCCACATCCACACTTCTGATATCTACGGTTAGAAAATCAATGCGAGGGTCTAAAACCCCCCTGCCTAGAAGCGGTATCATGGTGGTTGCTAACCAGCGCAAGAGCGATGCTCTTCTCGCCAGAGGTAGGTTACTAGATGAGACCGAAACCAACAGATGGCTAGAGAGCGCAACCAATGCCGGTGCAACCTATGCTGAGGTACGGCTAGTCGCCAATCAGAATTGTGCCATCACCGTGCGTGATGGCGAATTGCGGCGGGCAATACCCGGCCAAGACCTCGGGGCGACGCTGCGTGTCTTGGCCGATGGCGCTTGGGGAGTACATTCAACTTCGGATATCGCTAACCTAGGCCTTGCTGTAGAACAGACGGTAGCTCTTGCCAAGCAGGTGGCGAGCCGCCGTTCCAGCGGTGAGAAGCCGGTTGAATTGGCAGAAATCCCAGTAAAGCAGGACGTGATTCACTGGGCGGCGAAGCGCGATAACCGAGATGTCGACCTCGATGAGAAACTACAACTTCTCACTGACCTAGATGTGGCAATTCGCACTGATGAGCGTATAGTTTCGACCATCACCGGCTATTCAGATGAACATATCCACACCGAATTGCTCACCAGCGAAGGTACCGACCGCATCTGGTCATTTCAGAGAACCGTCGCAAATGCTGTCATCACCGCACGCGAAGATGGTGAAGTCGCTTCTTATCGCAGTAGAATTGGCGGCGGCGGCGGTTTTGAAGCAGTTGATGCAACCGATATCGAGGCGTTGGGGAGAAAGTGTTCGGAATCGGTATTACGTATTCTCTCGGCCGAGCGCGCACCCTCGGGTCGAACTACACTGATTGCTGATTCCGACTTGACGGGGGTCTACATTCACGAGGCGCTTGGCCATCCTTGCGAGGCTGACCTAGTCGCCGCAGGAGATTCGTGTCTAGAGGGAAAAATGGGGCAAAAAATAGGCTCCGATATAGTCAGCGTTATCGATGATCCGACCATGCGCATGGGCTATGGTGCCTATCCTATAGATGACGAGGGCGTGGATACCAGAGTCAAGAACCTAATTGTCAACGGGGTTCTACAAGAGTATCTGAATAACCGCGAGACTTCGGCGCGATTTTCCATTACCCCCAATGGCGGGGCGCGAGCCCAAGATGGCCTGCACCACCCGTTGGTGCGGATGTCCAACACCCTAATTCTCGGTGGGAAACACCGCGACCTCGATGAACTTCTCGAAGATGTACCCGATGGTGTCTACGCCTGTGGCTCGCGCGGCGGGCAGGTCGATACCGGCAGGGGTTCATTCCAATTCGCCGCTCAAGAGGCATGGAGAATAGAAAATGGTGAGATAACCACTCCACTCAAGGACGTAAGCGTCTCCGGGATGACCTTGGAGATTCTCGCCAATGTCGATGGTTTGTGCAGGCAGGGAGGACTGGCCAGCCCGG
>Ga0302120_10000611_pt1 | contig 16247 bp, 17 predicted proteins | sample AG5_Bottom_MG_FD_203118 | JGI IMG/M metagenome (GOLD analysis project Ga0302120, IMG submission 203118) | Marine microbial communities from Western Arctic Ocean, Canada - AG5_Bottom | ecosystem: Environmental > Aquatic > Marine > Oceanic | place: Canada: Western Arctic Ocean | collected 2017-10-01 | reverse complement strand
CGCAGATATTCCGATAGAACGCATCGTCCATACTTTTGATGTCGGAACAGAGCACATCAATCTGTCCACGCAGCAGCGCCAAGGCCTCGTCAGTTACAAAACTATTGCTGACGTAAACTGTGTAAAGACCTTGTTCGTGAGCTATGGCCGCGGCATCGAGTACGTATTCGAGCCACACCGCAGGTTCCGAATAGGTAAAGGCGATGCCATCAGCACCGCTATCAACTGCTGCCTTCACCAAAGTCTCAGGCGGGACAAAGGCGGCTCGAGATTCGCCTCGAGCCAGAGCGTCGAGTGCGTCGGTACCCCAGGAGATATCCAGGTTATGGCAACCCCCGCAACGAAAACTGCAGCCGTAACTACCAACCGAGAGGACTTTGGTCCCGGGTCGGTAATGCCGCACTGGCTTTTCTTCTATGCGGCCCAGATCCATGGCTGAGATAATGCCGTAAGACAGATTGTAAAGGGTGCCATTACGGTTCACGTGAGCCTGGCAAAAGCCTCTTTGACCATGATGCAAGCCACAGCGCCAAAGGCAAAGATTGCAGCGTGTCTTGCCGGAGGCAAGCTTTTCCTGCAGCCGGGTTGGCACCAGCCGATACTCCGAAGTATGCTGATCGGTTGGAAAAGTTATGTTCATCGTAGAGTAAGGGCCGTCGAGGGTTTAACAAGGGCGCTAATGATATCCTCTATCGCAGGTGCCAACCCCTACTTCGGGTGTGAGATTAATTAATTATGCGATCGCCGAAACATCCTACCGCTGTATGGGTGCAGCAGTTTCTTGGGCCCAGTTACGCGGTGCTCGAGTTCGATCAGCCCACCCACAGTGCCGCACAGGCGGCGGCTGCAATCGGCTGCCCTATCGCCCAGATCGCCAAATCGTTAGTTTTTGTCGGCCCGCATAACAGACCTGTTCTGGCTATTACCTCGGGTGCTAACCGAGTTGATGAAGAGAAACTTGCTAGGCTCGTGAGTGGCACCATCTGCCGGGCCGATGCCGATTTTGTAAAAAAGAACACCGGCTTTTCCATCGGCGGAGTTCCACCGCTTGGTCACGCCAAGTACCCCTTCGTCCTACTGGACCAGGATCTTGAAGGCTTTAACCAGATCTGGGCTGCAGCCGGCACCCCGAATGCGGTGTTCAAGTTAACACCGGTTCAATTAAAACAACTATCAGGTGGTATTTATTGTGAGATCAAGTCGATTGATGTTTGGTAATGGCCAGTCGACTCACCTCGGACATTACCAAAAAGTGATGCGCACTTTGCCCTATGTCAATTATGCTTAGGAAAGCGTATTCCAATTCCCACCAGGATTAGACCTATGGCCGATTCGCACCCTAGCTTAAAGCTTTATGTAACCCAAAACTCACCTTACGCTCGATTGGCGCGTATCATAGTTCTGGAGAAGAAGCTCGAGGACAAGGTTAAACAGATCGTTGCACAAACTCGGTCTGTTAACAGCCCTTATTATGAAATCAACCCATCTGGACGAGTGCCATGCTTGATTTTGTCAGATGGCGTTCGCCTGGAGGAATCCCAACTGGTGTGCAGTTATCTCGACAATCTGGATAACGCGCCCTGGTTCGAACCGCCAGAAGGCGGCAACGGCTTTCATGTCCGACGATTAGAGGCGATGGCGCGAAGCCTCGTCGCTGGAGTTAGCGTATGGATCAGAGAAGGGTTTCGTTCACAGCAGGAACGCTCTCCCGGAGTCATCGCTCATGAACGTAATCGAGCGGCAAGGTTGATTGAAGCCTGGGAAACAGAGGTAATGCATCCGGTGATGGGCGGCGAATTATCTAACATGGCCCAAATGACTTTGATTGCCGCTCTCCACCTGGAACGCTGGAACCCGGATTTCCAGTGGCGTGACGGCCACCCGAACCTGGTGAGCTGGGTCGAGTCACTGGCAGCGCGACCTTCGATTCGTGACACGATGCCTGTGGGCTGATTCTGTTGCCATAGATCTATAGATAGAGCGATCAACTGCAAGATCAAGGAGAACACCAAGATGATTCGAACCGTGGGGGATATTTCCCGTTTCAGCGCGCACCTATACGGCGATAAGACCGCGCTGATTATTGAAGACAAACAGTTCAGTTTCAGCCAGATCGACGCGATGGCCTGTCGGATCGCCAACGGTCTGAAGGCAGCCGGTGTGGGGCCTGGAGATCGGGTGACGCTGTACTCACCTAACTGCTGGGAATGGGTAGTCAGCTACCATGGTATCGCCAAAACTGGTGCGGTGATCAACCCGATTAACACCATGCTGACGCCCGATGAAGTCAGATATGTTGTTGAAGACAGTGGTGCCAAGGTCGTTATCGGCTCGGCTGACAAGGCCGAGTCGTTGCTGGATCTCAAGGGCAGTGGTGAACTCAATGAGGTCGTGTTGTTTGGCGAGCAGGTGGTCACCGGTGCGTCGTCGTTTGAAGGCTGGCTCAAAACAGGTGCTGACACCTTTGACGTGGCGCAACGTGGGCGCGATGAGTTGGCGGCGATCTGCTACACATCGGGCACTACCGGTCATCCCAAAGGCGCTATGCATTCGCACCGCAATATCGTGACGAATGCTCACGGTACGGCACTGATGCATGTGCGGACCACGCAGGATATCCTTGTCAACTCACTGCCATTGCCCCATGTCTACGGATCGGTGGTCTTGAACAGCAGTTTCATGTACGGCATGACACTGGTGATTGTGCCCAAATTCGAAGAAGGCGCCATCCTGGCGGCCATTCAGCAGCACCGCGCCACTATCCTGGATGGAGTACCTACCGTGTATTACTTCCTGCTGTCCCATCCAAAGTTCGATGACTATGATCTGTCTTCACTCACGCGCTCGACGGTGGGTGGTCAGACCCTGCCGGCGGCAAAATCAATTGAATGGATGGAACGTGTGACGACGCCGGTTCTGGAGCTCTGGGGAATGACCGAACTTGCCGGTGCGGCGACCGCGAACCCCTATTACGGTGACAACAAGCCAGGCACCATCGGCCTTATGTATCCCGGTAGTGAAGGCAAGATTGTGTCAGTCGATGATCCCAACGTGGAACTTGGTGCCGGTGAAGAGGGTGAGTTCATGGTCCGCGGTCCACTGGTGATGCTGGGTTATTACGGTAACGACGAGGCAACCCAGGACGTCATGACACCGGGCAACTGGATGCACACCGGGGATATCGCGACCCGGGACGAAGACAACTACTTCACGATTGTGGACCGCAAAAAAGACATGATCCTGACTGCGGGTTACAACGTATACCCCGCCGAACTGGAGCGGGTCATCTGCGGCCACCCTGCCGTGGCCCTGGCCGCGGTTGGCCGCATCCCGGACGAGGTGAGGGGTGAGTTGGCCAAGGCGTATGTCGTGCTCAAGCCCAACGCCCAGGCCAGCCAGCAGGAGATTGTTGACTTTTGCCGGAAAACACTCGCCGCCTACAAATTGCCCCGAGCCGTTCAGTTTGTCGACAGCGTGCCCCAAACTTCCAGCGGTAAGATCATGCGCCGTCTTCTGAGCGAGATCGATGACGGCAATCGTGGAGTGTAAAGAGCATTACGCGATGACGGACCTGTTAAGGCCACCCAGACCCACGATCAGTCCTTAAAATTATCCCAGAAAGACAGAATCTGGGCGTCACTCGTCATTTATTGCGCCAGGCGGGGGCAAGGTGGCCCGTACGGATAACGCGGCTGTAGTTATATCGATCCGGCCACGCCGAGATACGACTCAACAAGTCTAGAATTATTGAGCAATTCGCCCCCCTCCCCTTCCATCACAATCCTGCCACTTTCCAGAACATAGGCATAGTTAGAAATCGCCAGGGCTTGGCGAACATTCTGTTCAACGACCAGGATAGCCAACCCCTGATCTCGCAACTCAGCAATAAGGTCGAAGACCTCTTTCACTGCGATAGGAGCCAGGCCAAGGGTCGGCTCGTCAAGTAGCAGGAGTTCTGGGTGGTTCATCAAACCTCTTGCCAATGCCAATATCTGGGCTTGCCCCCCGCTGAGACTTGAACCGAGCGAGTCCAGCCGCTCAGACAGCACTGGAAATCGTTGCATCAGCGACTCAGGAATAACATTGTCCAACAGAAAACCGCTGTTTGAGTAACGCCCAGCCAAGAGGTTCTCGCGAACGGTTAAGGTAGCGAAAAGTTGTCTTCCTTCGGGAACCTGTACGATGCCTTTTTTTACAATCTGGTGTGCCGGTAAGCCAGTGATATCCTCACCTGCGAAAACGATCTTCCCTGAGGCAGCTACGCAGATGCCGGCGATAGCATTGAGCATTGAGCTCTTTCCGGCGCCGTTGGCACCGGTGATCGAAACCAGTTCGCCCGCCTTGACCTTAATCGAGATACTATCGACTGCCTGCACCTCACCGTAATTGACTGTAAGGTTTGATACCGCCAGCATGGTTTTTCAGGCCCGCCCCAGGTAGGCCTCGATGACCTCAGGCTGACTCATAACTGATCGGGGATCGCCCTCGGCGATCTTCTCACCGTGGTTTAACACACAAAGGTGCTCACAAACGCGGGATATCAGGTCCAACTTGTGCTCGATCACGACACAGGTTCGGCCTGGGGCGATGCGAGAGCGAATCAGTTCTGAGATGCTGGCGGTTTCTGCGGGCGTCATGCCACCAGCCGGCTCATCGAGAACCAGAACCTTGGGGTCACAGACCAATGCCCGTGCGATTTCCAATCGACGCCGCAGCGGTAAAGGTAATTCACTGGCAAAAAGGTTGCTCTGCTTCAGCAGACCGACAGTTTCCAGTGTCCGGCGCGCTGCCTCAACCCCCGCACCGCCAACCCCTCTGACGCTACCCAATAATGGAAACAGTCCCAGCTTGTCATGGCCGATAAGCGCCACGATCACGTTCTCAAGAACACTCATGCGGTTGAAGATGCGGATGTTCTGGAAGGTGCGGGAAACGCCTAGCCGAGTAATCTGATTGGCGCTCGCGCGGCTGACATCTTTGCCATCAAGAAGCACCCGTCCTGAATCTGGTGCGTAGACGCCGGTAATGATATTGACTAGCGTAGTCTTACCTGAGCCATTGGGGCCGATCAGCCCGCTGACCGTCCCTCGTCTTAGATGCAGATCGACGCCGCGCAAGGCTTGCAATGCACCGAAAGTCTTACCGACTGCTTGCAGTTCAAGCACGAAACCACCTTCGAACAGCGTTCTTCAGCCGGTAGACCCGGTTTTCGTCGAGAATGCCTCGGGGCATGAAAATCAACATAAGCGCTACCAGGCCGCCGAAAACGATCATTCGGTAACCCTGAATTACCCGCAAAGACTCCAGAAAACCGATGTCAATCGCAACACCGAGGAGGGGTCCCAACACAGTACCGAGGCCCCCGATCAGACCATAAGCCAGAGAGTGGACCCCCAGCATGATATTGAACATTTGCGGTTCTATGTAGGTGAACGAGTGAGCGTATAGAGTCCCTCCCAGGCCGGCGATGAAGCCGGCAAGTATTGCCGCCGTGACCTTGTACCTAACTGGGTTCAGGCCTTGAACCCGGGTTAGCAGGGGATCTTGACCCAGCATCCGAAAGATCATTCCCAGCGGGGAGCGTTCGATTAGCACCAGGCAAAACAGCACCAGCAGCAAGACGCCGTAAATCACTAAAGTGTACTCAAGGACGCTGACATCGTTATCGAAGATCCAGCGTATCTCGCCGAATCCCTCTGCACCGTTGGGGCCTATCAATTCGCCATCGATCTCAACCTGGTAGGTTAACTCGAATAGCGACAAGCGAACCATTTCTGCGAAGGCCAGAGTAGCAATCGAAAAGTACAGGCCGCTGATCCTCAATGTGAGTAGGCCGACAAAGCCAGCCGCAAGTGCCGCCAGCGAACTACCGAACAGCAACGCCACCCACAGTGGCCACCCCCAGAGGGTTGTCGCAATCGCACCGGCATAGGCACTGATTCCGAAATAGGCCTGCTGTCCGAACGAAATCTCACCGCTGATCAGCAACAGATAGGCAGACAGCGCAATAAGGGAAATCATTCCGATATTCGAGATAATGGTCAACAGGTAGTCGTTGGGCATGATCAATCTACTCGTTAGTTAGACCCGCTCATACGCCGCCTGTTGCCGGGCGACGATCCTTTGTCCAACCAGTCCGCCGGGTCGTACGATCAGCATCACAAAGAGCAGCAGGTACGCAGAAATATCGCGGATCACCGGTCCTCCGTACCAAAACGCGTTGGCTTCAACCACGCCGAGAAGCAGTCCGCCCAGGATCGCGCCGGGAAGCGAACCCATACCACCCAGCATCATCGCAATCAGGCCCTTGAAAGTGGCCCACAATCCAAAATACGGCGTGACCTGCGAATCGGCAGAAAGTATAAGGAATCCGGCAAGTCCACCGATCGCGGAAACAACAGCAAATGCCAGGAATAAAATACTTGAGCTGTTGATGCCCATATAGGCTGAGGCCAACGGGTTGTCGGCAACAGCCCGCAGTGCCAGGCCGGGCCGGGTACGGAATAGGAACAGGTGCAACAGGGCTAGGAGCATCAGCGTCAGCAGGAACATTGAGATGTGTTCACTGCGAACAAAAAACGGTCCAATATCAATGACCGTCGAGGTGAAGAAAGTCGGGAAGGGGTAAGTCCGTTCCGGTAACAGGTGCATCGCGACTTCTTCGAGCTGCATCCAAATCGCAAAGCTCGAAACCATTGAGGCAATAGTCGCATCACGTCGGACGGCCCAAAAACAAAGTCGCTCGACGTAGATACCGACCGCAACGGTGGTAATCACAGTCGCCAGCAAGACCAGCACCACATTCTGGGAAAAGTTGAGATATACCCAAGTGCCGGCGTAGGCACCCAGCATAATGCTCGGGCCGAACGACAAATTTAGGCGTTTCATCACCCCGAACAACAGGGTAAACCCCAGCGCCAACAGGGCGTAGCCTGAACCGAACATCACCCCGTCAATACAGTTCTGAAGAAAATCGGTCATCGTCCGAACCCGGACTGGTTAGGTACCAGGCTTAGGTTAAGCCGGCACCCAGATAGGCCCGCTGGATAGCCTCATCCTGCTGCATCTCCCGGGGGTTGCCATTGAAAGTTACCTTTCCTCCCTCCAACAGGTAGATGTGGTGAGCGACCTTGAGCGCCATTCGGGCATTTTGCTCAACCAGCAGGATGCTGACACCTTCTTTATTCAGTAAGCTGATGATGTCGAAAATCTCCTGGACTATGATAGGTGCAAGCCCTAAAGACGGCTCATCCATCATCAGAATCTTGGGCCGCGCCATCAGGGCGCGGCCAATGGCAAGCATTTGTTGCTCGCCGCCAGAAAGCGTGCCCCCAAACTGAGCGCTTCTTTCTTTTAACCGGGGAAACCGCTCGTAAATTCCTTTCAGATCGGCAGTGATTGCCGGCTGATCCTTGCGTGGTCTAGCAAAAGCTCCGGCAATCAGATTTTCCTCTACTGACATCTGGGGAAATATTAAACGATTTTCCGGCACCAAGGCGATACCTTTGCGCACAATGCGAGGAGCCGGAAAATTTGTAATATTGTCCTTTCCCAAAGTAATCCTACCACTGTGGGAATTGAGAATCCCGGCAATAGTAAACAAGGTCGTAGTCTTGCCGGCTCCGTTAGGTCCGAGCAAACAGGTTACCTTTCCCTCGCGAGCCTCCAGACTCAACCCTTTAAGTGCTTCGATCGCGCCGTAACGGGTCACAATGTTGTCGACTTTCAACATGACGTGTTAATCACCATCAGGCTGGCCAAGATAGGCCTCCTGGACGGATTTGTTTTTTTGGATATAGGCCGGTTCACCCTCAGCGATCTTGGAGCCAAAATTCAATACCACGATACGGTCAGTAATTCCCATAACTAATTCCATCACATGCTCAATCAGGATGATAGTCATGCCCTGCTGACGGAGATGGCGGATTCTCATATCAAGATCCCCGATTTCATCCTGATTCATTCCAGCTGCTGGCTCGTCCAGAAGCAGCAGGCGGGGCTTGGTCGCGGCGGCACGTGCAAGTTCCAGGCGACGCTGTTCTCCAAAGGCGAGGTTCGACGCGAGTTCATCGCTTTTATGAGCCAGTCCGGAAAATTCCAGCATGGCATCGATCTCGTTTTTGAATGGGCCACTCCTGCGAAACCAGCGATAAGAAATTCCTTCGGCGCGGGCATCTTCTACCGAGTTGCGCGCGACCCAAAGGTTTTGCCAGACCGTAAGCCCCGGGAAAAGACGGATATTCTGGAAGGTGCGGGCCACGCCCGCTTTCACTCGAGCATGGGGCGATAAACCTGAAAGAGATTGCCCTTGAAAAAGAATCTGGCCAGCTGTAGCCGGAAAGACTCCGGAAATCAGGTTCACCAGGGTACTTTTTCCAGAACCATTGGGCCCAATCACACCAAAAATGTCACCGGCATTGACTGCTAAATCCAGCTCCCTGACAGCCTTAACTCCGCCAAAATTCTTTGAAAGGAATTTAACCTCTAGCATTGCAGTTCAAACCCCCGCTGGTGGAGGCGGGCCGCACCCAAAAGCACCCGAAAGCTGCACGATCGGACATCAAGATAAACGACGAAAAAATCGCAGCCTAAGCACGTTTTTGATCCATTGAAGCGTCTGGCTATCGAAAAGACCACGGGGTTTCAAGTTCATTACCACGACGATTAAAGCGCCAAATAACAACATCCGCCAATCACCCAAAAACCGCAGGCCTTCGACCAATAGACCCTGGATAAATATAACGGCAACCAGTGTGCCAAAGACGTTCGACACGCCACCGAGGATCGGATAGGCGATGGCAAATGTTGCTAACAGCACCGTAAAGGCATGATGGTCGAGCATCGTTATCTGGTGGGCATACAGGCTTCCCGCAAGACCCGCAATAATTCCACCAGCTGTCATCGCCGCCACCTTAACAACCGTCACATCAATCCCAATAGTGCCTGCAGCCAGTTCGTCTTCGCCCACCGCTCTAAGGACAGCGCCGGACCGTGTCTGGTCAGCCCACCAGATCAGCGCCATCACAATAATGACAAATATCCAAATCAGTGAGGTTACCTCCCAACTGGTCCAGCCATGCTCGGCGAAATAACGAATCTCAGAGAACCCCATCGTGCCGTCAGGACCCACCTCAACACCATCATGAGTAACACGCCACTTCAAGTTATAGAAAAACATTCTGACAAACTCGCCAAAAGCAAGCGTTGCTACGACCAGCATGAGACCTCGAACCCGAAGCGCAGGAAACCCAACCAAAAATGCCAGGAATCCCGTGATTAACATCGCCAGCCCGATTGCCGGCAGTATGTTCCACCCGAAAATCACGGTCAGGACTGCAGCGCTATAGGCCCCAACTGCAAAAAACCCTGCTTGGGCCAGAGACAACTGCCCAGTCAGTAAAAGTATATAGGCGGACAACCCGAGCAAGGTATGAATGCCGATGGTATTTATAAGATTAAGGTAATAATCCACCTTAATCACCTGAACTATATTTGAACACTACACTTAATCTCGAGTAATTGTTTTTCCGAACAAACCATTGGGGCGGAAAATCAGAAAAATAAACAGCAACGCCACAACGTACATGTCACGCTCGTCGATGCCTCGAACATACATAACTACGTTTTCGAAGCTGCCCACAAATAACCCGGCAATAATTGCGCCCGGTATCGAACCTAGTCCACCAATTACCGTCACAATTAGTCCCTTTATCGTCAATGGCAACATCATAACTGGCGAAAGAATACCAACCGCCGCCGCGGTCATTGCACCAGCAATTCCACCGAGCAACCCCGCGACTGCAAACGTGGCTGAATTAGTCGAATGTATGCTCATGCCACAAAGTCGGGCTGCTACATCCTGCTGTGCTACCGCACGTGTTGCAAGCCCCAACCGGGTTCGAAAAAGCACATAGAGCAGTACACCGGTGCTGATAAGACCAATTACGAAGACGAATAACAGGTCGCCGCGAATACCGTAAGGGCCAACCTCAAAATAGGCTTCTGAAAACATGCTGGGGAAATTCAAAGGAGATCCCCGTGTCGCGTGCACAATGACCTCATCAATAAAGAATAAACCTCCGACCGAAGCCATCAGTGCCGCTAAATGATTATGGACTGGGATAAAACGAAAGCAGGTAAGGTAAACGAGGTACCCCAGTATTGCCGCAGAGATCGCTGAGACTATGAAAATAATAACTAGCGACACATCAAACAACGTAAATATCGCCAGACTCGAATAAGCCCCAGCAATAGCGGTAGCGGCGTAGGCAATATTCAACTTGCCCATGGCCCCGAAAATCAGCGTAAACCCGATTCCGATCAAAGCATAGGTCGACCCATACAGGAATCCATCCCCAATCGACTGAGTAATTTCTACAAATTCAAACCAGAAGTCATCCATTTGTGTGTCGCTAACTCCTGAAAAAAAGTAAGTACCCCACCGCGCCGACAGGCACGGCAGGGATACTAATAACCAACTTAATTAACCACGGGGATCGTGTATAACCTTCCACTCGCCGTTCACAACTTGCACGTAGACGTAAGGCTTGCTGGCCTCACCGGTTACACCATCACGGGTAACCGGGCCAATCAGGCCCGCTATTCCGGAAATTGAAGCCAACGCGTCGCGAAACTTCCGGCGATCTTCAGCTACTGTATCCGCCGTGGCCGAAATACCAGCTTTCTCTACGGCAGCTTTCACCAGGTATGCATTCTCCCATGCTGCGGCGCTATGGAGGTCCAAGAAGCCTCCCGCTTTAGACACGATCTCATTGGCGCTGATCGCTTCAGGGGTGATTGGAGCAAAACCTGTCGGAATAATGAGCCCTTCAGCAGCGCTCATACAACCGTTCAGAGTCTCCTGACTTGCTGAACTGGTGAGGCCGACCAGCAACTTCGGCTTCACTTTTTGACGCTTCATCTCCTTCAGGAATCCGCAGGCCGAGAAGGGGTGAGAAGAAACAAGAACCATATCTGGATTCTGTTTCTTGATTTTTCGGGCCTGCACCGAGTAGCTGGTATCCCCCATCAGCCAGTGCTGTGTCTTGGCAGCTGCCTGCAACTCCTTCATGCCCTGCTTAACCTTTGGGCCAAGTTCGGGTACAGACGGTCCAACCCATTCAAAACCATGTCTGATGGCTGCTTGAACGATGATAGCGGTATGGGTAATGAATGAGTGCCCCTGGTCAGTCTCGGTTCCACCAGAAAATGTTTTAACGTCGGGGTTTTCTGATCTCAACCAGGTAAACAGTTTGTCGTACATGGCCACTTCGTTGGGCACGTTGCGAAATGCCCATTCGGAAATCTTCGCCAGCCCTGGTCGAATACAGGTATCGGACAGAATTGGCATTTGCACACCGGAATCAGACGTATCACCGATTTTTTTCTGCAGCACGCCATACATGGCCTGACAACTACCTGAACAGGTTGCGCCCATCCCGACTATGGCATCTGTAGTAGAAGCGGTTTTGCGCAGGATTGCGATATTTTGATCCTTCTTGCAGGCGCTATCTTCGTAACTGACAACCTCAAGTGGTGCCGAACTGCCGTCACCCAGTTTTACACCGCCTGCAGCATTGATCTGCGCTATGGCAGATCGAAGGGCCGCTTCCGAATTTACGCCGAACGACTTAAGCGGCCCAGACTTGGCCCCCCAACCGAGCACCTTTACCGAACGGTCTGCTGCACTAGCCACCAACGGCATTGTCACTGCAACAGCAAGTACGACTGTGCTGGCTAATCTTGTAAATTTCTTCATCTTTTCTGTTCCTCTTCTACTCATGGTATCCCTCCTACTATGTGTGTAATGCATAACTAAAAGCGTTCAGCATTAGAAGCGCAATCAGTCATGCTGATCTGCATCTTTCTCCCCATGTTTGTGTGACATCGTCACTGTCTTATCAACAACTGTCGAAACATTTGACCCTTCCTTACCAAAAATCAACTTCTTCACGATACGATCTCTTTCAGGCTTAGCTAAATCCATAATTAATATCCATTCTCCATACATCTCTAGTTCAACCCGTGCACGGTACATCCCCCTGTGCTGATGATGCGCCAATACTGGCTCGATATTGTGCACACCAGTCATAGAAGGCATATCCGCGCTGACCAAGAACTCACCATCCAACACGGGAGCACCAGTCGTCTTGTCTGTCAGTGTTATCACGCATTCGTAGACCAGTTTCTCACCGGTAGCCTGGCAATCAACCATCGCCATTTTCTTTCCCGAGATTGCCGTCGCTGGCAGCAGGAAAAGGACCAGGAAAAATATCGTCGAAATTTCGGCTCTTCTTTGCATAACGTTGTAAATTGACCCCACGTGCTAGCCATCCGAGTCAACTCGATCCCTGGCCAGGCTCAGTTGCGTTCACTAAACATGCCATATTTCCATAGGGGTGTCTATTTTCATACATGATTTGATGGGCATGGCCGATCTCATCAAAACTGAAGGTGCCTGAAAGGCACGGATCTACCTTGCTCGAAAGGAGTAACTCGTTAACTGCTGCGGCCTGTTCATCGTTGGCCAGATGGCTGCCCTGGAAACGTTTTTGCATCATCCAGTGGTAGCGTAGGTCCAAAGTTACCGTGTAGCCAGTGGTGCCTGCGCAAATAACAATCATGCCGCCTATATCGGCAACGAAACAGGACGTTGGCAGGGTTGCTTCTCCAGGATGCTCAAACACAATTTTCGGGCTCTTGCGCTCACCAACTGCATCCCATATCGCCTTGCCGAATGCTCTTGCACCTTTCGCCCACTCACCCCAGTTTGGGCTGTTGGTATCTGGCATCGGGCCCCAATGATCAAAGTCATTGCGGTTAATGCAGCCAACCGCACCATGATCGAGGCAAAATTGGCGTTTGTCCTCATCGGAGATTACGGCCACAGGTTTACCACCGTAGGCGGCAACGATCTGTAGCGCCATCGAACCGAGCCCGCCGGCAGCACCCCAGACAAGTACCACATCACCGTCTTCTACGACATTTGGTGACCAGCCCATGAGCATGCGGTAAGCCGTGGATGCGCAAAGCATGTAGCAAGCGGCTGCCTCCCAGGTCAAATGCCCAGGCTTGGGCTGACATTGATGCGACTGCGCCTTGGTAAATTGGCAGTAGCCTCCGTAATTGGTTTGGTATCCCCAGATTCGTGTTGATGAAGCAAGCATTGGGTCTTTTCCCGCCAGCACCCATGGATCATCCGGCTCCCACCATCCCGAATGAATCACCACTTCGTCACCCACCTTCAGGTTGTCGACTTCAGCACCAGTGGCCCAGACTATTCCCGCACAGTCGCTACCGCCGGCGTGAAAATCTTCAAGCTCGCCTTTTTTCTGGCGATCCTTGATAACGTCTACCGGAAATCCAAGCGCCGCCCAGACATTGTTGTAGTTAATGCCGGTCGCCATTGTGTAAACGAGCACATCTTTAGGCCCAATAGCCGGGACCTCGATTATTTCGCGCTGCCAGGCATCTTGAGGCGGTCCAAATCGATCCTGGCGAACGCAAAATGCATGCATTTTCTTAGGGACAACGCCCAACGGCGGCGAGTCACCAAGATCATAAATTTCCTTGACCGGCGCAATACCGACCTCGTTGTCCTGACCCATCAAAGCTCCTTTAGTTAAATACCGTAGAAAAGCGAGGAAGTTCTGCCACCTAGATGACCGACTTTCAGGTGAATCTATTTTCATATATAATATTTGTCAAGCAAATTGATTAAATATAGAAAAACCTATTTCACCGAAAAATACCGTTTAGAACGTCTATTAAGATCTATCCGCTAACGCCTACCCCTGATACATTTATGCTAAAACCAACGGATAATCTGAACAAAAAGGAGCCTTAACCCAAATGACAGTCAGTTATGAACCACTTGTCACAACCAGTTTGGCAAAACAAGTAGCGGAAAAGATTCGCGGGTCAATCACCGACGGTCGACTAAAGGCTGATGATCAGTTACCTACTGAAAAAGACCTGGCTGAACAATTTCAGGTATCCCGGCCGACCATACGTGAGGCCCTAAAGCGACTTGCAGCCCAAAGCCTTATCCGCTCACGCCGGGGGCCATCCGGGGGCACTTTTGTCAATCGCCCAAGCCAGGAAGAAGTCCGGTCAAATCTGACAACAGCGACCGCGTTATTGGTCAGTCTCGGTGAATTTTCCATTCCCGAGATTCTCGAAGCACGGCAAGATCTCGAGTTAGTCTGTGTCAGACATGCGGCCCAACGTCGGGAAGAGTCAGAACTTACGGTGATGCGCGAGGAAATCGAAACCCAGGAAATGTCGACCGTATCTGATATCGATTTTTGTGCTTCTGATGTTCGATTCCATCGTGCTATCGCTGACGCCAGCCACAACCCTGTGCTCCAGTTTGTGATGTTCACTGTGATTGAAGCACTTCAGCCAATCGAAAACATGGTGGTATTTCATGTGCGTCAACGTGACATGATTGTTAAGCAGCATAAGAAGATTCTCGCCGCATTGCACGAACGCAAAGCAGCCGCTGCAGCACAGGCAGTTACCGAGCAGATGGAATATTTGCGCGCGCGTTTCGACGAAGCCCACAAACTGAGGCGCCAGCGCATTTCCGCCTAGGACGGGTAACATCATTCGCTGGGCCAGATGTCGGCAACAAAAATGCTAGGTTTTTCTATTGTCGCAATACCACCGCTTGGTCACGCCAAGCGCTCCATTATCCTCCTGGCCTGGATTTTTAACGGCTTCTTGCGGATCTGGCGGACAGTTGGCACCGCTGAAACGAGATTCAAGCTTACCCCATATCAACTAACAGATCTTAATCACTTCGATGGTTGCAATATCAAGACTGTCGAGATATAACGCCATTTAGACGCCCTTTGTAAGCCCAAATTGATTCATCTTTAGACCTTGGATTTGTTTCTGTGTCCGTATGAGTTCTAGGTGCGTCCTGAATTATTAACCGCGTCGCGAAACCGGTTCATAGCTGTCGCACCATCAAACGAATACGGAAAAACCAGTGGCGAAGGTCCGGCGACGATTTTTAGGTTAATAAAGGCCGGCCCCTTTACTGTCCAGATCTGATCACAAACTGCGTCCAAATCTTTTTCAGAGTTCGCAGTGCAAGTTTGCGAGAAACCGCAGCCTTTAGCTACCGCCTCCAGGTCCGTCGGCCCGGCAGTTGCGGTTGGCTGGCCGCCCGTCTCACCGTAGGACTCGTTATCAAGCGACACAATCGCCAGATTCCCCGGGGCCTGATTGGCTATCGTTGCAAGGATGCCCAGACTCATTAAAAGCTCTCCGTCGCCAGCGAACAAGACCACCCGTTTATTGGGCTGAGCTATTGCAAGGCCTAATGCGAACGGCGCAGCCTGGCCCATAGTGCCAATAAAGCTAAAGTGAAGCGGATTATCGCCGGTTGATGCGATGTCCCAGGTTGGGCTGCCTAAGCTGGATACCGTCAAAGCATTGTCTGGGCGTTGCCTTAGGAGGTGGGTGACCAATGTACGACGTTCGAACATGATCTCAACCTTCCTTGAACTGTTTCGCGCCCAACATCTGCTGGGAGAGTAACACTGCCGCTGAGCGGCGCGTATTGAATGCAAAAGACCCCGCTGCGCTGACCGTCTCGGCCACGCGCTGCTTTTCAGACACGCGAAACACCTCTACATCCATTGCGCCAAGCACCTTTGGAGTGCCAAGACCCATTGGCACCTGCCACGGTATAAATTCTCCCCACTCACCACGCATCGACACTATCGTAAAAAAGGGAGCGCGACAAATCACAGGCAGAGCCAACGCGTTGATGCAATTACCGACACCGCTGGACTGTATCAACAACACGCCCTTGCGCCCGCCGGCCCAGGCACCACACAGCAACCCAACCCCCTCTTCCTCGGTGGTCAAGGTTATAACATCAACCGCACTGTGTTCTTCAGCCAAACGGATCAATGCGGTATGGCCTGCATCAGGTACATGAGCCACTAGGTCTATACCCTGGGCAATCAATACGCTAAAGACCTCTTGCGGCCAATCAGACGAAACATTCAAGGGCTCACTCCTTATTGCTCTGGCGGGCCTGACTGTTTTGGTAAACCATAATCTCCAACACTGACACGCTGACAATTGTCCTTTTAGGCTGAGATAAATGAAATGGCTGGGGGACCAGGATTCGAACCTGGGTTGGCGGAGTCAGAGTCCGCAGTCCTACCGCTAGACGATCCCCCAGCAAGACCGGGATTCTAATTTATTCGTCGGATGAGTCCAATAGG
>Ga0302120_10000610_pt1 | contig 16260 bp, 13 predicted proteins | sample AG5_Bottom_MG_FD_203118 | JGI IMG/M metagenome (GOLD analysis project Ga0302120, IMG submission 203118) | Marine microbial communities from Western Arctic Ocean, Canada - AG5_Bottom | ecosystem: Environmental > Aquatic > Marine > Oceanic | place: Canada: Western Arctic Ocean | collected 2017-10-01 | reverse complement strand
CGATAGTCAAAGTCCAGCGGTCGTGACGCAGACGGAAATCGCTCCCGCCGCAGAACTTCACCGTTGTAGAGAACCTGATTCAACCGCGTCGATCGAACTCCATGATTGGGCGTGAGTTGAAGCTTCCAAATACCAGAACCATCCCCGAGATCGATCCATTGGCCTGCACCATTTTCTCCAGGTTCAACTGGTTCAAATCCAGAAATGGTCACCTCTTCAGGAAGGAGCGGGCCAGCGCCATCAGGGTCGTAAGCGCGAATGGTGATCGGATTCCCTGCCACGCCCTTATTCGCGGGACGAGGCCTCACCAATTCGCGATAGATTCCACTCCGAATTTCAATCGTATCGCCTGCCTGAGTGAGATCCATTGCAGCCTGAATTGTCCTGAGCGGGGAGCCGATCTCCCCGGAGTTTCCGTCCTCACCGTCGGCCGCGACAAAGTAGGACGCTCCAAAAACGAGTTGAGCCGGTAAAAGGAACCCTGCGCCCAATGCCACGAGCGGCCGGAAGCTACCTGCGTCGGCCAACGAGGAGCGTGCGACACGCATGGATTTACAGAGACATTTTGTGATATTCATCAGTTGGGGGGGGAACATGATGAAACAGATAATGCCTGATTATCTATATTTGTGAATAACTAATTAATCTGCGCAGTTAATATCTCTAACTCTCCTTCTATAACTTATGAATATCCACAATACGTTTAACCTTTCGGAAATAAGCGTGGGGAATTTCACCATTTAGGTGCATCCCATCGACTGTTGTAAATCACGGCCCCAACGACCTCTTGGAATCTCATAGGGATCAAGCCGAGAGGTGAAGCTCTTGGCTGGTCTGCTACTCCACAATGCGAAACTGGAAGAAGCGCTTGGAGGAATCCAACGGGGCCAAGAGAAGAGTTTGGCGCGGTTGATTGACCCAATCGATCAAGTTCGAGCTTTCCCGGAGCTCAACCCCCACCTCAACCAATCCTGTTTCGGTGTCCTTTCCGACAAAAATAGATCCCTCCACGGTGGCTAGTTCCTCTTGGCGCAAGAGTCCCAACCCGTTCGCGTTGGCACGCAGAAGCATGAGTTTCCCGGCATCGTCTTGAAAGGGATCAAAGCCTAGATCCTTTAGCGCAATCTCATAAAAATCGTTGATCGTGTCCTGATCATAGTCGGCGGAGTGAGGCCAACTCTCGCCGGACTGCACCTCCTCCTCGTCACTCAGTCCATCCCCATCCCGATCGACTGTGATCCCTGCGCTCGGTAGCACTTCCGGAGCGGCGCGAATCATGAGATCCAGGGCCATTTCCGGTGGAAACATCGCTGCGAGTGACTGGATCAAATCCGCGTGAGCCGGATCCGCCGCGATATTGTTCACCTCCTGTGGATCGGTATCCAAGTCGTTGAGCTGCCTCTGAATTTCTCCCTGCCATTTAAATTCAACGTAGTGCCAGTTTTGATACCTTACGCTTCGTCCAATGCGTTGGGGAGTGGTATGCGCTTGATTCCTGACCGTGAATGCGGGCCGATCCCACCCTGCGCTCGGATTTTCCAGAAGAGGTCGCAGGGAAACTCCGTGATGCGGTGCGGGATAGGCTGGTAATCCCGCGAGATCGACTATGGTGGGGAAAACATCCTGAAGTTCGACGACGCGATGCGACTCTTGCCCATTCCCAGTCATTCCTGGTGCCGCGATCAGGAGCGGACAGCGGGCGGCTTCGTCAAACAGGACCTGCTTCTGCCAAACTCGCGCATGCTCCCCCAAATGGAACCCGTGATCACTGCTAAAAACGACGACCGTATCATCCCAAAGGCTGAGGGCATCCAATTCATCCAAGATCACCCCAACCAAGGAATCAATATATGTAACGCAGGCCAAGTAGGCCGCCATCGCACGTTGGCGATCCCCCATATTCATAGCCGCGTCGTCGGGCTGCCAAAAGGCCGCGGCTGGAATCCCCTGGGTCGATAGGGGAGGTTCAGGAGGCCAGACGATTTGGGACGGATCGTATTTGTCCCAATGCACTTTCGGCATGATCCAATGGAGATGGGGCAACACAAATCCAGCGGCAAGGAAGAAGGGTTCAGGATCGCCAATGTGATCCCTGAGCTCTTCGACGATGGAGTCCGCAGTATGACCATCCACCAATTCGGAATCAGGCGTATCCCATACTTGAATTGGAAGTCCTCGCTGACTGAGACCGGGGCCGACAATCGTTTCACTGTGTATCAGCTCCGATCGTGGACGCGCCGCAAACCGCGTCCCCCATGGCCGACGGGAATAGGACCATCCCTCGGGATCTCCGAAGTCTGCCTCGGTGCCCTTCCAGTGGAAGACCTTGCCGATACCCGCCGTGTAGTAGCCATTCTCCTTGAAATACTGGGGGAGAAAGACGCGACTCGGCATCACCGTTCTTGGAGAGGTGGCATTGTCGTAGATTCCTGTCGCCCAAGGGCGAAGGCCGGTCAACATGGCAACGCGAGAAGGGTTGCACGCCGATACTTGGCAATAGGCGTCTCGAAACACGACTCCTCGCTGTGCGAGCCGTTCGATATTGGGAGTGATCGCTTGCGGAAAACCGAAGCTGCTTACCATGCTGTTCAGGTCATCCACAATGATCCACAGCACGTTTTTCTGGGACTGCGCCGTGCTTGAAAGCAGGACACTCATGAGCAGCCATCCCCTGATCCCCCCCGTCAAGATTCCACCTCTAGTCATGGCCTGCTCTTATCGCGCTTCGTAGATCAAGGCAACCTTTCATGTTGCTTAACATCTCATCTACGCAGGTGCTCCGTTTGAAAAACTCCCGAATTTACAATCAACTGATCAGAGGATCATGCCGGCCCCCGCAGTTTCATTTGTTCCCGGGTCGACCAGGATGAAGGCACCCGTCTGCCGGTTGCGACGATAGGCATCGTGCAACAAGGGAACCGCGGTTCGCAGGCGAACGCGACCAATCTCATTGAGACTGAAAGAATCAACGTCTTCAATCTTGTGAAGAGTGTTGATGTCAACCTGGTAGCGCACCTCTTCCACGATCGCCTTCGTCTCCCGCGTGGTATGGCGCAGGATGTACTTTCCCCGGGTGCGAAGCGGGCTCTTGGAAAACCAGCAGATCATGGCATCGATATCCTGACTGATCTGGGGCTGGTTATTGGGCTTCACGATCATGTCGCCCCGCGAGAGATCAATTTCATCTTCGAGCGTGAGGCAAACCGACTGCGGGGCAAAGGCCTCGCTCAATTCTCCATCCACACTGTGAATGGCCTTCACTTTGCTGGTGAAACCCGAGGGCAGCACGGCCACCTCGTCGCCAGGCCTGAAGACCCCGCCCCCCACCCTTCCGGCATAGCCTCGGAAATCATGCCACTGATCACTCTGCGGGCGAATGACCCACTGGACTGGAAAACGCGCGTCAATGTGGTTTTCCTCCCCGCCGATGTAGACGTTTTCCAGATGGTAGAGCAGGGACGAACCCTCGTACCAAGGCGTCTTCTTGGACCGCTCAACCACGTTGTCCCCGTTCAAGGCCGAGATGGGAATGGTCTGGATTCCAATGATGTTGTCGAGACGCGAGGCGAAGGACTCGTAATCCTTCACGATCTTGTCATAGATCTCCTCATCGTAGTCGACGAGGTCCATCTTGTTGACGGCCACGATGACATGCTGGATACGCAACAAGTTCGCGATAAAGGAGTGTCGCTTGGTCTGCTCGATCACTCCCTTCCGCGCATCGATCAGGATGATCGCGAGGTTCGCGGTTGAGGCGCCGGTCACCATGTTCCGCGTGTACTGAATATGACCCGGAGTGTCCGCAATGATGAATTTTCGCTTCGGAGTCGCAAAATAGCGATAGGCCACGTCGATGGTGATTCCCTGCTCTCGCTCGGCCCGAAGACCATCGGTGAGCAGGGCAAGATTGACGTGTTCGTCGCCCCGCTTTCGCGAACTCTCCTCGATCGCCTCAAGTTGATCTTCGAAGATCGACTTGGAATCGTAGAGCAAGCGGCCAATGAGGGTCGACTTTCCATCGTCAACTGAGCCTGCGGTGGTAAATCTTAGTAAATCCATGACTTCAAAATTAATCGTTGGGTGTTGGGGGGAGGGTGGCTTGACTCTAAAAGTACCCTTCTTTCTTGCGATCCTCCATCGCGGTCTCGGAGCGCTTGTCGTCTGCGCGATTGCCTCGCTCGGTCTGCCGGGCAGCGGCAACTTCCTCGATGATTTTCTCCATCGTGTCCGCAGTTGACTCCACCGCCCCAGTGATCGTGGCATCGCCCATGGTGCGAAAGCGGATCATCTTTTTCTCCACCGTTTCCCCCTCCCGCGGCTGCACGAACTCCGACACTGCCAGGATGGTGTTGTTCCGGGTCACCGTTTCCCGTTCGTGAGCATAGTAAAGACTCGGGAGCTCGATGCCTTCCCGGTGCATGTACATCCAGATATCCATCTCGGTAAAGTTGGAGAGCGGGAAGATCCGGAAGTGTTCGCCCACATGCTTGCGGCCATTGAAGAGGTTCCAGAGTTCGGGCCGCTGGTTTTTGGGGTCCCACTGTCCAAAGTCATCGCGGTGAGAAAAGAAGCGCTCCTTGGCCCGCGCCTTCTCCTCATCCCGGCGACCACCGCCCAGGGCCGCATCAAAGCCATTCTCTTCAATCGCATCGAGGAGGGTCGTGATCTGCAGGATGTTGCGCGAGGCATTGGCACCCTTTTCCTCCTGCACGCGACCGGAGTCGATCGCCTTTTGCACCAAGGCCACCACGAGGCGCGCCCCAATCTTTTCGGCGAACATGTCGCGATACTCGAGGGTCTCGCGGAAGTTGTGACCCGTGTCGATGTGGAAGAGCGGGAAGGGAAGGCGGGAGGGCCAGAATGCCTTGTGGGCAAGGTGCGCCATCACAATGGAATCCTTCCCCCCCGAAAAGAGAAGGGCTGGATTCTCAAACTGGGCCGCCGTTTCCCGCAAGATGAAGATGGCCTCGGATTCGAGTTGGGCTAGGTGACTGAGTTGGTAGTCAGGCATGGTCGGTCGCGTTGGTGGCGGAAGAGCGATCCCTTCCGAGGAGAGTAGGTGCTGCCTAGGTGCGCGCGGTGCGAGTCAGAACGAAGTCGTGAAGTTTCTGGGCGCACTCGGCAGCCGTGGTGGCGTCGGTATCGAGAACCAGTTCCCCTTCCTCTTCTGGTTCTTCGAATCCGCTGTCTTTGCCGGTAAACTGCTTGAGGGTTCCTGCCTCGGCTTTGGCGTAGAGGCCTTTGGGGTCACGCTCGGCGCAGGTCGCATAGTCGGCCTTCACGAAAACTTCAAAAAAATCTTCGCCAATTGTCTCGCGAGCGAGAGCCCGCAAGGCGCGCCGCGGGGTGATCACAGACACGAAAGTGATCATGCCCTGACTGGCAAAGAGCTTGGCGACCTCCGAGTTGCGCCGGATATTTTCGGAGCGATCCTCATCAGAAAATCCAAGGTTGTTGTTGAGTCCCGAGCGCAGGTTGTCGCCATCGAGGATGACCGTGAAGCGCCCCGCCTCATGCAGCATGCGCTCCGCCATGTTCGCGATCGTCGACTTCCCCGAACCCGATAGGCCGTAGAGCCAAATCACGACCCCCCGCTGTCTCAGGAGACCTTCCTTATCCTCGCGCCCGAGGAAGCGATCAAACTCGGGGTGGATGTTTTCCGGGGTGGACATCAGGAGAGGAGGGACGCTTCAGGAAGGATTCACGATCTTGCGGATGGTCCCCCGCGGAACGAGCGCCCAGAGGCGTTCATGGCCGTAGTAGATGAGAAATTTGGCAAAAAACTCGATGCTCCCGATCGCCAGGGCGGGCCGGAGATCGCGGTATACGATCCACGCGATGAGGATCGTGGTGGCCGTCGCTACCACCCGCCAACTGATGGCCTTCAGTACGCTGCGGGCGTTGGAATCTTTGCTTGAATCGGCGGCCCGCGTCACTTTTCCAGGGGATAGCGTTTGAGATCCATGAGCTGGGGGAGGATCGCGAAAATGAACCCGGTATTGTTGATCGAATAGCGCCTCCAAAGCCGACGCGGTTCCTGGCACAGACGAAAGAACCATTCGAGTCCGTTGCGTTGCATCCAGCAGGGAGCCTGGTTCACCCGCCCGGTATGAAAATCAAAGGCGGCTCCAACCCCCAGCATGATCATGCCGTGGCCCCAATCAGCCGTGAGGTCAGGATGACGGGCAAGAAAATCGTGCATGAAGCGCTCTTGCTTCGGCGTACTCAGTCCTACCCAGAAAAAGTGCGGCTTGCTCTCCTGAAGTCGCGACACCAGTTCGACATCCTCTTCGGGGCTGAGCTCCCGGAAGGGAGGACAGGCTGAACCCGCCACCTCCGACCCCGGAAACCAATTCTTCATGCGCTCGCCCAGTTCCTTCGCCACCCCTTCTTTCCCGCCCCAAAAGAAATGCCGTCGCCCGCTGCCCGCACTCGTCAGCACGACCTCGAGCATGAGATCAGGACCGTAAACCCGATCCACGGCGTCATAGCCATTCCAACGGGCCATCCATACCATCGGCATGCCATCCGGGGTCGAGAGATAGGAGCGATTGTGAATGCGCTTCAGCTCGTTGTCGCGATGCGATTCCATCACGCCATGCACACCAGTCACGGTCACAAATCCCGCAAAGCCCTTGCGATCGGCACCCTCGAGAATCTTCTCGATCGCGAGGGGCATATCCAAGGCGCTGATTCCAACGCCAAGGACATTGACGCGGGGCACTTCGATGGATGATTCGTTGCTCATTCCGACTTCAGTCGCTCGTTCCTACGCGACCACCGACTCGCCGCTCTTGCGACGATCATACTGCGCCTTGATCCAGTGATAGGTCTTCTCCAAGCCCGTCGCGAGATCGACTTCCGGTTCCCAACCGAGAGTCTCCTGGATCAAATTGTTATCTGAATTCCGGCCGCGGACTCCCTGTGGTTTGCTCAGGTCGTATTTCCTGTTCAGCTCGATCCCGGCGAAGCCCTCAATGATGTCGAGCAGCCCATTGATGCTCACCAGTTCTGCGCGCCCGAGGTTGAGCGGCTGGGTGTGATCCGAAGCCATCAGGCGCGCCACTCCGTTCAGGCAGTCATCGATATACATGAAGGAACGTGTTTGCTCTCCATCGCCCCAGATTTCGATGTCATGAATTCCGGTATCGGCCGCTTCAATCACCTTCCGACAGAGCGCGGCCGGGGCCTTTTCGCGACCACCATCCCACGTCCCAAATGGTCCGTAGACATTGTGAAACCGGAAGACCCGGGCATTCACCCCGAAGTCCTCGCGGAAGTTCTCACACATGCGCTCGGAAAAGAGTTTTTCCCAGCCGTAACCGTCCTCCGGTTGCGCGGGATAGGCATCTGATTCCTTGAGCGCCATGACATCCGCATCGCCCTGTCGGTAATCGGGATAGACACAGGCGCTACTGGCAAAAAAGTAGCGCTTCACGCCCAGGTCGCGAGCCGCCATGAGGAGATGGGAGTTGATCAGGACACTGATCATGCAGAGCGCCTTGTTGAACTCGATAAAGCCCATCCCTCCCATGTTGCAGGCGAGATTGTAGATCTCGTCACACCCCCCGGTCACCTTGTAACAAGCGTCCTTCTCCTCGAGGTTGAGGACAACATTCTCGGCTTGGTCATGCACTTGGTACCACTGGTCGAGCTCCTTGAGATCGGCCGTCACAACCTGGTGTCCCTGGGCGAGGAGTGCACCCGCGAGATGGCCTCCTATGAAGCCCCCTCCACCGGCGATCAGAATTCGTTTTTGTTCGTGAGGCATGGTTGTTTAGTCGTCCCGCTTGATGGTATCGGCGAGCCAGTAGCCGACGAAGAGAGCGTTGTTGACGAGATAGCGTTTGAAGAGGCGGCGCGGCTCCATGAGCAATCGATAGGACCACTCCATCCCGATGCGTTGCAGGAAGGGCGGCGCTTGTTTGAGCTCTCCCGCATGGAAGGCGAAGGCGGCTCCCACCCCGAGATAAACTCCGGGCGGCAGGCGGTTTTTGTGGTTCCCAATCCAGGTCTCCTGTTTGGGACAGCCGAGACCGACCCAGATCACGTTGCTCCTGGTCTCCCGGATCCGTTCGCAAATGCGTTCGAATTCATCGTCCGGCCACGCTCCGAATGGCGGCGAGTAGCTTCCGCCCAACTCCGCACCAGGGCAGTCCTTCGCGAAGCGCGCTTCCAACTTCTCAAGGGTGCTTTTCTTCCCCCCCAGAAAGAAGTGGCGGATCGGAGTGCCCACTGATGCTTCGATCGTGCGCAACATGAGGTTGGGTCCATAGACCCGGTCGCTCATTCGCTCCTCCTCGGGAATTTGATGGTTCGCGGCCCAGATCAACGGCATCCCGTCGGGACAAATCAGGTCGAAGCGGTTGATCGCGGCCCCAAAGGCCTTGTCGTAGCGCGATTGCGCCGCCACGTGGGTGTTGGCCGCTTCCACCGCGTAGGCTCTCTCTCGATCCTGCGCCCAGGTGAGGATGATCTCAACCGCCCGCGCATAATCCAGAACCGCGATCGGTAATCCGCAGATCGGAACCGTTCGCACCCCCGCCTTGGCAGCGGCCTCTGACTTCAAATCGCTCACCTACTTGGTTACTTCTGAAATCTTCTTCTCTCGCTCTGCCAATTCGAGATCTGCCTCCACCATGATCCGAACGAGTTCCTTAAACTTCACCTTGGGCTCCCATCCCAGTTTCTTTTTTGCCTTGGCCGGATCACCAATCAGCAATTCAACCTCTGCAGGTCGCTCGTAGCAGACGTCGTGCTCAACGACATCCTCCCAATCGAGGTCAAGGCAGCGAAAGGTCTCTTCCACGAACTCCCTCACGGAATGCGTTTCGTTAGTCGCCACCACGTAGTCATCCGGCGTGTCTTGTTGTAGCATGAGCCACATCATTTCAACGTACTCCTTGGCATAGCCCCAGTCACGCTTGGCATCCAGGTTTCCGAGAAAGAGCTTATCCTGCAGACCCAGCTTGATCCGAGTGGCTGCCCGCGTGATCTTCCGCGTGACGAAGGTCTCCCCCCGTCGGGGGGACTCGTGATTGAAGAGAATGCCGCTGCTGGCGTGCATGCCGTACGATTCGCGATAGTTCACCGTCAGCCAGTGTCCGTAGACTTTCGCGCAAGCGTATGGGGAGCGAGGCCAGAAAGGAGTCGTTTCGGTCTGGGGCACCTCCTGCACTTTCCCAAACATCTCGGACGAGGACGCCTGGTAGTAGCGCACCTTGTCCAGGAGCCCGGTGTGACGAATGGTCTCCAGCAAGCGCTGGGTGCCCAGTCCCACAACATCGCCGGTGTACTCCGGTTCGTCGAAGCTCACGCGCACATGACTCTGCGCACCGAGGTTGTAAATCTCATCGGGCGCGATCTCGTTCAGGAGACGCGCCAGCCCCGTCCCATCACTCAAGTCTCCGTGATGGAGGAAGAGCCGCACTTCTTCATCATGCCGATCACGATAGAGGTGATCGATGCGCCCGGTGTTGAAGGTGGAGGAGCGCCGAATGATGCCGTGCACTTCGTAGCCCTTCTCAAGAAGAAATTCTGCGAGGTAGGAACCATCCTGTCCGGTGATGCCGGTGATCAATGCTGATTTCATGAAATTGTGATAGCGAAAATCTGAGTCGCGGGTTTACTTCGCCCGCACGGATCCCTCCTCAAGTTCGAGGAGAAAACATTGGTAGGTTTCGCGGAGGCCCTCCTCCAAACTGATCGTTGGTTGCCAACCCGAGGCCCTCAGCTGGGACGCATCCATCAACTTTCGCGGCGTCCCGTCGGGCTTGGAGGGGTCAGTCTTGATCTGACCTGCATAGCCCACCGTCCTTGCGATCGCAGTGGCGAGCTCCAGGATGCTGATCTCCCTGCCGGAGCCCACATTGATCCAGTCGCACGGGTCTTCGCTTTCCAACAAATGGAAACAGGCCTTGGCCAGATCGTTGACATGGAGGAACTCCCGCTTTGGAGTGCCGCTTCCCCAGATCACCACCTCCTCATCGCCACCCTCCTTCGCTTCGTGAAAGCGACGCAGGAGAGCGGGGATCACGTGCGAATTCTCGGAGTGGTAGTTGTCGCCCGGGCCATACAAATTGGTCGGCATGGCCGAATGGAACATCACTCCGTATTGCGCGCGGTAGTGTTGGCACAACTTGAGTCCCGCAATCTTGGCCACCGCGTAGGCTTCGTTGGTCAGCTCCAGCGGACTGCTCAGGAGACAGGATTCCGGCATCGGTTGCGGTGCGGCTTTGGGATAAATGCAGGAGCTTCCGAGAAAGAGGAGCCGCTTGACTCCTGCCAGATAAGATCCGTGCACGAGATTCGCGGCGATCGCGAGGTTCTCGTAGAGGAACTCCGCAGGGTAGGTGTCGTTGGCGTGGATCCCACCCACCTTGGCTGCCGCCACGATGACTTGGTCGGGCTCTTCGGACGCCAGAAAGTCGAAGACCGCGCGCTGATCGGTGAGATCGAGTTCCTTCCGAGTGCGCAGCACGAGCTCATCTCCTGAGCGCAGTGCCTCTGCCTCGCGCAGTAGAGCCGCTCCAACCATCCCGCGATGTCCCGTAATGAAGAGCTTCATGAATTACTTCCGTCCCTGTCGATAACACGTGAGTAACGTTGCCTCGAGGACTGCCTCGCTGGCCACGCTACCGCCCTTGGTCGCTTAACCACCTGCTGGTCAAAACCCGGGGACAGAAATCTGGACGCTGTGAGTAACTTCGCCACGTTCTAGCGTTCGGGGGAACAAACACCCCAACTAGAGAAAGAGTTCAAGAAAAAATGAACGGATTCAGAAAAAAATGAACTCGCCGTCCCCCTTTCAAACCGTCCCATCCCGCTTGGGGACCGCTTTCCGGGGCAACAGCAGGGAATACAGGTCCACATCGACTGGTTGTTCCTGCCCTAGGAATTCGATAAAAATTCGCACCCGCTCATTGGCCGGAAGGACCTCGATGACGGTTCCCTTCAACCCCTGGAGCGGACCATCGGCCAATTCGACCTCGTCTCCGGGCTCCGCAACTGGGCAAACCGTAATGAGCTCGCTTCCCTCTCCTTCTTCCTGCTTCGCGAGCTCCGCCCGCAGGTCCTCCACAAAGGCATCAGGCACTGCGGGATACTGGTCCCCAAAGCGCAGAATTCGTGTCACCCCATTGGCATAGCTCACCGCCCGCTCCCTTTCCGCCAAGCCGAAACGGGCGAGCACATAGCCCGGAAACAAGGGCTCCACCCACCAGATTTTCCCCCGGCGAGTTACCTTTTTGTAGCGTAGACGCGGGCACACGACCTCGATGCCTCCGAGTTGGCGCAGGGACGCAGCCGCGAGATGCTCGCGTTTCGTTTGGGTGCGCAGGCAATACCACGCTAGGCTCTCTGGCTCACTCTCCATCCCTATTCTCCCAATACCCGCTGCATCAGGGGCAAAATCAATTTTCCCTGCTTCAACCAACGCTCGAGCTTCTTCACACGCTGTTCGTAGAAGACTCTCTGGTCGGGATCCTCCTCCTCCATGACCACCTTCTCGAGCTCCTTCACCCGCTCATTCCCACTCTTGAGATGCGGCCGCAGCTGCTCGCGGATAAAGCCCCCAACCAACTTCTTGAGCTTGATATCCGCTTCAAAATACGTGCGCCGGGCATCGGCCCCCTCCCTTTCCCGTATCGCACCAAACATGCGGAGCGCCTTCAATCCCTGACTCACCGAACCCTTGGAGATCTGAAGCCGCCCCACGAGATCATCGAGAGAGTGCGGATCCCGTGAGATAAAGAGCAGCCCGTAAATCTCGCCCAAGGACTTGGGAAGACCTGCCACCCGCACCGCATCGGCACACATATTGACCACCTCCTGTTCGATCTCCGTGAGAACCTCCAATTTTGGCGCACCATTCGGCATGCCTCCAACTTGTGCACAGAATCATGACAGGTTCAATTTTTTTTGAACTAGATTCGCGCCCTCTTGAGGACACCCTGCCCTTCATGCAGAACTTGTAGCAGCGCCCATCGCCTCCACGGATTTGATCAGCACCCCAGACAAGCAAGCGAAGCCCTGACTGAATCGCGGCCTCGATCCACATGCTCTGCCTCTTTTCGCGCCTCGTCGGGCCCATGAACATTGCCCCTTGCAGGCTCAATCCATCCAACGTCCCAGCGCGGCTTCCAACGCTTCGGAATTGCGCACCCGAAACTGCTCCCCGCACTCGATCGTAGTCCGCTTCCCGGTTCCGCTCTGGAGGTGCAAGTGTACTGCGGTGGGGCCGGGATGCGCGCCGAGCACGCTCTGAATTTCTTCCAGATCCTCGAGGTCACTCCGCGACACCCAGATCGACAACTCCAGCGGCCCTTTTCCGTTAGTCCGGCCATTCCCCTGGCTGGGTAGTTTCAGCTCCTTCAACCCACTTCCCATGATCTTGCGTTTCTCGGTCCGATCATCGACCGAGATCGCTCCCTTCAGACTGATGACTTTCCCAGCTTCCAGGATTCCCGCATCACGCGCCGGGGTGTAGGACTCCGCCCAACAGAGCACTTCTGAGATCCCGGTGAAATCCTCGATCATGAGAATGCCAAAGGGCTTTCCCGCCCGCGTGCTGCGATGCTCGATCTGCCGGATCATGCCTGCAAACGAAAACCTGGCCCGCTTGTCACTGAGATCGAGGTCCTCCAGAAGACCCAGCTTCTGAAAGCGATCCGAGTCCAGCACTTCGCGATACTTGTCAAGCGGATGACCCGTCACATAAAACCCTAACAATTCCTTCTCCTGCTCCAACCTTTCATCCTTGGGCCACTCCTTGACTTCTGTCCGCGCAGCACTCCTGTTCGAGTCCGAAGCCGCAAACTCCATCGTATCGAAAAGCGCTTCCTGTCCTGCCGCCTTGTCCCGCTGCGAGGAACTGGCCGAGGCACACACCAGCTCTAGGCGCGCAACCATTCCCGCCCGGGTCTCACGGGTCCAGTCCATCGCACCCGAGCGCACGAGGTTTTCCAGAATCCGCTTGTTCACCGCCTTGGAGTCGAGCCGGTTGGCAAACTCGTCAAGCGACTCAAAAAGTCCAACCTCCTTGCGCGAGGCAATGGCCTTCGCCATCGCAGCCCCACCCACATTCTTGATCCCTGCCAGACCATAACGGATCGCCATGCGCCCACTGCGGGTCCTTTCGGGTGCAAATCGGAGCTCCGAGCTGTTCACATCGGGCGGCAGGATCTCGATCTCCATGCGATGGCACTCTGAAACAAAGACTCCGATCTTGTCGGTGTTGTTGATCTCATTCGAGAGCAGCGCCGCCATGAACTCAACCGGGTAGTTGGCCTTGAGCCACGCAGTCCAATAGGAAATGTGTCCGTAGCACGCCGAGTGCGACTTGTTGAACCCATACCCGGCGAAACTGGCGATCTTGTCGAAGATCCTGTTCGCCAGCCGAGCGTCGATGTCGTTCACCCTCTTCGCGCCCTCCACAAAGGTTGCCCGCTGCCTGTCCATCTCGGACTGCTTCTTCTTCCCCATCGCACGACGAAGAATGTCTGCCCCACCGAGCGTGTATCCCGCGAGCACCTTGGCCGCATTCTGCACCTGCTCCTGGTAAATCATCACGCCATAGGTATCGCTGCAAATCTGTTCCAGCAAGGGATGCTCGTAGGCGACGGCCTTGCGGCCCTCCTTCACCTCGATCATCTCGTCAATGAACTGCATCGCGCCCGGTCGGTAGAGTGCCAACAGGTCAATGATGTCGTCGATGCGCCGAATGCCATAGCGCCTGCAAGTCTCCGTCATCCCGCCGGACTCCAACTGGAAGATGCCCATCGTTTCGCCGGCGTTGAGCAACACGAAGGTCTTCTCATCCTCGAGGTCCACCTTGTGAATTTCAAAGTCAGGGACCTTCTCACGAATGAATTGCGATGCCTCCTGGATCACAGTCAGGTTTTTCAACCCAAGGAAATCCATCTTGAGCAGGCCAACTTCGGTGATCGCGCCCATGTCAAACTGGGTCACCACTTCCCCTTCGTTCCCTCGCGTGAGCGGAACATGTTCGTCGAGGGCCCGATCCCCAATCACCACCCCCGCCGCATGCACGCCCACATTGCGGGTCAGCCCTTCCAGCTTGGTAGCATAGTCCCAGAGCTCGCGATAGGTGCTGCTCTGCTCAATCGTTTCGCGCAACTCCGCCTTGGCCTCAAACTCCTCCTTCAACTTCACCCCTGGCCGGGCTTCAATCATCTTGGCAATGCGGTCAGCCTCGCCGTAGCTCACTCCCATCACGCGGGCAACATCCCGAATCACGCTTTTCGCTCCCAGAGTGCCGTAAGTGATGATGTGGGACACACAACGCTCCCCGTATTTCTGGCGGACATAATCAATCACTTCCGGCCGCCGGGTCTGGCAGAAGTCGATGTCGACGTCCGGCGGGCTCACCCGCTCAGGGTTGAGAAATCGCTCAAAAAGAAGACCGAAGCGCATGGGGCAGATGTCCGTAATGCCCAGCGTGTAGGCCACCAGCGACCCGGCCGCGGATCCCCTTCCGGGTCCCACCGGAATCTCGTGCTCCTTGGCCCAGTTAATGAAGTCCGCGGTAATCAGGAAGTAACTGGCAAAACCCAGATCGTTGATGGTCTTGATCTCGTACTCCAGCCGCTCGCCCAGTTCGGGATCAGTCTCTGCGCGCACCTTCCCATACCGTTCCTCCAGGCCCTCGAAACACTGCCGGCGAATGTAATCTTCCCGACACATGCCCCCCGGCGCTTCGAAGTTCGGGTACTTTTCCGAACTCGTGGCATCCAGGCTGAGTTCCACGTTGCAGCGCTCTGCAATCTCCAGCGTGTTGTCGCAGGCTTCCGGAATGTCCGCAAAAAGCTCCCGCATCTCCTCCGCACTCTTGAAGTAAACCTCCGCCGGGTAACGCATCCGGTTTTCATCGAAGACCAGCTTCCCGGTGCCGATGCAAATCATCACGTCATGCGCATCGTGGTCCTCGCGGTTGAGGAAGTGCACGTCGTTGGCGGCCACCAGTTTGAGATCAAGCTCCCGCGCCAGGGCAATGAGCTGCGGCTTCACCTCCAACTGCGACTCCATGCCATGATCATGAAGCTCCACGTAAAGATTCTCCTTCCCGAAGATATCGCGCAGTTCCTCCATCGTTTCCCGCGCCTTGTCGACCTGTCCCTGCAGCAGCCACTCATTGACGGGGCCCGCAATGCACCCACTGAGACAGATGATCCCATCCGCGTGCTCGCGTAATTCCTTCCGGTCCACCCGTGGCTTGCCGTAGTATTCCCCTTCGAGGTGCCCCTTCGACACCAGCTGCACGAGATTCTTCCAGCCAGAATTGTTCTCCGCCAGCAAGGTGAGATGGGTGGCCCTTTTCCTCCCCGGAACCTCCTTCTTGTGTTCCAGCGATTCCGGCGCGAGATAAATCTCACACCCAAGAATCGGCTTCACATCGTGTTTGCGCGCCGCTTCATAAAACTCGATCGCGCCGTACAGATTTCCGTGGTCCGTCATGGCCAGCGCCGGCATGCCCAACTCCGCTGCGCGCGCGGCAACGTCCTTGCACTTCACCGCCCCGTCCAGCGTCGAGTACTCGGTGTGCAAATGCAGATGAACAAACGACTCAGCCATGCTTTCGGTCCAGCATAGGCTCCCGCCTGCACGCCGCAATTCCGAAGCGGCGATCCGTGAAGATTTCATTTTAAAAATCCGAGCCGAACATTCCTTGGAGAGCTTGAAGATCATGAATCGACCCGAAGGAACCAACCACCGCCCACTGGAAGACCGTTCCTCCAGCCTGCCCCGTTAAAAAATAAATACCCCTGCCCTGAGAGCTCTCGATTTCGCTGGCCACGCAGCCAAATTCCCTCACCTTTTCTACCATGAAGAGTTCCTCCCTGTGCACCCTCGCACTTGCCCTCCTTCTGAGCTGTTCCGCTCCCATCCTATTCGCGGCGGACCAAGACGACGAGAAGGCAGAAAAAGCACTGCCCAAGGACTTCCGCGTCTTTAGCTCCAAAAATGGGAAATCCATCAAGGCGCGGGTTCTCGCCCGCATCGACGATAGGCGCTACACGGTGGAAACTCCCGAGGGTAAAAGATTTACCTTCAATGTAAACACTCTGAGCAAATCCGATGCTCGCTACCTTGATTTTTGGGAACCCAACCCCATCCTCGATCTCAAGACCGCCACGCTCAACGACGTCCTCGAGGAAATGGGCTATGCCACCCTGAAGCTCACTTCGAGCAATGATCGCCTCTTTGTGAATGCCACCATTGACGGGAAGGAAGGGCTCTTCG
>Ga0302120_10000609_pt1 | contig 16281 bp, 12 predicted proteins | sample AG5_Bottom_MG_FD_203118 | JGI IMG/M metagenome (GOLD analysis project Ga0302120, IMG submission 203118) | Marine microbial communities from Western Arctic Ocean, Canada - AG5_Bottom | ecosystem: Environmental > Aquatic > Marine > Oceanic | place: Canada: Western Arctic Ocean | collected 2017-10-01 | reverse complement strand
GGGTCGCCCAGACCGATGCTCCCGTCCTCGTGACCGGGGAAAGCGGCACAGGCAAGGAATTGGTGGCTCGCGCCGTGCACGAATACAGCCCGCGCCGAAAGAGCGAAATGGTCGCCATCAACTGCGGTGCCATTCCCGAAAGCCTGCTGGAGAGTGAGCTTTTTGGACACGAAAAGGGCTCCTTCACAGGGGCCGTTGCCAAACGAACCGGCCGCTTCGAACAATGCGACGGAGGGACTCTCTTCCTTGATGAAATCGGTGACATGCCAGCCTCGGTCCAAGTGAAACTCCTGCGCATCCTGCAGGAGGGAACCTTTTCCCGGGTGGGTGGCAACGAAACTCTGAGCAGTGATGTCCGCATCGTGGCGGCCACCAACAAGGACCTCGCGGACGAAGTGTCCAAGGGCAACTTCCGGGAGGACCTCTATTACCGGATGAATGTCGTCGAAATTAACCTTCCTCCCCTGCGAAAGCGCATCGAAGACATTCCGCTACTTGCGGAGTTTTTTCTACAGCGCCTTGCCCGTAAACAGGGCATGGCACGCATGCGTCTTGCCGGAGAAGCGGTCGAAGCGCTCCAGAAACATCGCTGGCCCGGCAACGTCCGTGAACTCGAAAACACGATCGCCCGCGCCTGCGCTCTCTCGACTTCTGACCTTCTGCTTCCCGAGGACATCCCCTTTGGTAGGAGCCCCATCTCCGACGATCAGAAAATGAACACCGCGTTCGAGACCTTGCTCTCCATCACCCCCGATCCGAATCGTAACCTCCTCGAGTGGCTGCCGGGCGAACTCACCCGTCGGGTCGTGGACGACGCCCAGGGCGACTTCAAGGAGGCTGCCCACCGCCTGGGTTGCAGTCAGGCGGAGCTTCGCAAATTCCTCAAAATGTGAGATGACTGCGGCCATGACTGTTCTCGACCACCCCATCATTGCAGACCGCCTGGCCCGCCTGCGGGACAAGGATTGCAGTTCCCAGCACTTTCGTCTCCTGGTGGGCAATGTCGCTCGCCTCATGGTGCCCCAGGTGACCTCCGATCTGGCAGCGGAACCTTGCGAGGTGGAAACTCCACTCGAACTCATGAAAGGGGCTCGCCTCGCCCGCCAAATCGTCTTGGTCCCAATTTTACGGGCCGGTCTCAGCCTCTCGGATGGCTTTCTCGACCTCATTCCTGAGGCTGTCGTGGTCCACCTCGGATTGGCTCGAAACGAGAAGACCCTTGAGCCCGAAACCTACTATCAAAACCAAAAATTTGATTTCACCGAAGCACACGTTCTCGTCCTCGATCCCATGCTCGCGACAGGCGGGAGCGCGGCGGAAGCCTTGCGTCAGTTAAAGGCCCAAGGCGCGACCCGGCTCAAGTTCGTCTGCCTGATCGCGTCTCCGGAAGGTGTGGAGTGTCTCGAGAAGGAGCATCCAGATGTCCCCTTATATACCGCCGCGGTCGATCGAGGTCTGAACGAACTTGGCTATATTTACCCCGGACTCGGCGACGCGGGAGACCGCTCCTTTGGCACGATGTGATCGCCACTCTGGCAATTTCGACCAAAGGCGCTATCATCAGCCCATGCTCCGCGTCGCCTCTCTGCTTCTGATCGCGAATCTCTGTGCTCCACTAACCCCTGCACAAACAACACTCGCGGAGAGTCCCCCTTACCAGGCTGGCCTGCGCCGGATGGAAGGGCACCTCCCAGATCTCGCTCTTCCCAACTTCGCGAAGGCTCTGAAGGACTTCGAGAATGACGCGGAGGCCCAGGCCACCATCAAGCTGAAGATGGGAGAGGCTTCCGTGCGCGCTGCTCGCGAAGAGTCCGATCACTCCGCAATGAGAATCCATGCCCAAGCCGCCCTCGAGCATCTCTCGTTGCCAAGGCTCAAAGATGTGGAGAGCTCGATTTTCTGGTCCGCACAAGCCTCCCTCCTCCTGGTAGAATTCAAACAAGCAGCCGATCTTTTCAGACGCTTGGCCGAAGCGAAGGATCCTAATCTCCGCACCCGGGCGCTCCTTTCCCGGGCCCACCTCCTCGCCACCATGGGACAACCCGAGGAAGCAACGGCTCTCCTCTTGCGAGTGGCCGCAGTGAAAGATCCTCACCTCGCCGGGGAAGCGCGACTCCTCCATGCCACTCTCCTGCTCATGCAGGGGAGGTTCGATGAACTCGAGGCCCTCATTCCCGATGGTGTAACAAGCAACAATCCAACCCACCGTGGTTATGAGCGCTACATACGTGCCCGCATGGCCCAGGCGAAGGGGGACCCCCAAACGGCGGGGAAAGAGTTCCGTGCCCTTTCCGAGCAACCGGAACATCTCGGCGCCATGATCCATCACGGCGCCCGGGTGGGCCTCGCCGAATGTCTCCGCGCCGCTGGAGAACTAGAAGAGGCCACCGAAACCCTCATCAGCTTGATCGACAAGCACCCTCGCACTCCGCTCTTGGAAGCGTCCTTCCTGCGCCTCCTGAATTGGTCCACCACCGAGACCCTCAAGGGGCGCTTCGAACAGCAGTTGGCACTCTGGGCCAACGCGCTCGGCAACTCAATTCCCGAGGCCACTCCCAAGGATCCCGGGGGACCCCAAGTGGTGATTTCCACCGCCTCCGATCGGAGCGGTTTCGCACTCTACTATTACTCGGTCCATCTGGCCGAAAAAAACGATGCCAAGTCCAACGCTCTGGCTGAGAATCTCCTCGCGAGATTGACCGAAAACCTCCCGGCCCATTCCCTCGTGCCGGCAGCCCTGCTCGCAACGGCCGCCTTGCAAATAGGAGACCGACGCAAGGTGGAGGCCCTCGCTACTCTGAGCCTGCTGGAAAAGTCCACAGGATCCTTCGCCATCAAGGCGGAAGCGGCCGATTTGATGGCCCGTCTGAAATTTAAGGCAGGGGACTTCAAGGGAGCGGCGGCGGCCTTCCAGCGGGTGCGAACACTCCTCGAACCCGCCGAGGCGAAAGACGTCGCGTTCAATACCGGGATCTGCCTTCTTCACGCGGGTGAGAGGCCTGCATTTGGCTCTTATCTAAAGACCCTCAACTTTGCCGAGACGCGCAACACCTTGCTCTTGGAGCAGGGCCTCCACCTTGCCTCCGTGGGAAGTGGCGATGCGCGAGCGATCCTCGAGCGCTTCCTGCGCGAAAATCAACATCACTCCCGTCTCCCCGAAGCCCGCCTCGCCTACGCAAAGGAATGGTTGCGCCTCGAACCCAGTTCCAAAGCCGCCCAGCAACAAGTCAAAGGTGAACTTGAGACCCTCGATCAACTGACCCTGCCCGCTCCCCTCGCGCTGAGTCACCTTCTCCTCCATCTACAGCTGGCCGGCTTGATCCAAGATTGGAAGCCCGCGATTGCAGCCGCAAACCGCTTTATGAAAAATCACAAACAGGCGGAGGTTGCACCCATTATCCGCCTGAGACTGGCCGAGGCCTATTTCAGCAACAACGATCTCAGTGTCGCCCAGCGGGAATTTCAGAGCGTCGCCTCCGCTGCAGATGACCCGGTGGTCAAAGAAGTGGCTCTTTTCTACGCCGCACAAGCGGCCTTGAAACTCCGCACCGCCAAGTCGCCCCAGGAAGCGATGGATCTCTTGCAACAAGTGATCAAGGGGAAGGGACCGCTCGCCAACGATGCTCGACTCTCCCTCGCTCGAAGCCTCATCGACACCAGCCCCACCGATGCGCTCATCGTGCTGCAACCCCTTCTCAGTAACCAAATTCAGGACCGGAAAATCGATGCCTTTGTCCTCGCGGCAGCCGCACATAAACGAATTGGAGCCGAAGAAAACCTGAAGGAAGCTCTCAAGATTTACGATCACATCCTCAGCAAGCCAAAGCTCTCCTACCCGCTCAGCAATCGTCTCCACTCCCTCAAGGGACAAGCCTACGAGCGCCTTGGAGAACCCGGCCTGGCCCTCGAGACCTACTACACCGTAATCGACTTTGAGAACTTGAACGAGGGCGAAAAGGAATCCGAGTGGTACTATTTCTACGAATGCGCCGTCAAGGCAATCCAGATTCTGGAGACCGGTCGACCACGCTGGCAGGCCACCCTGGATATCCTCCGCAAGGTGGAGGACAGTGGGAGCCCATGGAGCGCAGATGCCAGAAAGCAACGCGAGCATCTCAAGCTCAAACACCAACTCTTTGACGCCGAGTAGGAGCCCATCAACTCTATCTTAACTCCGACTCGGATCCGTTCAAAATCCCGGGTGAATGGCGGCGCGAGCCATTTTCCCTACTGACAAGGCGTCGACCGGCGGCAAGGGGCAGGCCCACACAGCCGTGACGTGAAGACTGCCAGACGTAAAAGGGACCGCCATTCCTCTTCGCTGTGCTGCTCGGGTGGCCTGATTTTTTCTTCCGAGTTGAATTCCTAGCCCGCTGCTCGTCAAGGAACTCGAGCACATCTTGGGTCCGCATCAGGCCCTCGCGCTTCTTTGCAAGGGCAATGCCAAATCGCACTCGACACCGAGCCATCGCGGAGCAAGCTTCGCCCGCAATGCCGAAACCAAAGCTCTTCATTCCTGGACCGGTCGATATTTCGCCGGCAACATTTGAAGCCATGTGCGCTTCCATGATCGGACATCGCGGCGCAGATTTTGAAGCGCTCTATGCCTCGATCCAGCCCGGCTTGCAACAGATTGCCGGGACACAGCGCCGCATTTTTCTTTCCACCTCGTCCGCATGGGGAGTGATGGAGGGCGCGATCCGAAATCTTGTGCAAAAGAAGGTTCTCAATCTCTGTTGTGGTGCCTTTTCCGACAAGTGGTTCGACGTTTCGCTTCGTTGCGGAAAAGACGCTGAGAAAATTCAGGTCGAGTGGGGGGAAGCGATCGACCCCGCGACCGTCCGCGCCAAACTTGCGGAAGGTGGCTTCGACACCGTGACAATGGTTCACAACGAGACCTCCACCGGAGTGATGAACCCCCTTGCAGAGATCGCGGCCGTGGTGAAGGAGTTCGACGGGGTGCTCCTGGTAGTTGACTCGGTTTCCTCTTTCAGTGCAGTGCCCATTCCCTGCGATGAATTGGGCATCGACGTCCTTCTGGCCGGCGTCCAGAAGGCGATGGCCCTACCTCCCGGCCTATCCGTTTTTGTGACCTCAGAAGCCGCCCTCACCCGTGCTGAGACCACTCCAGACCGCGGCTACTACTTCGACTTCCTCGAGTTTGCCAAGAACGACGCCAAGGACAACACCCCCTCGACCCCCGCCCTGGCTCTCCTCCACGCTCTAAAACAAATGGTGGATTCAATCATGACCGAGGGGCTCGAGGCTCGCTACGCCCGTCACGAGGAGAACAATGATCTGGTTCACGCTTGGGTAGAAGCGAACGGCTTCGCACATTTTGCTCCCGCGGGTTACCGCTCCAGGACTCTCACCACGATCGCGAACAATCGTGAACTGGAAGTCGCAGGCTTCGTCAAAGCGGTGCGCGAGAAGCATAACTTTCTCATCAATGGCGGCTACGGAAAGATCAAGGGAAAGACCTTCCGCATCAGCAACATGGGCAACGAAACCGCCGAAACTATGCACGAACTACTCGCCGCTCTCGACGACGTGCTGCCCGGATTCGTCTCCTAGGAGCGGCTCGTCGGCCCCTCAAAACCTCCCAAAAGCAAGCCAAGGCAAGCATCAGATCGCTATCCGTCTCACTCCCAGCCATGGGGTGCCCCTCTTAACCCCTCACTCCCGCTAGCCGCGCGCCCTACCAATGGTGGCCAAAGAGACTTCGTGCTCGGGATCCTCGGAGGGACGAAGGCCCGAACATGATCACTCCCGAATGCATCGCTCACACAGGGCGCCTCCCATCACCATCAGGACCGCGCCGATGAAGACTCCAATCCCCTCGAAGAAGCTGACAAACCCTCCCCCCAGAAGGAGACCGCTTCCGTCCTGTCACTTGCCTGATACCATCCAGGCTAGGAATTCATGAGCTCCTCGATCTCGTCGACTTCGATCGGGATGTCCTTGAAGAGGTTTACGTTCTCTTCTTTGCCGATCACAATGTCGTCCTCGAGGCGCACCCCGAGGTTTTCTTCCCGGATATAGATTCCAGGTTCGACCGTGAACACCATACCCTCTTTCACGGGTTCGTGCAAATCACCCACATCGTGCACATCGAGACCGAGATGGTGCCCGATACCATGCATGTAGTATTTTTTGACCAGCTCCCGATCATTGGGATCTTGCTTCTTGGCCTCCTTGGCATCGATCAGACCGAGCCCAATCAATTCGACTTCCATGAGCTCGATGGTGTGATCACGCCACTCCTTTTGAGTCACTCCCGGGCGGAGAAAGTCGGCGGAACCTCGTTGCACCTTCAAGACCGCGTTGTAGACGTCGCGCTGACGCTTCGTGAAACGCCCATTCACCGGCACGGTGCGCGTCATGTCCGCATTCCAATTAGCCCATTCCGCACCGACATCCATCAAGAGCATCTCGCCATCCTGACACACGGAGCCATTCTCGACGTAGTGCAGCACGCAGGCGTTCTTCCCTGAGCCGATGATGGGCGGATACGCAAACTTGCGGGAGCGGTTCCGAATGAACTCGTGGAGGTATTCAGCTTCGACTTCCCACTCGCCCACCCCGGGTTTGAGAAACTTCAGCACCCGGCGAAACCCGGCTGCGGTTATGTCGATCGCTTTTTGCAGTTCCGCGACTTCGACCTCGTCCTTGATGACCCGCAATTGGTCCATGACTTGCGCAAGTCGCTTGTAGTCGTGCAAGGGATAGCGTGCCTGACACTCCCTGATAAAGCGGGCATTGCGCGTTTCCACGATCACTTGAGCCCGAATATGCTCGTTGGTCGCCAGGTAAACCGATTCAGCCTGCGGCATGAGCCGATGAAAGTGCCCCTCGAAATTTTGCGCCCACTGAACGTTCTTAATCCCGGAAACCGTCTGCCCCTGCGCCTTGCTCAGTTTCTCCCCTTCCCAGATCGCGAGCAGATCGCTGGTTTCACGCACAAAGAGAATTTCGCGATCCTTCTCCTCCTTGGCGTCGGGAAAAAGCACCACCGTGGTCTCCTCCTGATCGACACCGCTAAGGTAATATAGGTCCCGGTTCTGGTCAAAGGGCATGACCCCATCCGCATTGGTGGGCATGATGTCATTGGCATGCACGATCACCATCGCACCGGGGCCCAGGAGCTCGGCCAAGCGAGCGCGGTTACGGACAAAGAACTCCGTGTCAATCTGGTCGTATCTCATCGCGCCAATTCGTAGATTAACGAGGGTGGAGTGGAAAGCCTTAGCCGCCAGACCAGCCCAACTTATTCCGAAGAGTCGAATAGAAGGAGTGATCCGGCATACGGACAAGCTTCAGGGGAAGTTCTCCTTTTTCGATTTTGACCACGCTCTGCTCCGCCAGGCGGATCACATCGCGCCCATCAACCGTAAAGAGGATCGCTTCAGAATTCCCACCGTCCGCGACCACTTCGATCACCGACTCATCACCGAGGACCAGCGAGCGATTACTCAGGCTGTGGGGGCAGATCGGCGTGATCACAAAGACACTCGCACGCGCCTCGATCAAGGGCCCCCCAGCGGCCAGGGAATAGGCGGTCGAACCGGTCGGAGTCGACACGATCAAGCCATCGGCACGATAGTGGTTCAGTAATTCGCCGTCCACCTCCACTTCCAGGGAGATCAAACGCCCGGTCTCACCACGCATGAGCACCACTTCGTTGATCGCCATAAACTCCCGCGCACGCTGATTTTCATCGATCATCCTCACCTTCAAGACCGGCCGCTCAACCACCACCTGATCACCCCGCACAAGCGCATCCGCAAATTCGTCCACCCCTTCGTCCGTACAGGCCGTCAGAAACCCAAGGGTCCCAATATTGACCCCCGCCACCGGCACGGCACAGGATCCCATGCTGTGAACGGTGTCAAGCAGGGTGCCATCTCCCCCCAGTGAGATCACAAGATCAGCCCCTTCCCAGAATCGGTCGCACCCTACTTCGCCGATCAGAGCGGCGCTCTCCGTCTCCAGGACCGTCTCGAAACCCCGACGCTCCAGGGCATCATGGACGTGCCGCAAGGCCGTGGGGGCCGCGGCTTTGCGGGGATGGGCTACAATCGCAATCCTCACGGGTCTTTCTCTAGCGAGGTCAGCCGGGTGGGTCGACGGCAATCTTCCGCTCGACCTCTCCCCTATTGCTCCCTAGCCTTTCCGGCGATGACCCTTCGTATTTCCCTTCTCCTCACCATCGTCGGCCTCCTTTCAAACTGCTGCTGCTGGTAATTCGGCATTCTTAGTCGCGCACAGAGCAATATTTACGGACCCGGCTCCGGGCCGAACGAGACGCCCGAATTGGGCGGAAAGAGTGAGAATCTCTAAGAATTCTCTGGCCATCCTCCTCAATTCGCCGTAGTTCACCCGCACCGCGCCGAAGCAGGCCGCCGGGTTTTTCCGGGCGCTTTCATCCGGTGACTCCAAGAGTCGCCGTCCACAAGCGCCTTCCGGCATTCAGTTTGTCAGTGCGGAGCTCCTGAATATTAAGATGAAACTCTACGTGGGCAATTTGCCCTTCACAGCCAACGAGGACGAAATCCGTTCTCTTTTTGCGGACTTCGGTGCCGTTGTCGACCTCCACATCCCCATGGACCGCGAAACTGGTCGTCCCCGCGGATTTGCCTTTGTCACCCTTTCCACCCGAGAATTCGGCGAGGCGGCCATCAATAGCCTCGATGGTCAGGATATGGGAGGCCGCAGCCTTCGCATCAGCGAAGCGCAGGAGCGTCAACCCCGTGATGGCGGTGGCGGTGGCGGTGGCGGCGGAGATCGGCGTGGCGGTGGCGGTGGCCATCGAGGCGGCGGTGGACGCTACTAAACCTCCTCCAGATATTTTACCTTGAAAACCCGGTTCTAGGAGCCGGGTTTTCTTTTGCCGTTGCAAGGTCGTCCTTTGTCGTCGTTCATTGGGGTGGGTATGCAAACCGCTTCTACTGATCCACAGCAACTCTCTGAAAAGATTGCGGAGTCCAGCCACTGGGTGGACTCCGTCAAGGAAGAGATCTCCCGCGTTCTCGTCGGACAACCGCAATTGGTCGATCGACTCCTCATCGGCCTCCTCTGCAATGGGCACATCCTTCTCGAGGGGTTGCCGGGGTTGGCCAAGACCCTCGCCGTCAAAGCGCTCGCCGGGACCCTCAAACTCGGGTTTTCAAGAGTGCAGTTTACCCCCGACCTCCTGCCCGCCGATTTGGTGGGCACCATGATCTACAGCCCCGACCAGGGAAGTTTCGCGCCCAAGTTGGGACCCATCTTCGCGAACATCGTTCTCGCGGATGAGATCAACCGAGCACCTGCCAAGGTCCAGTCGGCTTTGCTCGAAGCCATGCAGGAGAGACAGGTCACCCTGGGAGACAAAACCTACGCCCTTCCCTCACCCTTCCTCGTTCTCGCAACCCAGAACCCCATCGACCAAGAGGGCACCTACCAACTTCCCGAAGCGCAACTCGATCGCTTCCTCCTCAAGGTGACGGTCAGCTATCCGAGCAAGGAAGAGGAGCTCATCATCATGGATCGCATGGCTTCCACCGATCCGACCCTCGAGACCCACCAGATCGTTGAACCGGCCGAGATCGATGCCAGCCGTAAGATCCTCGATGAAATCTACATCGATCCCGCGGTCCGGGAATACATCGTCGATTTGGTCACGGCCACTCGTTATCCAGCCAAGATCGACACCAGCCTGAAGCCCCTCCTGCGGGCCGGAGCATCCCCCCGAGCTTCGATCAATCTCGCTCTGGCCTGCCGGGCGCATGCCTTCATGGAAGGCCGGTCCTTCGTGACCCCGCAGGACGTCAAACGCCTGGCCCGCGACGTCCTCCGCCACCGCGTCCTGCTCTCCTACGAAGCGGAGGCCGAAGACATGAGCTCAGATCGCATTATCGAACGCATTCTCTCCAAGGTTCCGGTGCCTTGAGCATTTGATCCTGGTGATCTACGCACCCACCTCCCCCTCCACGAACTTGCCAATCGATTACCTCGCGCAGCTACCATGCTTGACCCCGCCACAATCGAAGAAACCATGAAGCGCGTGCGGCGCCTCGAGATCCGCGCCAAGCGACTCGTGCGGGAAACCTTCGGCGGGGAATACCACTCCTCCTTCAAGGGCCAGGGACTCGATTTTGATGAGTTTCGCGAGTATCAGCATGGCGACGAGATTCGCTTCATCGACTGGAACGTCACCGCGCGCATGGGCACTCCCTATATTCGCACCTTTCGCGAAGAGCGGGAACTGTCGGTCATTCTCGCAGTTGACGTTTCGGGCTCGACGCTGTTCGGGAGCGATTACCTCAGCAAACGCGAACTTGCAGCCGAACTCGCCGCGGTACTCGGCTTCAGCGCGCGCGACAATGGCGACAAGGTCGGGTTGCTTCTCTTTGCCAACGAGCCGATTCTCTTTCTTCCCCCCGCCAAGGGGACGAAACAAATCCTCCGCAGTGTGCGCGAGATCCTCACCGCCGACCCCGAACAACCGCAGACCAACCTCCCCGCAGTCTGCCATTTCCTCACCCACTCCATTCGTCGCCGTGCGCTCGTCTTTCTCATCTCGGACTTTCTCGACACGGATGTCGGCAAGCAATTGGGCACCCTCGCCCGCAAGCACGAAATAATCGCGCTCCAACTCAGCGATCCCCTTGAGAAGAGAATTCCGGATGTCGGCAAAGTCTTGTTGCGCGATCGCGAGACCGGCCACCGCAGCGTGGTCAATACATCCAACTCCAACGTGCGTATGGCCTATCGAAAACTGTCCCGCCGCCATCGGGATGGCTTGCAGCGGCAGTTCAAACGGTTCGGCATCGATCACGCGACTCTTTCCACCACCACCGAATACCTCCCCGCCCTTCACCGCCTGCTCAAGAACCACGCCCTGCGCAAGTCCCACTGACTCAGCCCATGGCTTCTCCCGAGGACATCCTCCACGACATCCCCGATCCCGAACCCTTGCTTCCCGGGATCGAAGTGCCCCTTTGGTTCTGGGTCGTGCTCGTGACGGGGGGCTTCGCGGCCGCCGCCTTTCTCTATTTCTATCTTCGAGGAACCCAGGAACTCTCCTCCGATGACTCATCCTCTTTTGTGGAGGCCCGCGAATCGCTCACCACCCTCGCGGACTCCCACCTCGGTCGACCTTTGTCGGAAGTTGCGGTGGAGGCCTCTCTCATCATGCGACACTATCTCGTCATGACCCTCCACGAACCGGCCCTCTACGAAACGCACGAGGAGTTCATCATGCGGTCCGATGCGCTCGCCAAACTACCAACCGGCGCTCGCAATCGACTTGGCCCTCTCCTCAATCAACTGGCAGAGGCCAAGTATGGTCCCTCCAGCGCCGACGAGCAGGCCAGCACCAAGATCGTAAACTCATGCCTCGAGGTCTTGAGAGGCCTCGAGTCCACTCTGGAGCGCAATGTGGCATGACAAACTTCTTTGAACGGTTTACCTTTCATGACCCGTGGTGGCTACTCGGCCTGCTCCTCCTTGCACCTCTCCTCTTTCTGCGCAACGTGCATGGCAGCGAGTCAGGGATCGATTTCCCCTCTCTCTCCATCCTGTCCTCGGTGGGCACTCGACCGCGAGAGCGAGCGGGCCGCTTCACCACTCTCCTTTTCTCCCTAGTCCTTCTCACCGGCATTCTGGGGCTTGCCCGCCCCCAATGGACCGACACCTACACCGCCCGCGCGGCGAGCGGCATTGATATCCTTGTCGCCCTCGATGTCTCGGACTCGATGAGGATCCTCGATTTCTACGAAGACGACCAAGCTCAGGCCTTCCGTCGTGAGAAACAGCGCCTCACGGCGGCCAAGGAAGTGATCGCGACCTTCATCGAGGAGCGACCCAATGATCGCATCGGGATGGTAGCCTTCGCGGCCCAACCCTACTCCGTCTGCCCCCTCACCCTTGATCATGGCTGGCTGATTGATCGCTTGAAGAGCCTCAAGATCGGCGACCTCGATGCCAACGGAACTGCCATCGGCTCCGCCATCGCGGCCGCGACCACTCGGCTCACCGATCGAAATGCCAAGAGCAAAATTGTTGTCCTTGTCACCGATGGCGCCAGCAATTCCGGAATGCTGGCACCCTTGCAGGCCGCCCAATTCGCCGCCCCTCTCGGCGTTCGGGTCTACACCGTCGCGATCGGATCGGCGGGTGGACGCTTTTCAAGAACCGACTATGCGCAACCTCGCCAAGAATACGATGCGCCCACCCTGCGCGAAATTGCCCGCATCACGGGCGGTGAATTCTATGAAGCCGCCACCACCGAACTGCTGCGCGAAACCTTTTCGAACATTAACGACCTCGAGCGGTCTGAGAGCAAACGCCGAACGATCGTGAATGCTCGGGAACTTTATGGCTGGTGCGTGGGCGCAGCCTTCGTCCTGGCTTTTCTCGCGCTGAGTTCCTTCGCCCTCAATCCTCCCCCTCTGCCCTGATCATGTCTTTTGACAGCCCAGAACTTTTTCTGCTCCTGATCTTAATTCCACTGATCGTGGCGGGAGCCCTAATGACATGGCGAAAGCGTGGGAAAAAGTGGCCCCGACTCGTCGCCCAGCGCCTGCAATCAATCCTCGTTCGCGAACGCCCGGAACGGCGCAGATGGATCGCTTTCGGCATCCTTCTCCTCGCCTTCCTTCTGCTAATCGTTACGCTCGCCGCTCCCAATGCCGGCTACCGCGACGCCCAAGAAACCATCCGCGGAAGAAATTTCCTGATCGCGCTCGATGTTTCCAGATCCATGCTCGCGACCGACGAAGCGCCCAATCGACTCGCTGCCGCACGAGCCTCCGCCCTGGAATTGTTGGACCGCTTTCCCCACGACCGATTCGGGATTCTTGCCTTCTCCGGATCGGCCTGGATTCAGGCTCCCCTCACCCTCGACCACGCGGCCCTGCGGGATGTTCTGCAGCAGCTCCAAGATCGGGGCGACGGGCAGGATTGGATTCCGCGGAGCGGATCGGACCTCGGTGCAGCGGTGCGCCTCGCCATCAAGATCTTCCGCGAAACCGGACAGCGCAGCAATGCCCTGATCATTCTGAGCGACGGCGAAACCCACCAGGGAGGAGTCGAACAGGCTGCCCGGGAAGCGAAGCGTTCCGCCCTCACCATTTTTTCGGCCGGATTTGGAACCGATGCCGGAGCCTTCATTCCCGACCCCAATTCGCGCGACAAAAAATTCCACGATCGTGATGGCAACCTTGTGCTCACCCGCCTCGATACGGAGCCCCTCATCCGACTGGCTCGAGAAACCAAGGGGATCTACACCCGTGGGGCCGGCCAGGAATTCCTCTCGAAACTCGAGGTGGGAGTGCAACGACTGGAGAGATTCGAACTGGAGGGCCGCAAACACCGGGTCGTAATCCCTCGCTTTCAATGGTTTCTTGCTCCCTCTATGCTACTTTTCGTTGTGGGAATCCTCCTGAACACCTCATGGCGCTTTCCAGCAGCCAAAGCCCGGACCGCATCCGCTGTCCTCGCCATGCTGTTCATTCTCGCGCCCCCTGCAGATGCCGGGCTCACTCCTCGCACTCGTGCCGAATGCGCCTTCTCCGACGGCGATCATCGCCGGGCGCTCGAACTCTTCGAAGAAGAAGTCGCCCAGGCCCGCGGCGAACGAAAATCGCGCCTCCAGTTGGGCGAAGCTGCCGCCGCCTATCGTCTCAAGGAATTTACCCTCGCCTCCCAAGCCTACTCAGGCGCCTTGCTCTCCACCAACCCCAAGGTCCAGGAGCAGGCCCACTTTGGACTTGGCAATACACAATTCTACAAGGGCAACCTGCTGCAAAAGGGCGCCCCTTCGAAGCGATCCGGCCCGGAGGAAATCGAAGCCACCACCCTCTTTTGGCGCGATGCAATTGGCCACTTCGAAGGCGCGCTCTCCCTCAACGGCAAAAATACCCAAGCCCAGGAAAATCGGGATCTCGTCCAAACCCTCCTCGACGAACTCCTCAAGAAGCACGCAAAGGCAGATCCTCCCCGGGGTGCTCCCAGCGAACCGCAAACTGACCCGGAATCCGAGCCAAAGAACAACGATCCCAAGGACCATCAAGGCAAGGGCGAACATGAATCTAACAGCCCGAAGCCCGGACAGGATCCCAACAACGAAAACCCTCCTGAAGAGGCTCCTTCGAAACCGCCTGAAAGCGGTTCCGAGGAAGGGGAACAGGAGAAGTCCGAATCCACCATCAAGCCTCGCCCGGATGAAAGCCCCGAGGACTACGCAAGGCGCATTCTGAACAGCAATGCGGACTTCAACATGAAGCCCATGCCCCATCGGATTCGCACGCCCCATCGCCCCAAGAAGGATTGGTAACCGTGACGCGATCAATCCCACGTCTTGCTCTCGCCTTCCTTGCGACCCTCTTCGCACAGGCTCTTTCCGCCACCCCTGAACTCAAAGCCTGGCTGGGTTCCGCCTTCACCATCCCCGGCGAACAAACCGAACTCTGGCTTTCGGTCGTCTCGGACACCCGCCCAGACAACCTCCCCACGGAACCCGAGGCCCCCAACCTCACTTTCAACAACTTGGGGGACCCCGTCTTCCCTCGCACAACTCGCGAGCGCCTCTACGTCTACAAATTTTCTGTCGTTTCCTACCAGGAAGGGACCCACACCATTCCACCCTTTGAGATCACCCTGAATGGAGAATCGTTGCGCTCCCAAGCCGTCGATCTCCATGTCGCACCACTGCCCGAAAACGCATGGTTCGATCAGACCATCCTTGGCGACAACTATCGATTTGCGAGCACGATCCGACTTCCCAAGCGAGTGCGATTTGAAGGAGAAACTACTCCCGCTGAGGTCAAAGTCTACTTTCCCGCCAAATTCAAGGTCGCCAGTGCATCCATCGCCGAACTCAACCACAACGGCGTAGTCGCCCCACGATTCGACATCTCCGAAAAGCTCTATCCTCGCCGGGTCTCCTTTGTGACCGCCGTCCGCCTGGCGAGACAGGACTACTTCGCGGTTTCCTATCGCAGCACCGTGACGCCAATCCAGGATGGCATCGTCGCGCTGGGACCTGGCCGGGCCCGGCTCACGCTCGAAGCCCGGATACTCAATCGCGGCATCTTCACTTCAACCAATATTCCGCTCGATATCCCCGTTGAAAAGAGGGAATTCACCGCCCGTCCGCTGCCCCAACCGGCTCCACCAGGATATCGCAATGCGGTGGGACGCTTCCAGATCCTTGCGCGGGCGGAGACCGCCGGACTCCGTGAAGGCGACACCATCACCATGCGCCTCACCGTCTCAGGGAGGGGCAATCTCGATGCTCTCAAGCCTCCCGAACTGGACTCTAACAACTCCGCATGGAAACCGTACCCGGCCTCCTCCCTCCCCCGCCAGGGCGAACGCCGCGACATCAGCGGCAGCATCGCCTTCAGCCAGATCATCCGACCGGTGGGCCGACAAGAAGTCATCCCACCATTTCGCCTCGTGGTCTTCGATCCAATCGAGGAACGCTACCACTCCATTTCCACTCCCCCGATTCCCTTTGAGCTCGCAGCTGCCGCCCCAGCCATCCTGCCCAACGCCCTCCTTCCGGATGTCCGCACTCCGATCGAAGAAATGGAGAGCATCCTGGGACTGGTCGACCCACTCAGAAGCGTCCACCCAGAATCCGTATCGGGTTGGTGGAAGTGGTGGCACCTTCTGCCCAGCTTGATTGCAATTCTGCTCTTGGCTCAGATTACCAAGCTGCGCCTGCTTCCCCGCTGGCGAACCCCTGCGGCCGTCCAAGAACTCGATCGCTGGCTCACCGCGGTGGAGCAATCCGGGAACGATTCCCGCGAGTTTCTGCGCTCGTCAGGTAGCTTTATCGAGCGCTGGATTCCGACCGAGAAGCGAGACGAGGAAATCAATGCCGTCCTTGAGCGCCGGGATACCGATTGTTTTCAGCCCGGCGGCGGGTCGGAAGAACTCAGGGCATCAGAGCGAAAATCCATCATCAGCCTCATGCGAAGCCGTGCCTTGGCATCGCTCTCGGCCCTCCTCCTTCTCGCAGCCCTCGCTCTCGCCAGCCCGGCAAAAGCAGCAACCTCCACCCCGTCCGATTTCTACCACCAAGCCCAGGCGGCCTGGGAGGAAGGCTCCTTTCGCTCTGCCATTCATCTCTACGAAGCGGCACACCAGAATGGCGAATCCCCGTCCGCCGATGTCCTTTACAACATTGCCAACTGCTACTTCCAACTCGAAGAGCGCGGTCTCGCTGCGCTCTTCTATCGCCGCGCCCTGCATCTCGATCCGAACCACGCCGAAGCTCGCCAGAACCTC
>Ga0302120_10000608_pt1 | contig 16353 bp, 11 predicted proteins | sample AG5_Bottom_MG_FD_203118 | JGI IMG/M metagenome (GOLD analysis project Ga0302120, IMG submission 203118) | Marine microbial communities from Western Arctic Ocean, Canada - AG5_Bottom | ecosystem: Environmental > Aquatic > Marine > Oceanic | place: Canada: Western Arctic Ocean | collected 2017-10-01 | reverse complement strand
GGATAGGTCCGTGCGCAGATTCCAGGCAAATGGCGCGACGACAAGGCATGTCACGCCAGCAGTTAGGAGCGCACGCCGGCGTCTGCGGCGTCGAGGAGCGAGCAAGGTTATCCCGGCCCCGGCCAAGGCCAGGGTTAGCAGGGGCCATTGGATGGGCTCCGGCTTAGAGAGGCCCGGAACATTCTCGAAGTGATCCTCGGCGGCAGCGGTAAGGCCACGCCAGGTGAAGGTTGGGTCGCTCGCTTTGAGCGTGACGCGCGTGCGCACTCCTCCCGCACTCAAGTGGGCGACGACGTCCATGGGTACTGGATAACGGGGCTCGGATAGGATCGGGTCATCGGCATACGCACGCCAGGTGAACTTCACTTCCGAAGGTGGTGTCTCCAGTGGGAACTCCAAGGTCATGCGTAGCTTCTGCATGGCGCGGGTGCCGAAGCGTGGGAAGTGTGCCAGGAGATCGAAGTTAGGGTCGATCACCTCGAAATCCGCGAGCTGTGGCCGGAGCTGAATGGAACCCGCCGTTACCGATAGGCGCTCCGACAGGAGTTCGAACACCATGTCCGCCGCCAATTCATGCTCGGGTCCGCGCAAGAGCATCTCGTCCTCGCGCGGAATCTCTAGGAACGCATCAACGAAGGCCAGATTCAAGACCACGTGGGCCGTGACCGATTCCGCTTCCACCCAAAGACGGAGGTCCACATCGGGGCCGTCGAGGGGGTGGGGTTTGTTTGCGGTTAGGCCCAGCACAAAGGTGCCGGCCAGGAGGGACCAAGAGAAGCCCATGGGTCGCAGTCTAGCGCAGGTTCGCGTCCGACACCCCCTCGGCTCTATTTCGTCCTTGCCGGATCCCCGCAGGGGATTCTCAGTCCGGGGTTATGCCTTAGGTAGGGTGGCGTTATTCTCAAGATGGCCTTTGGGCCCCGATCTCTCATGAATTACCCCCTTTCCTCCCTGCTCCTGCTCCTGAGCTCGGCACCCGCCCTGGCGCAAGAGCAAGTGCCTGCTGAGGACGCCCCGATCGCGGCCCTGCTGGCCGAACTGGGTGAGGATGTCCGGGCGTACAACGAGCACGTGACCTTCCTCGCCAACCCGTTCCTAGAGGGCCGTTTGCCGGGGACGCGCGGCATGGAAATCGCGACCGAATACGTGGAGGCGCACTTTGATCAGGCGGGTCTTGAACGGCCCGTTGAGGGCGACAGCTATCGCCAGAGCTTTCCCGTGGGCAAGCGCCGGTCCGTGACGGAATCCTATCTGGCGGTGGGCTTGGTTACCCTGACGCATGGAGTCGATTTTGGCGTGACGGGCATGGGTGGGTCAGGGGCCGCCACGGCGCCTCTGGTGTTCTGTGGATACGGAATCGAGAAGGGGCAGGAGGGCTACAGAGGGTTCGAGGACGGCGTGGACCTCACGGGCAAGGTTGCCATGATCATGCGCTTCGAACCTATGGATGAAGAAGGCAAGAGCCTCTGGGCCACGCGCGGTCCTTGGACCGCTAAGTCCGGGTTCAGTCGCAAACTGAAGGCTGCGGAAGAGCGCGGTGCTGTTGGTGTCTTACTCGTCAGCCCCCCCGGTGCGGCAGATGATCGGGTGGGGGACCTGATGCTCGCGGGCCGCGGTTCCCGAAGCCACGTCCAGATCCCGGTCTTGATGGCCACCTCGGAAGCTGCGACGCTACTCCTCACGGAGGCGGGCGTTGCCCCCTCTTTGATGGACCTGCGCCGAGAGGCGGACACTCATGGAGTGGTGCGTGACTTGGGCTGTGAAATCGAGATCCAGGCCCAGATCGCCGACGAAGAACTCAGTGCCGAAAACGTGATCGGTTTGCTGCGCGGAAAGGGCTCCCTGGCCTCCGAATACTTGGTGCTGGGTGCGCACCTTGATCACCTGGGAATGGGGAATTTTGGCTCCCGCGAAGGACCGGGCAAGTTGCATCCGGGCGCTGATGACAACGCCTCGGGAAGCGCCGCCGTGATCATGCTTGCCAAGCGCCTCGCTGCGGAATACCGGGAACTGCCTCCTGACGGGGAAGCTCGCTCAGTGCTATTCATGTGCTTTAGCGCCGAGGAATCGGGCCTTATCGGCTCGAGCTACTACTGCCGAAATCCCCTGTTTCCCATCGAGCAGCACAAGTTGATGATCAACTTCGACATGATCGGACGTATCGCTGATAAGCGTCTGTCCGTTTCCGGAGCCTCAACGGGCGAGGGGATGGCGGAGTGGCTCGCACCTATGTTTGAGGCTTCTCCACTGACCATCGTGCAGCCCGAGAACATGTCTGGCGCCTCAGATCACACGCCCTTCTATCGCGCCAAGATGCCGGTCCTCTTCGGCATCATCGCCGATTTCCACGACGACTATCACACCTCGCGCGACGTCGTGAGCAAGATCAACCGTGTGGATGCCGTGCACACGATCAATCTGTTTCACAAGATCTTGAGGGGAGCGGCCCTACGGGATCAGGCCTTCGCCTACGTGGCCCAGGCTCGTCGTGGAGTGGGGCGCGGTGACGCGCGCAGGACCCAGCCTCCTGCTGCCCCCGCGCCACGGGTGTTCGTGGGAGTGGTGACGGCTGAGAGCAACACCCAGGCGGGGGTCGTGATCGGGACGGTGATCGATGGTGCGCCCGCAGACCAGGCTGGAATCAAGGAAGGCGATCTCTTGACCAAGTGGGCGGGCAAGGCCCTCAAGGACGAGGCGGCGCTGCGTAATCTCCTGGAGGGGCACACCCCCGGGGATCGGGTGCAGGTGACCGTGCAGCGCGACGGCGCTGAGAAGGTCTTCTGGCTTACGCTGGGCGGGCGTTAGTCCGAGTCTTCGTCGCTGGGAACTTCATCGTCAAAGGGGCTCGGGAAGAGCTCTGATGGATTCCGTTGAGCGAAGGCAAGTGTGCGCATCGCCACAAGCTGCTTCGGGTGTTCCAGGGCGAGGTTGGTGCCCTCGTTCGGGTCGGAATCAAGATCGAACAACTCCTCGGTTACGACCCCCTTCTTGGAGGTCTGCCGTACCCACTTCCAGCGCCCGTCCAAGAGTGCCTGACGTCGGCCGAGTTCCCAGTAGAGTGGGGGCCGCTTGGCCAGTCGAGCGGGAAGGCCACGAAGGGTGCCGCTGAGATCAACGCCGTCGAGACCCTCGGGATAATCGGCGCCAGCCAAGGAGCACAGGGTGGGTAGGAAATCCTGGAAGGCACACACCCTTGCGCTTGCGGTGCCCGCGGGAACGGTCCCGGGCCAGTGGGCGATCAGGGGCACTCTCAGGCCTCCTTCGTAGAGGCTGCCCTTCAATCCTCGCAGGGGGCCGGTGGAGTCGAAGAACTTCGAATCCGAGCCACCTGCATAGGAGGGGCCATTGTCACTGGTGAAGATGAAGAGCGTGTTCTCGCTCAGTCCCTCCTCCGCGATGACCTTCATCAGGCGCCCCACCTCAGTATCGAGGTGGGTGATCATGGCCGCGTAGGCCGCTCGCGGTCGGAGATGGGGCAGGTAGCCCTTGCCCCCCAAGTAGGGCTTCTTATCCCAGTCCGTCGGGTAGGCCTCGAGATCTTCATCGGGGACCTGCAAGGCCACGTGGGGGATGGCACTGGGGTAGTAGAGGAAGAAGGGCTGGTCTGCGTTGTCGCGGATGAAGGCCTCGGCGCGCTCGATGAAGAGGTCCGGGGCGTAGGTTTGTCCCTGGAACGTGTCCCATTCATCACTGGAGTCTGGGGCGCGCTCGATCTTCTGGTGGGCGGAGAACACTCTGTTGCCGGCCTCCACCCGTTTGCCGTTGTGCCAGAGGTGATCGGGGTAGTGGTTGTGGGCCTGAGCCTGGCACAGGTAGCCGAAGAACTCATCGAATCCCTGGAGGTGGGGTTCGCCGCTCTCCCCTGGGCCCCCCAGGCCCCATTTGCCAAAGGCACCCGTGGCATAGCCCTGTTGCTGCAGGGCACGAGCGATGGTGGGGGTTCCAGCAGGCAGCGGCACCTGCCCTTCCCCATGGGGATTGTTCTTGCGATGTGCCCCGCTGTTATCACGCACGTGGGCGTGGCCTGTGTGCAGGCCCGTTAGCAGAACGCAACGTGATGGAGCGCAGACCGCATCGCCGGCGTAGTGACGCGTGAAGCGCATGCCGTCCCGAGCCAGGCGATCCAGATTGGGGGTCTTGATTGTCTCGGACCCAAAGCAGCCGAGCTCGGCATACCCGAGGTCATCGGCCAGGACGAATACGATGTTGGGCCCAGGCTCAGGAGCCTCGGACAGAATTCCCGCCAGGGCGAGACCACAGTGAATAAAAAACTGCACGGGTAGCATTCTACCCGTGCAGTTCGTGTTGAGGGCGAGGGATGCCCTGCCTTTACAATCTCAAGCTGTTGAGTCAGGCATCGCGGCCGCCACGGGTGCCGGAGTCGCGTCCGCCTCCACGGCCCGTGCCCCAACCACCAGAGTTATTGTTCATGCCTTGGTAGTCCTCAACCTGTTGGGGGCTCAGGAACGTCTGGAGGCTTGTGTTGAACGTCTCGCCTTGCACGCGCATCGATTCCCGAATCGAGTCCCGATCTATGCCAGCGGTACCGCCGTTGCGCATACCCTCGAAGAATTGGGTGCGCTGGAGATCGCGGTCAGTGAGGAGCTTGCGCATCTGATCGGACTGATTCGGATCCAACCCAAGCTTGGTGGTCAGATCTTCCATCGTGCGGTCCATGCGCTCCATTCGCTGTTCATCACGCCGTGCGTCACGCTCCGCTTCCTCACGGTTTTCACGCTCCTCGATGGCCAATTCGACCATGTCCTGGAAGCGGGCCGGAGGTGCCGTCTCCACGGACTTGAAGGAGGCTAGTATCTCACGCATAGCGGCCAGATCCTCGACCTGAGTGGTCTCAAGGGCCCCGGCCGGCTGACGATCAACCGCAGCCATGTTGTTGCGTGCTTCCAGCTCTGTGAGGCGCTTAGCGAAATCATCCAGGCTCTTCTGGACGCCCGTTTCTTCGAGATTGCTCGAGGCCAATGCGGGGCCACCTTGTGCGAGACCAGGGGCTGAATCGTCCTGGCTCAAGAACTCGGCGGCCATGTAGCCCGCGCCGGCGGCGAGAAAGCTGACCAAGGGGATAATGACTGTATTCATGTTTAGGCGTCCTCTGCTGTGATTTCCACGGTGTGTTCGATCGTGCCTTCCTGTAGGCGATAGATCGTCATGCTGAACTCGTCTCGGTCTATTTCAGTGTTCGTTTCTTGGGAAATTTCCCCTTCTAGAATCAGCTTCACCGGGCGTTGCTCGGCGAGTGAGTAGAGGAGCTGTCCTTCGATCTCGACCTCGTAGGTGCTCTCGATGAGTCGCTCCGAATTTCCCAGGGTAAAGGCGTTCTGCCAAGCCGACGGGGAACTGTCCCGATCTCGACCGCGGCCGAACGAGCGCTCGGGCATGTCACCTTCAGTCTCGAAGGTGAGCTCGATGACGACGCATTCCAGATCCTGCACGGTTTCGGTGCGATCGGTGAGCGTGGCTTCGGCGTCCCATTCGGCTTCATTCAGGTAGCGCAGAGTGCTGCCACCGCCACCACCGAAGCTGCGGCCGCCGCGTCCGCCACCGCGTCCGCCACCGCCTTCGTCGCTGCGCTCTTGGGGGGGGAACAAGGCGCTCTGAACGTTCAGGCCCAAGGCGGCCAAAATGGCTTCTGCTTCGGGCTCCCAACTGTCGCCCTCGGAAACGTCCTCATCGGGGAGCAGGCCGTCCAGGAGCAGAGCGAGGGAATGTCCTTTCAGCATGTCATCATGCTCCGGATCGTCATCGTCCTTGAGCTTGGCGATGGTGTCTCCGTCCTCATCGACGTGCAGGGTGAGGGTCTCGCCGTCCATGGGGCTGGTGCGATCCATGTCCCGGGATTCTTCGCCGAAGTTCATCGTGGTCGTATTGGTCACATCGCCGAACTCGCGTTCCATGCGCGTGGGGGCACCTTCATCCTCGGCCAAGAGAGTGTCCGTGTAGGTGCACTCCATGGTGGATTCGGTTCCGCCTCCGCCACGCCCACCACCGAAGCCTTCCATGGGCTCGCCGTCACGGGTCATCTCCGAAGCAACGGTCTCCATGGTCTGGCTGGTTTCAATGGAGACGGTCAATTTGCGCTCGGTGTCGTAACGCGTGTTCAGTTCAGCTGCGCCGACCACGAGGGTCAGACCAGCTAGTGCGGGGGTCAGGATGCGTATCATGAGGAAGGGCTAAGTGGGCAAGGGGTAGAGTCGGTGGAACCGGCCATGCTCCCAGTGGAAGGTGGAGTCGGCGCGTACACCATCCCTTGGTTGGTAAAAACGGGCAAAGAGGCCTTTATGTGTTGGGAAGGGCCCTTTAGGGCCCGTTTAGGGTCCTACGGAAGGGGCGTTCAAGCAAGCATCCACCCTGCTGTTGGAACGGACCTTAGCCTAGTCGCCTACGCAGGGCGGCGATGCGTGCCCGACTCACGGGCACCCAGGTCTCGTCGAGCAACTGGAGCTTACCGAGGCCGCCACTCTGCGTGACCAACTGGCGAATCTGATCGAGGGCCACGATGGCTGAGCGGTGTACGCGCTGGAAGCACGCGGGGTCCAGGCTGCGCTCCAATGCGCCCATGGATTCGCGCATGAGGATCTCACCACGCGAAGTATGCAGGCGCACGTATTGGTCCGCCGACTCCACCCACCTAATACTGCTCGTCTCCACTATTTCGACGCCCCCCTCACGGTGGATGGTGAGGCGCTCTACGGGGCCCGCCTTGCCATCGTCTTGGAGGTCGCCGGGTTGGCTTGCCTGGGGCTGCACCCGTTGGGCCAGCGTGCGACTGGCATCCACCACGCGTTCCCGAACTAGGTGATCCCGAGCGCGCTCCAGAGCCTGGGCGAAGCGTTCATCGTCAAAGGGCTTGAGCAGGTAGTCCACTGCGTGCACGCCAAAGGCCTCAATGGCATAACTGTCGTAGGCCGTGGTGAATACGATCAGGGGTGGGTTTTCCTGATCCAGGGCTTCGATGAATTCAAAACCATTCATGCTGGGCATCTCGACGTCCAGGAAGATCAGGTCCGGGCGTGCGTTCCGCAGGCTGGCAAGGGCCTCAATACCGTTAGCGCACTCTCCGAGAAGGTGCACTCCAGGTTCGTTCTCTAGTAGCGAGCGCAGTGAGGCGCGCGCCATGGGCTCGTCGTCCACGATCAGTACGCTCAGAGTCGCGTCGGCTTGAGTCATGAGGTCATCTCGCTGAAGGGCAGTCTCACGTGGACCGTGGCGCCGCCGCTGGGGGAGGAGCCCAGTTCCAGGCTCGCGGTTGGACCATAGAGGGTAGCCAGGCGGGCGCGGGTGTTCTCGATCCCAATGGGAGAGCGCGTGCCTTCGTCGCGTTTCTGCCCTTGCAGGACATGCTCGGGAAATCCCGGCCCATCGTCGCTCACCGTCAGGTGCAGCAACTCCCCCTCGCGGGCGGCCCGTAACTCCACGCGGCCCCCTTCGGGGCGCGGGGCTACCGCGTACTTGACGGCGTTCTCAACCAGGGGCAGGAGCAGCAGGGCGGGCACCCGGGCTGAAGATAGACCCGGGGCAATATGGGTCTCCAGCTGCAGGCGCTCGCCTAGGCGGATGGACTCGATCTCCAGAAAGTGCTCCGCCAGGGCAAGCTCCTGCTCGAAATCCACCTCGGGTTCTTTGCCGTGCTCGAGGGTGGCGCGGAGTAGATCTCCGAGGGCCGAGAGGGTGGTGAGGGCCTCGGCTGATTGTTTGTTGCGGATCAGTCCGCCCACTGAGTGCAGGGCATTGAACAGGAAGTGAGGTTGGAGTTGCCCCTCCAAGCTTGAGATCTTCGCCTCCGAGAGTTCACCCTCAAGGCGTGCCGTGCGGAGTTCCAGCCGACTTGCATGACGCTCTACATCGCGTTCAATCAAGTAGGAGTGCGCGCCCCAACCCATACCGAGGATGACGAAGTAGAGGAGAACGCCCAGTTCAATGCGCCGACCACCTCGTGAGGTGTCCCGGCGGCGACGCGCTTCATCCGGGGATAGGAACGATTCACCAGGCGGGCCTCCCCGCTCTTGTGCCCGCTCACCCCCACGTGCCTGCCCCGCCGGCCGCCGGCGTTCCCCGTCCTCCGGATCTTGCCGAATGCCACGGGACGGAAAGGCGCCCTGGCCTGCCATGCGCAGCGGCGCGTTGATGGACCGCATGCCCATGGGTGCGGATATCCACTCGCTGGCCACGTATGTCTCGGCTTCTTCCAGCCCACGGGCAACCCCATAGGCCAGGCCAGCATGGAGGAGAATCAGGGGCAATAGCCAGCGGATGTGGCCGGCCAAAAAACGTGCGAGGAGGAGAATCGGTTCGGCCGCCAATCCCCATAGGGCCCAGTCGACGGCCTTGCGCTGAAAGACATGCATCCACTCGATCTCTCGACCATCCTGTTGGACGGCATCCACATGCAGCATTGTGGAGAGCGACACCATCAGTGCGACAGCGAAGGCAACCACTAGCCGCCGACGCATAGGTGAGCGCAGCCATTGCTCGAGGCGCACCTTCTGCGCGGCGACGACCGGCGTTGGGTCGGTTGGAGTGGAGTGCGCAATCATCGGAACTGCTGGCCGGAATCGTCCGTCGCGGGTTCGCGCGGGGCGATTGGGGGCAGAAGTACTTCTAGCCGATTCTGTAGAGCCGTGAGGCGCTGAACAGAAGGATCTCCGGGAGCCGTAGTGATGCTGTTGCGAAGAGCATCCAAACGGGAGGACCACGGGCGCAGCCCGATCTCCAGCTCCTGGATGGTGATCGGGGGCAGCCCGTTCTTCGGCGGCCCCATCCAGACTAGTAGCTCTTTCAGCGTGCCCAGGATGCCTGCTGTCCAGTTTGCGGCGCTGGCGGCTTCCAATCGCAGAAGCAGGGCACCTGGGGACGGTTCGCGCAGAATGGCCCGGTCGAGCAACTCGATGGCTTCGCGTGCGTTGGCTTCGATGATGGCTTGGGGCTGAACCTGTCCGGGAACCTGGGAGACTCTTGTGGCCAGGCGCCCGTGGGCACGGAGACGACAGGCATGCTGAAACCAGGGCGATGAGGGGGGCACGCTCGCGAGCTCCTCGTCCAGTTGGATCAGATTTTGCCAGCGACTATTACCCACCAGGGTCCACCCCTTCCAGATCAACCCGGGCACCCCTGTCCAAGTACGGGCGAGGGTCCCGATACCAGCCGTGCCGGGTGCACCCCGTCCCGCTGCGGGCAGGGCGGCACCTACTTGGAAGAAGGACTGGTCTTCGGCAGATGGGGTCTGAAATTTAGCTGGTAACGCGGCGGCTCGCAGAGGCGTGGCGCTGCCCATGGCGCGCAAGACGGTGAAGGGATCGAGTGCTTCACCGAGGTCGCTCAGTAGTGAGGCGTCTTCCGCGAGCAGGGGATCTGCGGGAGCTAGGAATTCCCAGGTCGTCTCCATGTGCAGGCCCTCTGGCAGATCCATGCCCGAGGCCATGGCGAGAACGTTGCGATCGTCGGTGCTTACGGTGCCCCCGGCGCAGAGCGTCTCAATTCCCTTCTGATCCAAGGCCAGGAGCGCAAGCAGCTCGTTGACGTCGCTGATGCCTGCGGCGTTCCAGTAGTCCGGATTCGCGGCGATGGGGGCGCCGGTGCGTACGAGTTCGCGCTCTACGTCGAGCGGCTCAGCTGAGGCCAGGAAGAGCAGCATGCTAGGGATGGGGCGGTACAAGCGCAGGTGCTCGTAGGTGTCCAGCAGCGTTGCTCCCACGGAGGCGAATAGCTCCGGGTTCAGAAAGCCCGCGTTGATCCATTGCACGAAGACGCCCCCGGGGGCGAGGTGTTCCTTGCAGAGAGCGGCGAACTCGCGGGTGTAGAGGTGGGATGCACCTGCAGTCCAGGGGTGGGAGGGCTGGGACACGATGATGTCCCAACGTTTGTCCGTGAGAGTCAGAGCCCCGCGAGCATCGTTGAGGATTACATTCAGGCGCGGATCGTCGAAAGGATCTGCGGCGCGCCGATCGGAGAGCTCGCGGTTGGCTTTGAGCACCTGGGGTTCGAGCTCGACCACATCGAGCTCTGAAATACTCGGCGGGATGTCCTCCAGTGCGACTCCGCCTCCAAACCCGACCACCAGCATGGTCTTCGCCTCAGGTCGGGCGAGGACGGGAAGGGAGGTCAGGAATCGCTCGGCGTTACGTCCGTAGGGTGGTGTGCCCTCTGGGGTGATGCCCGCCTCGGGCAGGCCGTTGGATCGGATCTCAAGGGTGTCCCCCCGATCGATGACGAGGACGGTGGCGGAGTGGCCGACAGCTGTGAACAGGACTTCTCCTGCTGCGCCCTCTTCCGGCTCAAGCGGTGCGTGCCGCAAGAGGTTAACAGGCGATTGCGGTTGGTAGGGGACCAGGGCCATTAGGCTGGCGCAGGTGCCGATGCAGAGCCAGCGCGCTGTGGGCCAGAGCAGGGTTATCGATGCGGCTGCCGCTAGGGCCAGGCTCACCCCTACAGCCAAGCGTGCCGTTCCGGCGAACCCCAGCGAGGGGATCAGCCAGAAGCCCGCCAGCAAGGCGCCGATGATGGCGCCCACTGTGTTCCAGGCGTAGACCCGGGCACTGGCTTGGCCGGCCTCCGTTCGCGAGCGGGCGAGGACGCGCAAGGCAAACGGAAAAGTCGCTCCGATTAGAATCGTGGCAGGGAGCAGCAAAGTGAAGGCCATCCGGAACCCGACTGCCTGGGGGGAGGCGCCCGGTTCGGCCATGCGTTCAAGGAACACGGCCGGCAGTCCGTCCATGTGTGAATATACCCAGGCCGCGAGTGCTGCGATCCCGAGCTGGCAGAGCGTGAATCCGATGGCAGCGGCCTGTCGTGTGCGCGCCAGCAGCGAGGCAACGGCACTCCCGATGGTGATGCCGGTCAGGAAACTGGCCAGCATGGCGGCGAAAGCGTAGATGCTTCCACCGAGGATGTGGGAGAGGAGTCGCGTCCAGAGGACCTCGTAGGTGAAGGACACCGAACCCGAGATGGCGATGAGGGGCAGGATCCAGCGCACGCGGTCGTCGGGAATGACTTCCTTTTTCGCTGCGCGCTCATCCATTGAAGAGCTTGGATCGGGCACTGGCTGGGGCGTCCGAGTGGCGATCAGGGCGGCCAGGATGAAGACGAGCGCGTTGGCAGCGACGCCAACGTAGATCGTTCCGGCGAGCCCGTACTGTGGGAGAAAGACGAAGGCTCCGGCTAGGGTGCCGACTACCGCTCCGGCGGTGTTGGTCGTGTAGAGCAGTCCGACCCGCGGGCCAATGTGGTCTCGCCGGCGAACGACGTGCCGCGTGAGCAGGGGCAGCGTGGCGCCCATGCACGTCGTGGGTACCAGCACCACGAGAAACGTCGTCATCAGATAGAAGGCCGACTGGGCCGGTCCTCCGGAGTCGACAAGGGCGCTCTGGTCGCCGATGAAGAGGTCCTGCATGAGGCGTGCGCCGCGCAGGCCAAGCGGAACCAGGAGAGCTCCGAGTGCCACGCCAGCTTCGAGGATGCCGTACCACAGGACGGGCCGTTTGATGCGGTGTAGCAGCTTGCCTGCAGCCGTTGCACCAAGGGCGAGTCCAGCCATATAGGCGGCGAGGACGGTGGCGACAGCGAGCTCCGAGGTTCCGAAAACCACCGAAAACTGGCGTAGCCAAGCAGTCTGGTAGACGAGTGCTGCGAACCCGGACAGGAAGAAGCAGGCTAGAACGGCCGTGAACTGAGGGCCGTCGTTGGATTTCTGGGTTGTGGGATGCATGGGGTCGGGAACAGGATCGGTGATTCTGGCGCGGTGGCAAAGATTGGAATGGGTTTTCCTTTTGCTCCAGTTAGGTCACGATCTTGCTCCCGGGACGGGTACGGGGACATCCGGGTGCCCCGGAGCCCCGTCAGTCCGCCTTTTCTGGCCCTATACTCAAAACCCCTCCACATGCCTAGCGCTGCGGATTCAGGGGGCTAGACTCCTTGCCTCAATTATCGCGGAGCCCTCATTGGGCTCCCCCCGCACCCTCGTTCCGGGTGGCATGACCTCCATGTGGAGGCCGCCTAGGCGAAGGGCAAGTCCTACGCAAGAAGGAAGACAACTACCATGGCCATCGAAACGGCCCGCAAAGCAGAACTGATTTCCGAGTACGCGACAGCTGACGGAGACAACGGATCCCCTGAGGTCCAGGTCGCGCTACTGACGGAGAACATTCGCAATCTGACCGAGCACCTAAAGATCCATAAGAAGGACTACGCCTCCCAACTTGGGCTGGTGAAGATGGTGGGTCGGAGGAGCAAGCTGCTGCGCTACTTGCGTTCGAAGAGCCCTGAGCGCTACCGGACGATTCTGGGGCGGTTGGGCCTGCGTCGCTAGCTCCGAGCGGGGGTCGTGTGGCACAGCTGTGTCACAGACCCCGACGTGCCGTGTAGGGCCAATGCCCCACGGTACCGGTCGCGAGAATGCGACGACAGGATAGATTACGACACTACACGAAAAAAACTAAGCAACTATTGATACCGAAGATTCGGAACTGATCCATGACAAACGGACCCATACGCGTTGAACGCGAAATTTCAGGAGTGCGCATCGCCATCGAAACGGGCCAAATGGCCCGACAGGCTGGCGGCTCTGTGATTCTGACCATAGGTGACTCCAAAGTCTTTGCCGCGGTGACCGCTGGCAGGGCGCGTGAGGACATCGACTTCTTCCCCTTACTCTGCGACTACCGCGAGAAGAACGAGGCCGGCGGCAAAATCCCCGGCGGTTTCTTCAAGCGCGAAGCACGTCCCACGACCAAGGAAATCTTGACCATGCGTCTGATCGACCGCTCGATCCGACCGATGTTCCCCGATGGCTATAAGGAGGAAGTGCAGGTTCTGACGCACGCCCTCCAGTACGACGGCAAGAACAACACCGACGTGGCGGCCATGATCGCGGCCTTTGCCGCGGTCCGTATCAGTGGTCTGCCCTTTGATGCGACCCTGGGCGCTGTGCGCGTGGGACGCGTGAACGATGAGTTCGTACCTTTCCCCGAGGATCAGGTACGGCGCGAGGAATCCACCCTTGACCTGGTGGTTTCCGGACACGAAGGCGGGTTGGCCATGGTGGAGTCCTCCGCCAAGCAACTCCCCGAGGAAGTCATGGTGGACGCCCTTGATTGCGCCCACAAGGTGATCCTTGAGGTCGTTTCCTTGATTGATGAGCTGACCGCGAAAGTGGGCAAGCCCCAGGCAGAGTTCATTGCTCCTGCAGTGGATGAGGCCCTCAAGGCCCAGGTCTTCGAGCATGAGGCGGCCATGACTACGGCCGTCCGTACCCAAGGCAAGAGCGATCGCCACGAAGCCCTCTCTGCCATCAAGAAAGAGTGTTTGTCGACCCTGACCGCCGATTGTGATGGTGACGATCTTGGAGCACGAACCAAGGCCATCAAGACGATGCTGCACGATCTGCAGCAGCACGTGGAGCGCGAGTGCATTTTGTCTGGAACCCGCGTGGACGGCCGCGCCCACGACAAGATCCGCAAGATTACTGTCGTTCCTAATTTCATCGAGCGTCAGCACGGTTCAGCGCTGTTTACTCGCGGTGAGACCCAGGCCCTGGTCAGCGTCACGCTCGGGACCCCCGATGACGAGCAGGTCATCGATGGCCTCGAGCCGGAGTACAAGAAGAGCTTCTACTTGCACTACAACTTCCCGCCCTACTCGGTGGGAGAGACGCGGCGCATTATGGGCCCCGGTCGGCGTGAGATTGGCCACGGTATGTTGGCCGAGCGCGCGCTGATGGCAGTCATGCCCACTCGCGAGCAGTTCCCCTACACGATCCGCATCGTGTCGGACATCATGGAGTCGAACGGTTCTTCGTCCATGGCGAGCGTGTGTGGTGGTTGCCTGGCCATGATGTCCGCGGGCGTCCCCGTGAGTCAGCCTGTGGCCGGTATTGCCATGGGTCTCGTCAAGGATGGCGACCGCGAGGCCATTCTCTCCGACATCCTCGGTTCCGAGGATCACAACGGAGACATGGACTTCAAGGTGGCTGGATCGGGCGTGGGTATCACGGCCTTGCAGATGGATATCAAGATCAAGGGTGTATCCCGTGCCTTGCTGTCTACTGCTCTCCAGCAGGCCAAGGAAGGCCGCATTCACATTCTGCGTGAAATGCTCAAGGCCGTTCCCGGTCCTTCTCCCGAGGTCTCCGACTATGCCCCGCGCATGGAGACGCTCAAGATTCCCGGCGACAAGATCGGCTTCCTGATCGGCCCTGGCGGAAAGAACATCAAGGCTATGCAAGCTCAGTACAGCGTGCGTATCTCGATTCTCGACGACGAAGGGAATGTTCAGGTCTTCGGAACGGATTCAGCTCAGGTCAAGGCTTGCAAGAACGCCATCGAGGCTTCGACGCAGACCCCGGAAGTCGGCACTCGCTACACGGGTACCGTGCGCAGTGTGCGCGACTTCGGAGCCTTCATCGAGATCCTTCCCGGCGTGGAAGGCCTCTGCCACATCTCCGAATTGGCGCACGGCTTCGTGGGTCAGGTGACCGACGTCGTCAATGTGGGCGACGAGGTTGAGGTGGAGATCATCAATGTTGATGATCGTGGCAAGGTCAAGGTCAGCCACAAGGTGACCCTGCCCGGCGGCGAAGAAGGCGGTTCGGACGGTGGTGATCGCGGTGGTGACCGCGGTGGCCGTCGCCGCGAGCACTCCGGAGCCAGCGACTGAGGTCTACTGACCCGTTGGCCCGAATGCCTCGGGACAATCAATGCCCCTCCGACCTACAACGGGTCGGGGGGGCATTTTTCGTAATCGAATCCGGCGCCGAGACGCCTCTTGCAGCAAGGCGCGGAGATTGCCAGGACTGGGTGGGGGGCGCTCCTCCGCTCGGAATCGCCCGGAATGCAAATGGCTGTGGCGGGCTAAAGACCCCAGAAGGGGCCAAGAACGGCACGGCCGTTAGCGTTGAGTATCCCGTTCAATTGGCCCGTGCAGTGAAAGGCCTCAGCGGCTATACAAGACCCACGGTGTTCTAGGCCAATATCACGTCTGAAACCAACTCCCCGGGACGGGCTAGTGCCATCCGGGCCGATAGATAATCAAGCCATGCTAATAATAGGACGTACGATTCTGCTCGCTTGCACCCTCTGTGGGTCCGCGCAAGCCCTCATTCCCTCGGCGAGCGCTCCGGCCCCGGACGCTGCCGCCAGCCTAAGTGTGTGTCTCGATGATGGCGGGGGGACGCCCTATGTCTTCTACCGTCGGGACAACATCTGCGGGAAGGGGATCAAGAACCCAGCGAGCATCACTAAGCCCGCAACGGTGAACTATGAGGCCCTTCTGGAAGCGACCGACGAGGTGCGCAAGATCAAGAAGAACAGAATCGACCGACAGTCCGCTGAAGGCCTCCAACTGATGACCCAAGCCAAGCAAAAGGTCCTCAGTGCTTGCGAAGCGGTACGCCGGGCCAATAGCCACTGTGGCGTTTGGAAGAAAATCACCCGCCGGGATGGGGTTGGGGTAGCCGACATCACGGCCAAGGTTAAGGCCGAGATGGGCGGCAAGTGACGCGGGCTACCCGTGAGGCTCATCCAAACCTATAGGCGGGCCTTGCTGCCTTTGACCCTGCTTGTGTCCCTTGCCGGCTGCCGGGGGCCGGCTTCTTCGGAGGCTTCCGAGGGAGATGCGTTGCAGGCGATTGAAGAGGCCATGACTTCGGCTCAACATGAGGAGGCCGTCGATGATTCGGTCGCCGCCGTCCCGCAAACCGGAGCGGACTATGCCAAGGCGCTTGAGGATGCCTACCTCGCCGGCGGAGAAGAGGCTGCCACGGCAGGTGAGGCGTTCGAATCCGATCCGGGTACAGCGACGGGTGTTGAACTTGGCCAGGACCCTCCGCCTGAGATTGACTTCGATGATCTCTTGCTCGGTGCCTCTGCCCAAGAGGGGGACGGCCCGATCCGAAACCCCTATGAGGAGTTCGGCGAGCGCATCGTCTGGTACAGAGACTCGGGGCTGATAATGAAGCCTTTCACCTTTCCGCTTGGCGCAGGTGGGCGCGTGCAGGCGCTGATCCAGAGCCATTCGGGCCTCGGCATCCACGGTGCTCCCGTGGACAACGAGAATATGCCCGAAGGCGCGCAGCCTCCCGGGTCTGTGGTGTTGCACCTGCTCACCGGGCAGGGTGCGGAGACCTTCACCCCCCCGCGCACTCCGGGGGTGACCAGGCCCCGCGTGGTTCCGCTCTCTGACTGGTTGGTGGTGACGGCGGCCCCGGAGGAGATGCGCCAGATCCAGCGTTTCATCCGGCTCTTTGTCAGTAGCGCTCGCCAGATCCAGGTGGAGGCCAAGATCGTGGAATTGACCACCACCAAGACCTCCGACTACGGGATACGCCCAGTGGACGGGGTGACCCCG
>Ga0302120_10000607_pt1 | contig 16364 bp, 15 predicted proteins | sample AG5_Bottom_MG_FD_203118 | JGI IMG/M metagenome (GOLD analysis project Ga0302120, IMG submission 203118) | Marine microbial communities from Western Arctic Ocean, Canada - AG5_Bottom | ecosystem: Environmental > Aquatic > Marine > Oceanic | place: Canada: Western Arctic Ocean | collected 2017-10-01 | reverse complement strand
CTTGAGGGGGCGCAGATCCGCGGCCCGCAACTCGCGCTGCCCCGCCTCCTGCGGTCCGTCGTATTGCAGGTAGAGTTGCAGGAGTCCACGATCTCGATGAGAGCGAGGCAGGTGGAGAGCGTTTCCACCGTCCTCTCTTTGGCATAGGCGTTGCGGCCCAAAGTCCCGGTGGCTCCCCCCGGATCTGCCGCACAGGCACAACCTGCCCCGCAGCCGTTTTCTCCCGCCCGGTTCTGGTCGGATCCCTTGGCGAGCCAGTAGAAGCGCGCGTCGGAGGACAGACAGACCGTGGCACTCCCATGTTCCGGACACTTGCGGGTGAGATGAACTTTGGCCGGCGACCCGTCTGACTTCCAGACCACGGCCGGGCACTCCCGATGACACTCCGGGCAGCGGGAGGTGGTGGTCTTGAGGAGGTCCTGATCTTGGGTTGCTTGATCCGTGGTCATGGTCCGTCAGGCAATTTTCAACTGATTGCCACCAAGCATGAACGAGTCCGGCACCAAGGGAATCAGAAATGATTGGGTTCTCAAAGTGACGAACGAACTCATCGCCCGCCCAACCCCGATTCCGGTTGCGAAGTCGTTCATTGAAGCATACCAGAAACAAGACCCAGTCGGCCATGATCCCCAATCCGGCAAACCCGAAGGGCTGGTCCGGGGTATCCGAAAACGGGACCCCGAAAAGAAGAGCTATCCCGGTCACCGCAAGGGGCCGGAGAAGCGACCACCAGAGAAGCTCGTGATTGAGCTTAGACCGCGGCGACGACCCCCCGCGGGAAGAAGGCGGTGGCCGGGGGGATCAGGAGGCGCAGGATCCGTCACAACCTCCACCCCGCGCTCCGCGAAATCAGTACGAATTGACAACCGGCCTTTCCTACCGGGCGGCGTCCTTCACGTAGCCGACCCAGCCAATCATCATTTCCTCCCACGTCTGATCCCCCCAGCGAACGGTCTTGCTGGGGTCCGGATTGGCAGGATTGCCCTTCGAATTGTCAAAGTGAGCCACGCAGTCGATGCGCGTCCCGCGCGGCACTTTGAGCGGCTTGGCAAAGCGATAGGTATTCTGCCAATTGAAGTCGTACCCGGGCACCGAAAGCAGGGTTTCCTCGCGCCCGTCGGGAAAGGTCGCCCGGTAGAGGAAGTCCTTTCCGCGCAAGTGCATGTGGGGCATGAGGCTGAGCAGCCTCACATCCTCGCGGAAGGTGTAGCTCGCCTTTACTTCGTGGTCGGAGTCGCCCGCAGGAATCTTGAGTTGCGTGTTCATGACCCCGGTTGAGCGGGCGATCCCCTTCGGAGGCATGGGACCCTTGTAAAAGATGAGGCCCACTTCGGAGCGATCCGTTTCCTCTTTTCCCGTCGGCGTGTAATGCATCTGGAATCGCAAATGGGCACCCTTGGGAATCTTTCTAGCCACTCCGGGAGGAAGGATGAGCGGAGGATCACCTGGAGCCGTGCCGCAGACCCCAAAGTTACGACCACTCTCGCGACGACCTTTGCTCGGATCATATCCAGAGACGATGATGTGGTGAACGACCGCGCGATTCCCCGGACGGGCCTCCGCGGCCTGGATCCAGACGTCTTCTTTGAAATTCGTGGGCATCGTGAAGTAGAGGTAGGGAACGACCCCGTCCTTTTTCACCGTAACCTCCTTGGGCAGCCTGAAGATCACGTCCGGTTTCCCAATCACCCAACCCTCTTCATACTCCGGAGTGGGCGGCAGATCACGGGCCTCGCCTTCGGGAGCGCCCGCCTTAATCCAGGCCATGAGGGTATCGATTTCCTCCTGTGGCATGCGGCGGTTGTTCGACCAGTGACCGAAACGCGGATCGGCGTGCCAGGGTGGCATGCGACGTTCGTTCACCACTTCCGTGATCATATCGATGCGCTTCTTCACATCCTTGTAACTCAACAATGAAAACGGTCCCACCATCCCGGGGCGATGACACTCATGGCAACGTTTCTGGATGATGCGGGAGACTTCCTTGCAGTAGGTCACCTTGGGCGCGGCGATTTCCGCATGCTGACGCGTGATGAGACAACCGGCGGGGGTGGTCTCTTTCATGGAGACTTCTTTCCCTGCCAGAAGCTCGTCGAGTGCTTTCTGCAAATCGCGGCGCCGCGGTTCTTCCCGCTTGTAGGTATAGCCAAAGCGATCATCGACCCGACCGTGATAGCGAACGCTGCGTTTTTCATCGAGAAGGAAGACTTCGGCCGTGCGGGTGGCTCCAAGCTGGTCCGCAACCTTGGCATCCACGTCCTGGAGCACCGGGAAGGGCACGCTGTAGTCCACCATGTGCTTGGCGATGGTCTCGCGGGACACCTCGGCGTTGGAATTGATCCCGATGATCTGGAGCTTCTCATCGTAGGCCCTGCCCAAGCGTTCAAGCTCACCGAGGTAGAGGTTGGCAAGAGGGCAGTCCGTGCCCATGAAGAAGAGAACGATGGCTCTTGGCTCCTTGTAGTCGGAGAGCACCACCTGATGGCCGCTCGCATCCGGCAAGCTGAATTCGCACTCAACACTGCGGGCAAAGATGCCCGCCAGGGAGGACGCCAGAAGGAGCCCCCCAAACAAGATCGGTTTGTGAATCATGCGATGAAAAAATTCGCGAACCCTGAAGTTCTGAGTTCTCATGCGCCGCCAGCCAAGGATTTCCGCGCAAAAACTGCTTGGATCGGCCATCTCGCTGGCAGATATCTCGCAGCGCATGAAATTCTCTCAGCTCGCTCAGCTTCTCCTGTTGACCTTTTTTCAAAGCGTCTTGGGCGCTCCTTCCGCCTGGACGCAGTTCCGGGGACCGGATGGATCGGGGGTGGCCCGGGAGTGCAAACCGCCGCTTCAGATCGGTCTTGAGTCCCTCGCCTGGAAAGTCCCGGTGCCGACCGGGCTGTCCTCGCCGGTGCTCTCGGCAGAGCGCATCTTTCTCACGGCCCTCGATGGGGGCCGACTCGTGACCCTTGCCCTTGACAAGAAAAGCGGCAAGCGGATTTGGCGCAAGGAAGCACCCGAGGTGGCCATCGAGAAGGTGCACAAGGCCAACACTCCGGCTTCGCCTTCCATTCTCGTCGATGACCAACACGTGATTGTATACTTCGGCTCCTTCGGCCTGATCTGTTACGACCACGAGGGCAAGGAACAGTGGAACAGACCGATCCCTCCCTCGAAAAGCCTCTACGGGGCCTCGACCTCCCCGATCGCCTACCAGGACAACCTCATCCTCGTTCTCGACAACGACCAGAACCTCAAGGACAGCAAACTGAGTCAGTCAAAGATCATCGCCCTGAAACGGGCGACCGGCGAACCAGCCTGGGAAACGCAACGCCCCATCATCCGAAGCGGTTGGTCAACCCCGACGATTTGGAAACACGAGCAGGGCGACGAACTCGTGGTCCTGGGAAGCGGCCGGGTGGTCAGCTACGATCCGGAGAGCGGTGAAGAGAAGTGGTTCGCGATGGGCTTCTCACGCGAGACCATCGCCATGCCGGTGCAGGGAAACGGTATGGTCTATATTTCCGCCGCACAACTCGGCGGCGGTGCTGATGACAAGGTCGATCCCAAACCATTCTGGGAAGCAATCTTGCGCTTCGACAAAAACAAGGACGGGAAGTTTGGAAGGGCCGAGATTACCACCCACTTCACCTGGCCGCTTCGGCCCGAGCTTCCTCTCGGCCACCCCGGCTTCGGCTATCCCCTCCCCAGTGATCCTGCCCGGCGGAGAAACCGGCAAAAGGGCATCTTCGGCTGGGTGGACAAGAACCGGGATGGGTTCTGGACTGAAGAGGAACTCTCCACCCACATGGCTACTCGCCGCGGACGGCCCATCCTGATGGCGATCAAGCCCGGCGGAAGTGGTGACATCGCAAAGAGCCACATCGCCTGGGAATTGAATCGCAGCATTCCTGAAATCCCCTCCCCGCTTTTCTATCAGGATCGCATCTTCCTCGTGCGCAACGGCGGCACCTTGGCCGCGGTCGACCCCACCAAGGGCAAACTCCTCTCGCGCGGACGCCTCGGAGGAACCGGACAATACAGCGCCTCCCCGGTAGCCGCCAATGGCCACCTCTATCTCCTCTCGGACGAGGGCATGATTTCGGTCGTGAAGGCTGGAGCCGAATTCCAACTCGTGCACAAACACCAACTCTCGGAGCCCGCCTCAGTCACCCCGAGCATTGATGCCAACTCGCTCTATGTACGGAGCGAAAAGCATCTCTGGGCCTTCCGCACAAAGTAGGCGCGCCCTAGGAGCCTGTCGGATTTTAAGCCCATCCGAAAATTCAGGAGTTTCAATCCATGAGAGCGCGCTTTGTATCCGTGAACCGGGACACCCCAATGCTGTTGCCACCCGACCTGCAGGATTGGGGGCCTGAAGATGACTTGGCCCATTTCGTGATCGAAGAGGTGGATCGACTCCGACTGGAGAGCATTCGCATCATGAGCACCCGCATGGTTGCCGCTTTCATGGAAAATGTTTCGCCGAACTCTCGGCACGGTGGATCTCCCGTCATGCCCGTCGGATAGGGCCCGAGGGCGCCAAAGAGAGCTTCCATCCTTTGTTCGCTGATTCCCATGGGCCAATTCCCAAGAACTCGGGAAATAATGATATTCGCCCCCTCGCGCTCAAAATTTCCTGTAGCCTCCGAGGTGGCCCTTCCCGTCTGACTACTCACCGCATACATCGTTTCGGCACTGGAAAAGTCGATAGGCCCCGTCTGGGCGTTCCCCCCGCGCCGTGGCGAAGACTCCTTGCGGGGCGCAGCTATGAGAAACTTTTTCACCGAGGCCAGAAGGTCCGAACGCCATTTCCCGCGCGACTCCTCCGTCCCCACCAGCGAATTCCTTTGAAGGATCAACTGGAAAAACGACTGCTTGAAATCTTCCGCATCGTAGGGCTCGTGTCCCTGATTTCGAATGTCGCTGTAATTCGGAAACAAGTAGGTTTCACAAAGCACTCCGATGGCACGACGCGCCTTGCCCTCGTCGTCACTGCGCGCCGCCGCAACCAAGCTCCACCGGGCCGCGGGGAAGGGGTCGTAGTTAGTATGGTCTCGAGAGTTCAAGCGGGCGGCGAGTCCTCGGTGGCTTCATCCAGAATGAGAGGCCCCCGCCGATGGAAAGTCGAAAGCCGTAGCGAAGCTCCAAATCCTCTTGCCAATCGGCCGGAACCGGCTTGGGTCGCGCCATGCCTGTTCTTCGGCCCCTGCAATCCATCCTCCTCACGGTAGTCAGTTCGCTTCCACTCTGTGCCCAAGATGGAAAAACACTTTTTACCCAGCACTGTGCGGCGTGTCACCTGGCCGACCGACAATTGGTGGGCCCGTCCTTGGTAGAAGTTTCCAAACTCTACACCGGCAAGCTCGATCAGTTCCTCGCCTGGTGCATAGAGCCTCAACAAAAGCGCCAGGGTGTCATCCAGATGCCGCCCATGCGACATGTCGGCGAAGGAAACCTGAAACTCATTCACACTCATATCCTTGCAGCCTCCAAAGGCGTGAAGGAAGTGAAGGTGAAGGGGCTCGATCCCTTTTACGCCTCCCCCTCGATGCGCAAGCGCCCGCAGGTGCAGCGCCTCTTCATGCCGGAAGCGGGCCCGGCCGCGATCGCGGTCGCGGTGAACGAAACCCTCCACTACTGTTGGGATGCCGGATCCTGCCGCCTGCGCTACATTTGGAAAGGCGATTACATCGACGGCTGGGCGGTCTGGAAAGGCAACGGAAACGGTCTCGCCAAGATTCAAGGCGACGTCTTGCTGCGCGAAGAACGAACTCCCCTTCCCTACCCCAAGGCCAAACCCAAATTCCTCGGCTATAAACTGGTGAACGGATTGCCGATCTTTCGCTATCGCCTCGGATCCGTGGAGGTCCTTGAAGAAATCCTTCCCACCAGCGACGGCCTGGCCCTCGAGCGCACCTTCACCGTTACCGGTGCCAACGTTCCCACCAACTTGACCTTCACCGCTTCCGACAAAGTGACTTACAGCAGCAAGAAAGGCTCCTGGAAAGGCACTGTTCTCTCAACTAACCCTCATCGCAATGGACGCTTCGCCGTCACCATCACCCCCAAAAACTGATGCGCTCCCTCCTCACGCTCCTTCTCGCCTCCACCTTGGCGGGTGCCGATTCTTGGACCGACACCTTCACGATCGACAAGATTGCCATCCCTCCGGGCATCGATCCGCAGATCGGCGGCCTCGACACCATGCCGAATGGGAATCTCGCGATGTGCTTTCATCGCGGCGAAGTCCTCATCTACAATCCCGAATCCGAAACCTGGAGCCACTTCGCAGAGGGCTTGCACGAGCCCCTCGGAATTCTCGCGGAGAGCAATTCGAGCTTTCTCATCATGCAGCGCCCGGAGCTCACCCGGGTGAAGGACACCGACGGCGACGGGGTGGCCGATCTCTATGAAACTGTCTTCGATGGCTTCGGCATGACCGGGAACTATCACGAGTTCGCCTTCGGTCCGGCTCGTGACAAGGATGGCAATCTTTACGTGTCACTCAACGTCGCCTCCAACGGCGCAGGAGTGCGGGCTGAAGTTCGCGGTCCGTGGAGCGACATCGGTCTCGATCGATCCAACATGCTCAACGGGAGCGGCTGGGGGAAATTCAGAGGCAAAGCCGGTCGTATGTATTCGCGAGTGGCCTATCGCGGCTGGGTGCTCAAACTGTCTCCTGATGGCAAGAAATTTCAGCCTTTCGCCAGCGGCTTCCGCTCTCCGGAAGGACTGGGCTTCGACCGTGAGGGCAGGCTCCTCGTGACGGACAACCAGGGCGATTGGCTGGGCACCAGCAAGCTTCACCATGTGCGCAAGGGGCACTTCCACGGACACCCCGCTTCCCTCGTCTGGAACAAGGGCTGGACCCGCGAACCGCTCAAAGTGCCGGTTCCCCAACTCGATGAAATGCGCACTCCCGCCATGGGTCTTCTCCCTCAGGGCGAGCTGGCGAACTCACCCACCGAGCCGCGCATGATTCCCCAAGGCGTGTTCGGCCCACTGAGCGAACAGATGCTGATCGGCGAAATGAACCAGTCCAATCTCGTCCGCTTCCTCCCGGATCCAGTGGGCGAGGTTTCCCAGGGTGCCGCCATTCCCTTCCTGCGCACAAATGCGCTCGGACGCGGCAACCATCGCCTGACCTTTACCGAGGATGGCTCCCTTTGGATCGGAAAAACGCACCTCTCCTGGGCGGGCTCAAATGGCCTCGTTCGCATTCGTCTCAAGGAGAATCAGGAAGACTTCCTCGCCGTCGAGGGCATCAATCTGATTGATTGCGGATTCCATCTCAGCTTCACTCAGGCCGTCGATCGCAAAACCCTCCAGAGTGTGAAGCTTCGGCGGCATACCTACAAGTATCACCAGGCTTACGGCTCGCCCAAAATCGACGAGAAGGAAGTGGCCTGCGAAATCACCGAGATTTCGATAAACGACAAATCCTGCGTGGTGAAGTTCGACGACCTCAAGGAAGGTTACCTCTACACCATGAGCCTGCCTGGGGTGACGTCCGCGAAAGGGAAGCCGCTCCTGGGCGACAAGATCTACTACACCCTGCTCAAAAAAAGGTAACATGCTCATGGAAGCATGTCCTCGATCGGTTAAATCACCCGCGCCAACGAAGGGTCCTTCCAGCCCGGGGAAGAAACCCGCGGGCAGGTAGTCACAACGCGATCCGTGCTGGATTTTTCACGCTTGCCGGTCTACTCTACGTGAGTGCGGAAGATTCTGGGGCGACTGACGATCCTTCTCATGCTGGCGGCTATCTGCGTGGCAGGATGGCACTATTCGGACGAGATTGTTGAATGGGTGGAAGGCCTCGACAGTTCTCCTGCCAAGGACGAACCCACTCCTGATCCTGAAGCCTACACTGTTCTCTCCGACGACCTGGAATCTCAACGCAAACTTCTCAGCGCGCAATACGCCAAGGCCACCACCAACGTGGAACGGGCCGCCATCCTTGGACAAGCCCGGCTCCTCCTGGAGAAAAACCTGCCCCGCCTCATGCGCTGCTGGCTCGGAACAGAATGGGATTTCAACGGCACTGCGGACGAGCCGGGCAGGGGCAAGGTCGCCTGCGGTTATTTTGTTTCCTCGGTCCTCCAAGACGCCGGATTCAAGGTCGAGTGGGCCCGTCTCGCCCAGCAGGCCTCGCAGAACATCGTGCACACCTTCCTCTCCCACGACGAAATGAAGATCCGAGTGGGCATCAAGTACGAACAGTTTCTCTCCGAGGTGACCGCCTCGGGAACCGGTGTCTACATCGTGGGCCTCGACAGCCACGTGGCCTTTCTGGTGGTCGGCGCTAAGGGCGAGATCCGCTTCATCCACTCGTCCGGAGCCAGCCCCTACTGCGTGGTCGACGAGTCCCGCGACGAAGCCCGAGTTCTGCGTTCTTCCCGATGGCGCGTCGCCGGCAATATCACCGGGAACGGCAGCGTCATCCGAAGGTGGCTCCTCGGCTCCGCGTTCAAGACGCGGACACGGTGAGGGGGGAAGCGCACTGGAGGGACCACCCTCACCCGTTCAACAACTTCTTCAGTTTCTTACTAGATCGCTTGGCGACTCGAAGAGCGCCTTTTTCGTCACCGCTCGCCTTGAGAAACTGCGCGTAGTTCAGCGCCACGGTTTCGTAATCTTCGGGAACCTCCTCCAGGTTCTTCTCAAAGATGAGAATGGCTTGCTCAAAGTGCTCCTTGGCTTCCTCAAGTTTACGACTTTCGGACAGCGCGACCGCCAGGTTGGCGTGGGATTGTCCGGTATCGGGATGATTTTCCCCGTGCAACAATTCCCGCGCATTCAGTGACATCCGGTGCATCTCCTTGGCCCGCTCAAAATGCTGCGTCTTCTGGTAGAGGATCCCAAGATTGTTGCAAATCGAGGCCGTCTCTTCGCTGTCCTTGCCCAGCAGGTCGTGCGTGATCTCGAGGGCCTTGAGAAGAAGGGTCTCCGCTTGATCAAAGTCTCCTTCGGCCTCAAACACGAAAGCTAGGTTGTTGCGGAGGTCCGCGACGTCCAGGTCGGAGGGCGGATCCATTTCTTCGAAAATCGCAATCGCATCCTGATAGTGCTGCTTGGCTCCCTCCGCATTCCCCTGCTCGTCACAAATCACGGCCATGCTCGCGTTGATGCGTGCAATCTGTTCGCTAAAGGGTTCACCTCGTCCTTGGAGAAGATCGAGCGCTTCCGCGTAGTCCATCAGACTCTGATCCAGCTGACCAATCTGCCTGAGCAAATCGCCTTTCACTTCCAACGAAAGCGCCAGCTCGCCGACAATCGAGGGGTCTGCTTCACCGGCTTCGCGTGCCTTGCGCACCGCGGTTTCAGCCGCATGAACGGCTTCGTCCCACTTCTCTTGATAGCATAACTCCCTGACTCGATCCTCCAGCATCTGGAGCAAATTCACGGTTCCTGATTCCATAGGTTAAGGGTTTCTACAAAGTAAGCGCGAGTCCTCTCACTGGCTAGAGCGAGTTTGAACTTTTTCCCTCCTTCGGAGTTCATCCTCGCTCGTTCAAGAGAGCGAGACAATCAGCTCTCCCCTTGGGGAGGCCTCCAAAGGAGCGCTCCAGGGCTGCACCCGCATTCATGCCCTCATGACCCACTCCTAACAACTCCGCGAGCTGCCGTTCATAATGCAAAAGGGCACTGCGGTTCGCTTCCTCCCTGGTGAGATAATCGAGCCCCCTTCTCAGGAGGTCAAACAACTCCGGCACCGGATGTTCCCGCTCCACCACCTGTTCCAAGAGTTGCCCGAAGTAGGCTGCCAGCACAGTGTCCGCATAGCTCTTGCGCAACTCGGTCTTGAACTCCGTCACCACAATTTCCTTCAGAATGTGCAAGTCGCTCCGGCGGCTCGGAACCCAGACAAGATCCCCCTCGATGAACAAGTCCAACTTTCCCGCGAACGGACTCTTGGGCCGCCGCGCTCCTTTTGCCACCGTCTTCATGAGACCCGCTTCCTCCGTACACCAGTGCACAATCAGGCTCGTATCGCTCAACTTATTGAGCCTGATGACGATCCCATGAGCCTTTTCCATATGGTCCGTAGTGGTGGGCAGGAAACAGAATTCAGAAACGAGATTTTCCCGATCAACCTGTCCTCACATCGATTCGAAGTGAAACAGCCGCGAATCACCTCCAGGTTTAACGGCCATCGCATCGTCGGGACCGATGAAGGTCAGGTTCCATTCTTCCTCCCCGAGCTTGAGGTGGGCCTGATGGGATCCTGACCGCTTCCATCGCCATTGCCCGTCCTCTTTGGAAATGACCAATCCGGACTGATCCCCCGTTTTGCGAAGAAAACTTCCGTCATCGTACAAGGTGACGACTTGCCGGTAATGACCGTCCGTGAAAAAGATTTTCTGGTCCTGCGGATGATCGATGGCGCCCTTCAGGACGCTGGGAGGCGCCCCATCGGGAATGATCGAGTTGCATCCTGCCAACCCGAGAACCAAACCCACCAGAAAAACCGCCGCTCCGGACTTCATCCCCATCGATTCCTTCATCCCCTGAACTTCTGGAGCAACGATCCTGAAGTCAAGGCCCCCATCCACTTTCCCCACCGGTTTCGATGGTCCCCACCGGACATCTCTGATACGTCAGGCTCAACTCCGCCGTGATGTCTCCTCTCATTTCTCTCCTCGGAATGGTCGTCCTCCTCTCGGTCGCGGTGCTCGCCTCGGCAGATCGCAAGGCCATCCGCCTCCGCACGGTGCTGGGAGCATTCGTTCTCCAATTCGCTCTCGGAGCCTTCGTCTTGGCCTCCGACTTGGGAGCAGCCATGCTGGGCACGCTCTCTGAGCTCGTCGGCGCGATCATCGCCAGCTGCAACAAGGGGATCGAGTTTGTCTTTGGCCGCTTGGCCGATGCAGGCGGCGGATGGGGATTCGTTTTTGTCGTGCAGGTCCTTCCGGTGATCGTCTTCTTCTCCTCCTTCATCGCAGTCCTCTATCACCTGAAGATCATGCCCCTCATCATCCGGACCCTGGGTGGAGGACTACGCAAGGTTCTCGCTACCAGTCGCGCGGAGTCGCTTTCCGCCACCGCCAATATCTTCGTTGGCCAGACGGAGGCCCCTCTCGTGGTCAGGCCGTATATCTCCGTCATGACAAAGTCGGAACTCTTCGCCATCATGGTGGGCGGACTCGCATCCATTGCAGGCTCCGTCCTCGCAGCCTACACCACCATGGGAGTCAACGTGGAATATCTCCTCGCGGCATCCTTCATGGCGGCCCCCGGCGGCCTGCTCTTCGCCAAGATCCTGATCCCCGAAACCGATACTCCTCAGGAGACGCTCCCAGAACCGGATGATGACGACGGTGAGAAACCCGCCAATGTGATCGACGCCGCGGCCCAGGGAGCTTCCTCCGGGCTCAAACTCGCTCTCAACGTCGGCGCCATGCTTCTCGCCTTCATTGCCCTCATCGCCTTGCTCAACCTTGGGATCGGAACGATTGGCTCGTGGTTTGGTCACCCCGCACTCACCATGGAACAGATTCTTGGCAACCTCTTCGCTCCCCTGGCATGGCTCCTCGGCGTCCCGTGGGCGGAAGCTGCAGAGGGCGGCAGCTTCATCGGGCAGAAAATCATCCTCAACGAGTTCGTGGCCTACAAAGGCCTCCTCGAAGACAACAACCTTTCGGCCCGCTCTGAAGGAATCATCACCTTCGCTCTTTGCGGATTCGCAAACCTCTCTTCCATCGCGATTCTTCTCGGCGGAATCGGCGGCATGGCTCCCTCACGCCGCAAGGAAATCGCCCGCCTCGGACTCAAAGCCGTCTTTGCGGCTTCCCTTGCAAATTTCATGAGCGCCGCGATTGCGGGGCTCTTGCTCACCTTCTCTCTCTGACTTCACTGATGCCGGATAAAATTACACCTCCCAGGAAAACCATGAACGAGATTTTTTTCGAGATCCTCCTCGCTCTCGCCGTCGGCTTCGTCGTCGGCCTCATCTTCAGCGCCTGCAAACTTCCCCTCCCCTCACCACCGGTCCTCGCGGGCGTGATGGGAATCGTCGGAATCTATCTGGGAGGAAAATGCTGGCCCCTGATGGCGGAACGATTCTTTTCGTAGGAGGCTCCACCCTATTCGAGAGTTCAAGTCCTCCAGTCTCCACTCCCCTCTCCTCGTGAGGCATCCAACCAATTCCTGAATCCTCGCTCCTGGAGTCCGGAGTCTGTCTCCAGCGAAGTATCCATCATGACCTATCTCCCCCAGGAAATCATTCGACGCAAGCGGGATGGCGAAACCCTGAGCACCGACGAGCTTCGCTTCTTTGTCGAGGGCCTGAACGCCGGATCGATTACCGAGGGACAAATCGCAGCCTTTGCCATGGCGGTCTTTTTCCAGGGCACCACGATGAACGAACGCGTGGCGCTCACTCTGGCCATGCGCGACTCCGGTGAGGTCATGAACTGGAAAAGTCTCACCCTTGACGGACCCGTGATCGACAAGCACTCCACTGGCGGAGTGGGCGATCTCGTTTCCCTCCTGCTGGGACCGCTCCTGGCGGCTTGTGGAGGATACGTGCCGATGATTTCCGGCCGCGGCCTGGGTCACACCGGAGGCACCCTCGACAAGTTGGAGTCCATTCCTGGTTACAACACCGCTCCCGACAACGTGCATTTTCTCCGTGCGGTGCGTGAAGCCGGAGTCGCGATCATCGGACAAACCAGCCAGCTTGCACCCGCCGATGCGCGGCTCTACTCGATCCGCGATGTCACCGCGACCGTTGAATCGATCGGCCTGATCACGGCCTCCATTCTCTCCAAGAAACTCGCTGCGGGCCTCGATTCCCTCGTGATGGATGTCAAGGTTGGTGACGGAGCATTCATGCCGAGCTACCAGAGTTCCAAGGAACTTGCCCAAAGCATTGCGGACGTTGCCACCGGGGCGGGCACTCCAACCACCGCGCTCCTCACCGACATGAACCAATGCCTTGCCAACAGCGCGGGCAACGCAGTCGAAATACGCGAAGCCGTGGAGTTTCTGACCACTTCCCATCGCAACCAGCGGCTGGAAACGGTGACCCTGGCCCTCGGCGCCGAGGTTCTCCAAACCAGTGGTCTCACCGCTTCTCCCGAGGAGGCCCAAGAGAAACTGCGCAGGGCCCTCGACACCGGAAAAGCCGCCGAGGTCTTTGGTAAAATGGTTTGCGCCCTCGGGGGACCATCCGACTTCGTCGAGAGGATCGAGACGCACCTGCCCTCCGCCCCAATCACAAGACCCGTGCTCGCACCATCGACCGGCGTGGTCGGATCCATCGATACCCGTTCCCTCGGGATGACCGTGGTCCGCCTCGGTGGCGGACGCACCAGCCCGGAACAACCCATCGATCACGCGGTCGGTCTCACCGAGGTTGTTGGGCTCGGCGCGGAGGTCACTCACAATCAGCATCTCGCAATTGTGCATGCCAGAACCGCGGACGATGCGGAGCGTGCAGCTGCCAAGGTAGAGGCCTCCTTCGGCATCGCAGCGGATACGACCCCCGAAGTGAGAGATCTTTACGAACGTATTGTCCCGCAGGGCTTCTCCTAAGCACCCCCACTCCATGCCTTCTCCTTTTGGTGTAGAAATCCAGGTGTCCCCATGAAGCGGGTCATCCTTCTCATCATGGATTCGGTCGGCATCGGTAGCGCAACCGATGCCGCTGAGTTCGGGCCCGAGGGATGCACCGATGAGGGTGCCAACACTCTGGGCCACATCGCGGAATCCTTTGCCCGGGACGGAGCGCCCCTTCGTTTGCCAAATCTCACCCGTCTGGGACTCGGACACGCCTGCGAACAGAGTTGCGGACAGTTCCCGGCGGGGCTTGCTCGGCCGACCTCCTTCACCGGAGCCTACGCCTGGGCTCGCGAAATCAGCTCCGGCAAGGACACCCCAAGCGGACACTGGGAGATCGCGGGGGTGCCGATTCTCTTCGACTGGTCCTACTTCCCCAAGGATACAAACTGCTTTCCTTTAGAAATTCTCGGGAAACTCGGGGAGCGAAGCGGAGTCCATGGTTCGCTGGGCAATTGCCATGCCTCTGGCACGGAGATCATCACAAGACTCGGAGATCAACACCTCGAGACGGGAACACCAATCTACTACACCTCCGCGGACAGCGTTTTCCAGATTGCCTGCCACCAAGATCACTTCGGTCTCGCGCGCCTTCTTGAGCTTTGTCAAGCCGCCCGAGTGGTCCTCGACGAAAGTAACCTCAAGATCGGAAGGGTCATCGCACGCCCCTTTCTCGGTTCCTCCTCGGCAGGTTTTCTCCGGACTGGCAATCGCCATGACTACTCCGTGCCGCCACCCTCACCCACTGTCCTGCAGCGTCTTTGCGAGCAAGGCGGCTCGGTGATCGGAATTGGAAAAATTGGCGATATCTATGCCCACACCGGCTTGACGGAAGAAGTGCGAGCCAGTGGACACCCCGCCCTCTGGAGGGAAACCCTCTCGGCCCTGGAACGCACCGGTGATCGCAGCATCGTGATGACCAACTTCGTCGACTTCGATGCCCTCTACGGACACCGCCGTGATGTCACGGGCTACGGCCGCGCCCTCGAGGAATTCGACCGGCGCCTGCCTGAACTGTTGGATGTCCTGCACCCAGGGGACCTTCTCATCATCACGGCCGACCACGGCAACGACCCGACCTGGCCCGGGACGGACCACACCCGTGAACACATCCCTATTCTCGTGCACGGGGCCGGAGTCTCCCCCGGCCTCTTCCTCGGCGCCCGCGAGAGCTTTGCCGATATCGGTCAGACCATCGCAAATTACTTCTCCTTGCCGGCCATGGACTACGGAAGGTCGCTCCTCGACTAAGGACGATTGATTGGTAAATTGACCTGCTTTGTTTTAGCCAAAGAAGATCGATTCCCGGACTCTCATCAACCAGCACCCTTCCTTCACCGCTTGTCATTCGGTGCAGGTTCGCTAAATCACGTTCCAACTCTGCCATGCCCACTCCGACACCCCATATCGAAGCCGCACCCGGCGACTTCGCGAAGACCGTCCTCATGCCCGGAGATCCACTCCGTGCAAAGTACATTGCAGAGACCTTCCTTGAGAAGGCCAGACAGGTGAACGGCGTGCGCGGCATGCTCGCTTTTACCGGGAACTACAAGGGCGTGAGGGTCTCCGTGATGGGAAGCGGGATGGGAATCCCATCCATCTCGATCTACGCCAAGGAATTGTGGACCGAGTACGGCGTGGAGAACATCATTCGAGTGGGAAGTTGTGGCGCGGTCCACCCCGGGATCAAACTGCGCGAGGTCCTGATCGGAACGGGCGCCTGCACCGACTCCAAGGTCAATCGTTCGCGCTTCGAGGGCCATGATTTCGCCGCCATCGCGGACTTCGAACTCGCTCGCAAGGCGGTCGCGGCGGCCGAACGCCTGAAGATCCCCGTGCGCACCGGCAACCTCTTCTCCGCCGATCTCTTCTACACCCCCGATCCCGCAATGTTCGACGTGATGGAAAGCATGGGCATCCTCGGAATCGAAATGGAAGCGGCGGGGCTTTTTGGGTGTGCCGCCGAATGCGGGGCGAGCGCGCTCGCAATTTGCACGGTCTCCGATCACGTCCGCACCGGTGAGTCGACCACTTCCGAGGAACGCCAGACCAGTTTCAACGAGATGATCCAAGTGACCTTGGAGTCGTTGTTGTAACGAGCTACCTGCCCTTCACAAACGACACCCCGTAGCGTAGGAGCAATGTGCTCGCCTTCCCGCTCTGATCGATCGTGATCACATAGAGCCGGTCAAACTCCCGCTTCTCATCGATTGCTGATCCGGGCACTCCGCCCAGCAACTTGGCAAGGGCAGGGGTCGTGTTGCTGTGACCAACCACAAGGTGCCGACCGCCCATGTTTTTCAACTGCGTGATCAGAGAGGGTAGCTCGCGAGGATCATAGATCTTCGTCTTGAGACCAAGCTCCTTCGAGACCGCTCCGGCCGTGTTCCTGGTTCGCTTGTAGTCGCTGCTGTGGACGTGGGTGATGCCTGCACTCTGCAAGGTGGAAGCAAGAACCTGTGCCCTGGCCCGGCCCTTCGTTGACAAATCCGGATCGGCCTCGGCTTCCAACTTCTCGGCATGACGGACAAGAAACACCACCAGAGAATCATCGCGGTCCCGACCGAACCCCGGGGCCACCGCGAGTGCGGAAAACAACAGGCCGAGGAGTGGGGAAAGGCGGGTGATGATCACCGCGCCAAAATCAATGGCCTAAAGCACTCCCGCAAGCTTTTTGACGCGCTTCATAAGAGTCCGAAACCTCCCCTTGCGGTCCGGCAGCGCGATTCCACCCTTCTGGACGGTGACCTTGCACTCCACCAAGTGGGTTCCAAATTCGACCTCCCTGATCATGACCTCCACCTCAACGA
>Ga0302120_10000604_pt1 | contig 16378 bp, 9 predicted proteins | sample AG5_Bottom_MG_FD_203118 | JGI IMG/M metagenome (GOLD analysis project Ga0302120, IMG submission 203118) | Marine microbial communities from Western Arctic Ocean, Canada - AG5_Bottom | ecosystem: Environmental > Aquatic > Marine > Oceanic | place: Canada: Western Arctic Ocean | collected 2017-10-01 | reverse complement strand
CAAGATGATGGGCGTCCCTCTCGTCTGCTCGGCATTCCTCATCAAGGACGAGCCTCTTCTCAGGCAGGTTTGTTCGCATGGGAAGGTTGCTCATTACCTATTACATCCGCAAACTGAGGCGTTAGATCTCGGTAATATCTCGCTGCAATGTGGCAGGAGGAATGACTCCTTGAAACTATGGCTGGCGTGGAAGGAAAAGGGTGATGCTGGATGGGGACGGATGGTCGAGGGGTACATTGGATTAGCTGATTATTTACAATCACTGGTCGAAGACCACCCACGCCTTGAGATGATATCGAGTCGAGTTTGGAGTAATGTGTGTTTCAGATATACTCCCGGCAGCCCCACCGAACATTCGAATGAAATGTATGAATTGGATGAGCTGAACGAACTGAATGTCCAAATTCGTAATGAACTCTACCTCGGTGGGTCATTTATGGTCAGCCGCTCTAATATTGGCGAATGCGTTGTACTGAGAGCGGTGATCTGCAATCCCGCTGTCAACACCGAATCTCTGGAAAGATTTGTCGCTGAAGTAGTATCGCTGGGTGACGAAATCATCACTCGACCCGAAGTGGATGTTTATTGATTCACTATTCATAAAATTGTATTGTGCTTTCAGTGCCACATTTTTAACTTTCTTTTAGCTTCACCATCAGTCCAGTGCCATCTGCGATAATCGCAGTGGCTAATCTTCCGTTGAGCATAAGGGCTAGATGCTCTCAGCGCTGACCGAGCGAGATGTCTGAATCACTGGTCCGCACCGCGCTTTACGATGATCATGTGAAATTAGGTGCTAACATCGTTGATTTCCACGGCGTTGAGTTGCCGATATGGTACTCAAGTATCTCATCCGAGCATCTGGCGACACGGTCAGCTGCTGGATTATTCGACGTATCTCACATGGGATTCTTCCGATTTTCCGGTGTTGATGTCGCACTATGGCTTGAGTCTATTGCTACTCAGAGTGTGACTTCAGTAGCCTCTGGTAGTTGTGCCTATACGCATTTCTTGGACTTAGAAGGCCACCTTATTGATGATATGATATTCGCCGTCACCGATTCATCTGAGATTGTCGCAACTGGGTGCTCGAATTGGAAAGAAGTACAGGGGGAGGTGATTCTAGGGGTGCCAAATGCCAGTATGGTTTCTACTCTGTTGTCTCACTTCACCGCATTGCTACCCGCCGATGGCAGCATTGTTCTGGAGGATTTATCTCCTAACACCAGTATTCTCGCATTGCAAGGACCTGCAAGTCCACAAATACTTGCTGAAGTTCTCGGTGAAGGCAATGTCGTTCGGCCTTTTACCGGTCGAGCCATAGTTGCGAATTCTCTTGGGATTAACGGATGGATTCAAGGTACCGGGTATACCGGCGAGCGTGGCTTTGAGATTTTTGTGAGTAATGATGTATCCCCGCAGTTGTGGCGGGAATTACTGAAGTTCGGAATCCCAAACGGTTTGGTTCCAGTTGGCTTGGGGGCCCGAGATACTCTGCGATTAGAACGAGGTTTTCTCCTGTCAGGACAGGATTTCCTTTGGCCGGGAATCGGTGATTGCAGTGAAGAATTGCCTACAGGATTCCTAGCCCGAAACAGTTGGCATACCAATGTTCCTTTTGGGCTAGACATGGGTCATGATTTCCTTGGTAAAGCTGCCCTTGAGAAATCTATAAACAGCGATACAAGCAGATTGTGGGGGATTAAATATCTCGGCAAGGGCCCCCTCCCAAGACCGGGAAAAAGAGTTGTTCTACCTTCGGATTCCCATGACTCGGGATCCATGGATACAGTGGAAGGTGATACCATCGGATATCTAACATCGGGAGCCCCTTCTCCAAGCCTTGGAAGAATTGGGATTGGCATGGGCTATCTTCAAGGAGTTGATGAGGGAGACAGAGTATTGGTCGTTGCCTCACCGCGAAAAATGGTCGAGGCAATAGTTGTCCGACCACCATTCATCTGACATCATTTTCCGCCACAGGCGGAAGGGTTTGATTGATGAAGGAAAAGTGCGAGCGGGTTTCATGTCCGAGGCAGATGTTCAATCGGCCTTTTCTGTTGCCGCATTGATGATTGTAGTGTCTATCTCTGCTTTGATTTCAAGTTCTGCGATAGCAAACACTGATGTCACTGATGATATTTTCGCATCCCCCACTGGATTAGTGGAGAATATTTTCCACCCGGGTACAAGAGATAATCAAGTCGAATTGAATCCTGCTCAGGAATTAGCATTGCAGGCGGTTGGGATGCGGGGAGCAAATACTACCTGGGCTAATGCCGGCGGTTCCGAGAATAATGATGCCATATACGAAATGGCATATGATAGTCAAGGAAACATCATCATATGTGGCAGTATTTTCGTTGACTCTCAATTCGGTACAATTGAAGTATTTACCGAGGGGCTTGGTGATATTCTGGTCGCATCGTTGTCGCCGAACGGAACTTGGTTGTGGGTCGAGAGTGCCGGTACCGCTACGGCGTGGGACGAGTGCCGAGGTATCGCCATCGATAAGGATGACAATGTCTACGCCAGTGGTTATATTATGGGCAATGTGAGTTTCGGCGATAATTACACCTTGCATCCAAAGGTTTACGATGGATATGTGGCAAGGGTAAATGCGACCACCGGAGAATGGGATTGGGCGATGAATTATGGTGGCTTCGATATAGATGTTGGCTGGGATGTTCTCGTCGATGATGATTTGAATATCTACGTCACCGGTTATTACCAGAACATGACCAATTTCGGTAGCTATACACTCGGTGCGCTTGAGCCTAGTAATGACCCACGTTTTTTCCTCGCCAAGTATAACTGGACGTTCGAGGATTGGGATTGGGCAAAATCATCTTCGGGTAGCGGGTTATCCAGCGCCTTCCAGATGACTTTCGACCAAAACGGTGATATCTACGTAGTGGGATATAATTCGGGTTCAGAAACCTGGAATAATACATTCACATCAAATCATGCCTCAACCTATGCAGGAGTTGTTCTCAAATACGACACGAATGGAAATTTGAAGTGGGGTAAATCCTATGGCGGAGGTAGTAGTTTCGGAGTATACACTGGGATATACTTCAATAACATCGTCATCGATAGTCAAAACCGCGTCATTGTTGGGGGGAATGTTCTCGAGGAAGGAAAGGTCGGCACTAAGAATTACTATACGGTTGGCAACTGGGATGTCCTGATAGTAAGGCTACAGAGTGATGGCACCCTCGATTGGTCGACTAGCGCAGGCGGACCACAAGATGACCGACTGCAGGCTCTCGGTGTGATGCCGAATGATCAGGTTGTCGCCGGGGGAAGAATGCGGGATTGGATGAAGATGGGCAATTCGATAAATTTCTCCAGTATCACCCCACAACATAACGATGCCTTCATCGGTCAAATCGATAATTCAGGATACTGGGTTTGGGGATTTTCCTTCGGTGGAAACGCCAATGACTCGACCGAGGCAATTCTGACCACGAGTGATGGATATAATATCGGAGCCGGGTATTTCTCCGGCTCATACACCTTTGGCAACTCAATACACTACGCTACCGACGAGGATATCTATGTGTGGAAGTTTGCATGGGATGAAGATAATGATGGGGTGAGGGATTACGTAGATAATTGCCGCAACGCAGCCAATCAAAACCAATCAGATTGGGATTCGGATGGGGCTGGAGATCTGTGCGAAACCGACGATGACAACGACCTCCTTCACGATGTACTCGATGACTGCCATTTCGGTTACATCGGCTGGAATAGTTCGAATAGCAGCCTCGATCACGATGAGGATGGTTGCCACGATGACTTTGAGGATCTAGATGATGATAATGATGGTATATTCGACGTTCTCGATACCTGCCACAAGGGCCTGTCTAATTGGACTTCAACCCCCCAACTCGACCAAGATGGGGATGGTTGTCATGATATCGAGGAGGACCTCGATGACGATAATGATGGTATAGTTGATGTTGACGACAACTGTCCTTTGGCCAGTAATTCCGAACAGGAGGATTACGATGATGATAGCCAAGGCGATATCTGTGATATCGACGATGACCAAGATGGTGTTATCGACCAATATGATGATTGCCCGATGAATGAAACCAATTGGACCAGCGATGGAGGCACCGATAATGATGGCGATGGCTGCAATGATATCCTTGAGGATGCCGATGACGATAACGATGGCATGTTAGATACTGATGACGATTGTCCCAGCGGTATCAGTGATTGGAATGTAAGTGCCGCCACCGACCACGACTGGGATGGCTGCAAGGATTCGGGTGAGGATAACGATGATGATAATGATGGGGTCATCAATAATTTCGATGATTGTCCGAGGGGTACTACCAACTGGAGTAATGATGGAATAATCGACAACGATGCCGATGGTTGTCATGATGATTCCGAAGACCTCGATGATGATAATGATGGTTTTCCTGATAATGAGGACGATTGCCCGACTAATTCCGGCGGTTCATATCTCGGTCAATTGAAGGGTTGTGCTGATGATGACGGCGATGGATGGGGTGATTATTCCGATACATTTCCCTTCGATGGAACTCAATGGGAAGACGGCGATGAGGATTCCTTTGGTGATTCCCCGTTCGGTACCCGACCCGATGCTTGCCCACTGATAACTGGTAATTCAACCGAGGATCGATTCGGTTGTACCGATACCGATGGCGATGGTTGGTCTGATGCCGATGACGATTGGACCGTTGACGATGGTGCAGATGCCTTGCCGCTGCTTTCCGACCAGCATCAGGATAGTGACAAGGATGGATACGGAGACAAGAAGTACAGCGATAGTGGCGGCTACGCTGAACAGTCTGATTCCTGTGTATTTGTCGCTGGAAATTCTACCGTTGACCGCCAAGGTTGTCTTGACTTTGATGGTGATGGATATTCTGATCCCAGTAGTGATTGGATTACATCTGATGGTGCCGACCACTTCCAATACGAAGCCACGCAGTGGCGCGATTCCGATAGCGATGGATATGGTGATAATTGGGGTAATGTGACCTGGAATACAACCCGTGAAGGTGACGATAAAGGGCAATTCATACTTGGTGCGTACAAACCAGATTTATGTCCTGATTCTCCGTATGAATTTGCTTTGGCGCACGGTTGTCCACCTGCCGATATGCCGATGTTGACTGAACCAGACGGCGGGGGTGAGAATAGTGGGGATGCCTTTTCTTCGAATGAGGATGAATCCGAGATTTCACCGCTAATGATGATATTGATAGTGTTCGGTGGATTGCTCGCGATTGGATTAACCGCGACGATATTATTGCTTAGGAAGAAGAAACCCGAAGGAGTCAATGCTGATGCCCGAGGCGGTGCAAGTGACGGCACTGAAGTTAGTGGAAAATACGAAACTTCTTCTTCTCCCACAGTTAGTGGAGCATCTGCAACTCCCGGTGAGAAGAGTTATGACGATTACCTCGAAGAGGAGTTTTCTTCCGATTCTACTGCTGAATCGGATATTGAAAGTGATGACGATGCTGACCAGACGGACTTGGTCGAAACTGGTGATTCATCAAGGGTTGCGAATTGGGAGGAGTTGCCTGCTGGTGGGCAATACCTTGAGGTCGATGAGTCTGGAACGGTATGGTATAAGACCGCCGAGGGTGAACATTGGCACCAAAACGACGATGATTCGTGGTCTGTATATGATTCAGGTAGTAGGTAGTAACCATTAATGCTCTATTCACTTTTCAACTGACCTAAAATGGATTTTCAGCTGCATTACTCAAGGCTTCTGCGATGATGTCCCCGATTTCTACCTCTGGTTGCCATGCCAATCGTTGGTGTAGGATGTCAGCCTCTACGAAGCCCCACTGTTCATCACCAGATGAATCCCACAATTGAATTTCAGCTCCGTGCGCTTCGGCGATAGGTTGTGCCAATTCTTTCAAGGGAATGGTGCTTCCTAACCCAATTGCTAATGCTTCTCTGGTAGGAGGTGGATTATCCGCAACGCGACTGATGATATTAACCAAATCATGTATGTGAATCAAATCCTTGATTCCTTCACCGTCGCCGGGTACCGCAATCCAGCCGGTCTGCGCCTGTTTGGCAAAATCGAATAAGAATCCTCTTCCACTGCCGCCATCGACTGGTGTGCCGTGAAGATTACTTACTCGCAGTATTGAGACTGGATGAGTATCCATAGCATGCTCCAAACAGCGTTCTTCGGTCCACAACTGACCTTCTGCAGTTGCGTCGCGCGGGGAGAGAGAGGTTTCTCCGGTATATGCATCAAAGTTATCATCCGAGTGAACTCGCAGAGAACCCAGCAGTATCATGTGCAATCCCTGGTGGCGATTTTTCGCATCGGCCAATCTAACCGCCCATTGCTTCATTGCCGGAATCACTTCGGGGGAATCTCGTGATAGATTAGAATTGGGCGGGTGCCCATTCAAATGTATCAAACAGTCTACTGGGGCAAGTGCCGCATCGAGCATTCTTGAGTCTTCGACGGTGTCCGAATCGATTAGCACTACACCATCACCAAACGATGCTGCAAGATGCTGTCCGACGAAGCCGTCATCGCCCGAAATCGCCACTCGCATAAGATACCTCACAGTCGCTAAAGTGCATCGACTTGAATAACTTATGCAATATCTCAAGTGGAAAAATGTGTGGTTTTAGGTTGGGAATCTTCATGGATGCTCGCTTACAGCGAGAGGATGAGGTAATACCCTCTGGTGCTCATATGGTCGACCAATTGCCAAATTACGGGCGAGAAAGCGAAATGCTTTCAGCGATGGGGATGAGTTCAATCGACGAATTATTCGCCGATATTCCGCCAGAGGTGCGCTATGATGGTCAATTGCCACTACCCGAACCTCAATCAGAAGAGGAAGTCCTGCGTGATGCGCGAAGATTACTGGGGGCTAACGTTGCCCTGTCCGAACGGGTGAGTTTCCTCGGAGCTGGGCTTTATCGAAACTATGTCCCAGCACTGGTCCTACAGTTGATTAGACGCGGAGAATTTCTTACCGCATATACACCATATCAACCAGAGGTTAGCCAGGGGATGCTGCAGGCGATGTGGGAATTCCAGACTTTGATCTCCGAATTAACCGGACTTGCGATATCCAATGTAAGTGTTTACGATGGCTCGACCGCAGCAGCAGAGGCGATTACTGCGGCTCACCGGTTACACAACCGCAAAGCCAAGCAGCAGGATGTGGTATACGTTTCAGAATTGACTCCACCAAGCAGGATGAGTGTAATCCGAAATTATACCCAAGGTGGGGGAATCGAAATCCGCACCTTGGCGCATAATAGTGACGGCACACTTGACCTTAAAGCGGCTGAAAAGGCTGCGGGGGCATGCGGGGTTTACGTCGAACAGCCCAATCCGCTCGGTCTTCTAGATAGCGGCTTAGTGCAACTGAAGGAGATAATCGGTGAGAGTACCGCTTTGATTGTCGGCGTTCAGCCCACCAGTCTCGGCATCGTCGAATGTCCGGGGGAGTATGGCGCTGACATCGTCGTCGGTGAGGGCCAGCCATTTGGTAGTCCGATGACATGCGGGGGTCCAATTTACGGAATCTTCGCTTGCCGTGATGCCTATCTTCGACAGATGCCGGGTAGAATTGTCGGACGTTCTATCGACGTTCATGGCGAGGAGGCATTTTGTCTCACCCTCTCGACCCGAGAACAGCATATACGGCGGCATCGAGCGACCTCAAATATCTGTACTAATGAAACTCTTATCGCCTTGATGGGGGCTATGCACATGTCGTTATTGGGGCCTGAGGGACTGCGCACATTAGCGATGCGAAATATGGCTGCCTGCCAACTCACCAAGGCAAAACTCGGCACTATTTCCACCTTGGCTCTACCGCATCTCAGCGGACATCATTACAATGAATTCGTAGTTGAATTACCTGGTTCCGCAGCCGAGTGTCTTGATTATCTCGATTCGCAGGGGATTATCGGTGGGCTCGACCTCTCACTCTGGTATCCGGAACGAAAGAATTGGTTGTTGGTTTCGGTAACCGATCAGAATTCCAAGGCTGAAATCAATCTCCTCGCAGCCCATCTAGACGCTTGGTCGAGCGCCAAGATTAAGGGGGCAGGTACATGAGTAGCCTGTTTGATTCTCACGGTTCCCCGGGTTCAGGGTGGTCTCAACCGGCACCTGTAATGGATGTGGAACAGGTTTCTCTACCGGCGGAATTGGTGCGTAAAAAGCAGGTTCGATGGCCGCGACTTTCAGAATCGGAGGTGGTTCGCCACTACACTTGGTTATCGACGAGAAATTTCGGTATCGACACCGGATTCTACCCTCTCGGCTCATGTACGATGAAACATAATCCACGAGTAAATGAGACAATTGCAGATTTAGCAGGAATCGCCGAATTACATCCTCTTCAGCCCGAGCATCACCAGCAGGGCTTGATGGCTATCTTCCACGAGATGCAGAATATGTTGGCTATCTGTTCAGGAATGGACGAAGTCACCTTACAGCCGGTAGCCGGCGCCCAAGGAGAATTTACTGCTATCAGATGCATACAGGAATATCATCGCTCGCTCGGCCAAGAGGGACGAGACAAGGTGATAGTTCCCGATAGTGCTCACGGTACCAATCCGGCCAGTGCCGCGTTGGCAGGACTTTCGGTCATCGAAATTCCAAGTACCACCGATGGGCGCTTGGACCTAGATGCCCTGCGTGCTGTCGTTGGTGATGATACCGCGGCTATGATGATCACCAATCCCAATACCCTCGGTATATTTGAGGGGGAGATACTGCAGGCATCCGAGATAGTGCATTCAGCCGGCGGTCAGATGTATTATGATGGGGCTAATTTCAACGCCATTCTGGGTAAGACGAATCCAGGGATAATGGGTTTTGATGCGGTTCACTATAATTTGCACAAGACTTTCTCACAACCTCATGGCGGTGGTGGACCGGGTAGTGGTCCAATCGGTGTCAAGTCGCACTTGGCTGAATTCCTTCCTGCTCCACTGGTCAAACGCAGGCCGATTCTTTCCACTGATTCGGGAGTGATAGATGACAGGTGGTGGTACACTTGGTATGACCCACCAAAAACCATTGGCAAGGTGCAGCAATGGCATGGCAATGCTGGGGCGGTTGTTCGGAGTTGGGCATTTTACCGACGCTATGGTCACACGCTGGAACAGATGACAGAACATGCGGTTCTGAATGCGAATTACCTTCGCCATCGGATTCACAAGAGCGCTGAAGTTCATGGGGTTCAGGAAGATTTTTGTGACGGTGGTTCGACCGGCATTGTAAAACATGAATTCACCCTTTCATTATTACCGTTGAAGGAATCGAAAGGTGTTTCGGCAATGGATGTAGCCAAAGGTTTGCTAGACCATGGCTTTATGGCGCCGACTGTTTACTTTCCTCTGGTTGTTCCCGAGTGTATGATGATTGAGCCGACCGAGACTGAAACGAAGGAAACCTTGGATGATTTCGCTGATACTTTCGTCAAGGTATTGCAGGAAGATGCCGTGACTCTACACGCTGCACCTACCACCACTCCTGTAGGGCGGGTCGATGAAGTCTACGCGGCCCGCAACCTCTGTCTTCGCCAGCCGATGGATGATTAGAGCGCCATACTCAAAGACGGCCATGTTCAGGCATAGGCATGGCAGGCGCCTCGAGAATCTACGGACGGCCTGCCGGCGGCTTTCTTGAGGGAGATAAGGATTGGTGGACGCCCCCGGTTGCTCCATTATGGTCAAAGGCACGTTGGAAAGAGACGAATGAAGATTACTTTGGGCGTCAGAAGTTTATTCTTTCAGCGCTCGAGAAGCGAGAGATGAATGCTCCATCTTCGTGTAGAGGATGGAAACGTCAGCGGCTTCGCCCACTGGCGATTTCGTGGCTTTTTCCCGCCGCCATGGCGATTGGCTGTGCCATGCTCGCCGGATTGATTCTACTACTTGATCAGGCCGACGACATGTGGGCTTTGGTAAGTGCTCAACTTGGGATGTTACTCAGTGCGGGTGCTTTATTGCTGTTGCAGTGGCGGCGCATCGGTTCATTTCATGGCTTCACTCTGGCATCGGTTTCAGTATTTTCTTTAATGGGCACCGGTTATGTGGGCTGGTCAACTATGCAAGGAGTTGCGGCAGAATCAAGCGCGTTCGCATGGACAATTCTACTTCTAGTCTCGATGATATTTGTCTTACGCGGTGGTTCTGCAGCAGTTTCATTCGATGGCGCAAGATGGCTTCTGCCAATTGTTCCGGGAACAACAATCCGTGTCGATGGCGAAGAGAGAGAGTGGAAGGAGGGGCGAATTTCTATCGCAAGGGTGGATGATGAGACGATGACCTTACGGGTTGAGAGAATCGCAGGAGCATTCTTTCTGGTACTTTCCAATTCAACAGATTTCAATATCCGTAAAGACCCTCTTTTGCGCACCGGCTCCAAGGTTGTGGCTAAACGCGCCATCGCACTGATGCAGGCAAATGCTGGGAAAGCGGCTGAATGGCCACGATGGGCATCATCTCCCATTGACGAAGAGGAATAGTTTCACTTTCATTGTCACCGTCTCCGAATCTTGGTTATCGGAAACCCCCTTCAAGGTGCGTGGAACGAATAGTAGAGTTGCCGATGAATGTTCATGGCCTGATAAAATATTGGCTTGCCGACACAACGGTTTCAGCGCTCAGCAGGGAACCACATATCTCGGTATTATGGCGTGCCCCGTTGGTGGTTCTGGAATGTCAGGTTAGTGAGGAAGAATTGTCGCACCTCTCGGCATCGGTAAAAAAACGGATAAATCGTTTGCTGGACTTGGATGCATCTCCTTTCGGTCCGTGGGCGGCTAGGGCAATCGGTTTGGCGGCTAGAACAGGAAGAATCAGCTTGGCAATGGCTCTGATACGTACTTGGGTAGAGGCACTCGAACCTTCCCCCCATCTCGCGGCGAGAGCGCGTCGGCTGCTGAAAGTGGAAATGCAGATGAGCAGGCGATTGGTACAGTGGCAAAGGCAATGGCCGCGTCAAGTGATGAATTATCATGATCAGCCTGCCTGGGTGATTCCAGCACTGATAAAGCGCCTTAGAATGATTGGCGTGAATTCAGCCATTACAGTTTACAGTGGAGGTCATATCTTGGCGCCACAACCTTGGGTCTGGCAATTCCCTGAAGGTGAAACGAATCCGGAATCTGTTTCTTTTGGGGTGGTGGTCAATCATGAACTTCTGCTCTCGGCAATTTGATGAACCCCCCTTTGGTCGCGGGAGCATGGAAGTAACCATTCTGATGGGCAGTTCATCCGATATGCCGGTGGTAAAGAAGTGTACGGTAGTTCTCGACCGCTTCGAAATTGACTATCAAGTGCGGGTCGCGAGTGCACATCGCTCCCCTGCCTTTGTCGAATCGATAGTAAATGATGCCCTCGCTTCTGATTGTAAGATTTTCATAGCCTGTGCTGGTCTAGCAGCAGCACTCCCTGGTGCAGTTGCCGCACTTACAACAAAGCCGGTCATCGGTATACCTGTAGGTGGAAAGGTACCATTCGACAGTCTACTCTCCATCGTTCAATTACCGCCCGGAGTTCCTGCCGCTTGTGTGGGTGTTGACCGTGGTGATAATGCCGGGCTCCTCGCAGTGCAGATTCTTGCGTTGGCAAATGATTCCTTAGCCATAGCCCTAGCTGATGAGAAGCAGGAGCAGTACGATCGAGTCATGGCACAAGACGAGCAGGTCCAAGGTGAGTTGTGATGTTCTCCCCCGAGGGATTCGTTGAGGACTCCATTGCCGCTCTGCGCAATGAAGTTGATGATATTGCAGTAATAGCCTGCTCTGGTGGGGTAGATAGTACAGTTGCTGCGGTAATCGCAAATAATGCAGTCGGAAAAATGTTACACTGTGTATATGTCGACACTGGATTCATGCGTAAGAATGAAACCGAGGAAATTCAGGAAATGTTGTCAGAAATCGGACTGAAACTCACTGTTGTTCACGCAGCGGAAAGATATTTTTCCGCCCTAGAAGGGATTACCGAGCCAGAACATAAACGGAAGGTTATCGGTGAATTATTTATCCGTATTTTCGAGGAAGAACAAGAAAAAGTTGGCGCTAAATACCTCATTCAAGGTACTATAGCACCTGATTGGATTGAGTCAGGTGGTGGCGTCCGAGACACTATCAAATCGCATCATAATGTCGGTGGTCTTCCCGAAGACATGACATTGGTTGTAGTCGAGCCATTGCGAGATTTGTACAAGGATGAAGTGCGTGAAGTCGGTCATTTTTTGCAGATTGAGAGCAGTGGTCGGCAACCTTTTCCCGGGCCTGGATTAGCCGTTCGCTGTCTCGGCGACCTCACTCCACAGCGGGTCGAGGTTACCCGAGAAGCCTGCGCAATTGTCGAGGAGGAGTTCGAAGCCGCGGCTGAGCGCGGAGAGATGGAATTACCTTGGCAATACTTTGCTGCCCTGCTGCCGGTGAAATCGGTCGGAGTTCATGGCGACGTTCGTGCCTATGGCGAGACTGTAGTCGTGCGAGCAGTTGCAAGTCTTGATGGTATGAGCGCCAGATACTCACCGATTCCACATCCTGTGTTGACCAAGATTTCGACTCGTATCACCAATGCCTTAAAGGGCTCTGTCAATCGAATTGTTTACGACATCACAAATAAACCACCGGGTACGATTGAGTGGGAATAACGGCGCCATAGGCGCCGTAACGTCCCCGCACACGCGAGGCGAGGCTTGAAACGAGGCGCATTGAACGCTTTATTTATGCGGCGTATCCTATCCGCCAGTTTGCTCATCTTCGTGATGGCATTTTCCGCTGTTGGAGGCTTGCTTACGCCTGCCTTGGAGGTACAAGAGGGTGCTGCAGAATCGCCGCTGGAAAATGGTGACCAAAGTAATGGGGATTCATTGCCGACCTTTTCCGACCCCATCGATATCGCATTGAAACATGTGCTAAGGGAAACACCGGGTGATGTACAATTGCAGGTAATAATCCAGTTTGAAGATGGCTTAGCCGGCAAAGAGAAGCATGTTTTCTTGCGCCAACATGGCCTGCAACCTATACACAGCACCAGAGTTGTGCCTGCCGTATTCGCTGAAGGTCCGGCCTTTGCGATAGAAGAATTGGCTAACTTAGAGGAGGTGAAATGGGTCGAATGGAATAGTCCGATGGAGTTCTACATGAACCAGACTGTCGATACCATCGGTGCTCGAGATGTTTGGGATAGGGAAATACTGTCAAGGGACAGAACCACCACTGTGGAGCATACCAAAATCAGAGGTGATGGTGTGACAGTTGTCGTTTTGGACAGTGGAATTGATGCAACTCATCCTGATTTGGACTACAATCCACAGAGCCCGGCAAACCCCAGTAAGCCTGCGGCTGGTGACAAGGTGATCTACAATGCAAAACTCGACCAAGGCTCAGGTTCAACCACCTCACCCATCCCGTTGTGGACTCCTATGCAGAATACTGACACAACCAGTGGTCATGGTACCCATGTTGCCGGAACTGTTGCCGGGAATGGTGATGCCTCAGCCGATGACAAACTAGGAGTGGCTCCCAATGCCTGGCTGATCGGGTTGTCGATGGGTGAGGCGGTATTCACCATTGATGAGTACTCCGCGTTGGAATACGTATTCGAATTGTCTGCACCTGGATCGGTCACCCAAGAGGCCTGGAACATCAGAGTCGTCACTAATTCATGGGGGCCAGGATTCCCATTCGATTCCGCTGATAGCAATGATTTGACCGTTCAGATAATTGATAAATTATCTTGGGACAATAACGTTGCGGTAATTTTTGCCAACGGTAATGATGGTGGCGATGGTAGCGATGACCAATCGAATATCTTCGCCAAGGTTCCTTCTGCAATTGGCGTCGCCGCGGCAAATCGTAATGGTGTGGGAATGTCGGATTTTTCCAGCCGGGGCGACCAATCGGATATCACCACTTGGCCTGATGTGAGTGCTCCAGGGGTTGACATCTGGAGTGCTGCTGCTCGGTCAACGATGATTGGTGGTGGTACTGGTGCCGGAGATTTCGGCTCTGGTGACTTGGATTACTACTACCTGTCTATTTCAGGAACGAGTATGGCAACCCCTCACGTTGCAGGATTGGTGGCATTGATGTTTCAAGCCGCCCCGAGCCTGAGGATGAGTAATGTCGATGAGGACCTCTCCGAGGAAGGCGACCCCGATCTATACGACCCGACCGGCATTGCTCCACCAGCCACTGCCGCTAGGCCAATTCACGAGGCCGAATTGATACTCAAGTTGACCGCTGACCGAATTATCACTGGAGAGAATATCGATACTTCCGTAAATTCATCAGGTGTCAATGGTAGAACCTTGGATTATACCCAGGGTTACGGTATGGTGAATGCCGAGAAGGCGGTTGCTGTGGCACTAGCACTTCAACAGTTGCGCGATACTGACGATGATGGAATTGTAGATGATTTTGAGGTAAGTGTCTGGGATGCTGTAAACCGTACCGATGAAATTCTTTTCGATGATCCAGTGACACGATCTGGTGATCAACTGAAGGCGGTATGGCAGGGTGAATTCGCGGTTTTCAGCAGCGGTTCAGACTTTCCCCCTGCAAGTTCCCATCGCAAGGATATATGGGTTCCTGCAGGAACGACAAGAATGGCCGCTGACATGATTTATCAGCCACTGCCAACCAACATCCTTTGCCCAACCGGGGCCAATCTCAGGTTAGCATTGGACAAGGATGGAGATGGAGTATACGAGGAAGACAATGTCAATGGTATCGAACTAACATTCCAAGGAGGGACCGATATCGGCGCTTGGTGGGGATACGATGTGCAGGGAAATGCCGCTGGCACCTGCCTGACCCCCAACCCCAGTACTACGGGCCCTCGCTCACCCTATGATGTCGAACTCAATATCTGGCTGGAGCCTGGAGATTACACATTGACCAGAAACCAATCTCGAGACTGGATAGTGACGGGTCTAGAGAGTTCTAAGGTGACCTTTGAGAAGTCATGGTATCTGCATGTTGATGCAGAATCTCTTGAGCTTGAGGATAGTACTGGCTTGCAGGGCATGTTCGACTGGATGCAGGAGAACTGGTGGATTCCACTACTGATTGCGATATTATTACTTGTGTTAGTCATCGGCTTCAATGAGAATACCCGTAACTCATTCATCGAATGGCGCCATGAAAGGAGACTTGAAGCCATAGAGTCCGAGGTATTCGAGGCTGAGATATTACCTGGGATGACACCAATTTCACACTCGCAATCATCCCCTCCTCTGACTACTGCTCAGAGTATTGGGCCGGAAATCATCCCCTCCACAGCTGCCACGGTTGAGTTGGTGGAAGTTGAACAGGCCGAGATCCTAGAGGCTGAGGTAATTGAAGTTGAAGAGGTGGAAGTGGAGGCTGAAGTTGTGGCGGCTGAGGTCTTTGAATCGGAGGTAGTAGAATCAGAGGTCGAAGTTGCCGAGCTCGTTGAGGCCGAGATTATCGAAACCGATTTGGTGGGTGAGGCCGAAGAGCTTAGCGTTACAACCGTTGATGATGATGAGGAACTAGATGCCTTCCTCGCCGATTTTGATGATGATGAAATCTAGTCAAACTGCGTTGGCAGTCAAGAAAAAATCTCACGGCGATAAAACAATCAGATTGTGGAATAAATATTCAATCTACTTTACGAAGAGCGCCGCTTGCCGGGTTCGAACCGGCGACCTTGGGATTAACAGTCCCACGCTCCACCAGCTAAGCTAAAGCGGCAGTAAAGCCGGCGACAATCATTTCCCTTATGACGGCATCGCTATCTTTTGGTCTTTTTAACAATAGAAATTAGTCGCGGTCTAGGCTCTTTTGGTGTACTACCAATAACTATTGCATCTCGTAATTTCTGCAGATGTTCGTGCTTGAGTGGACCTTCGTGATGAACGCTTACCCAAGTTTGGTCTCGGATTATCTCATCACCGATTGCGAAGTGGAATTGTAGGCCGACTGAGGGTTTAATGTCGTCGCCGAATTCTTTTCGACCGGCACCTAATTCTACGGCGACCTTGGCACATTGAAGCGCCGAAAGTTTGGTGATGAAGCCGGTTTTCTCGGCTGAAATTTGCGAAACTTCGCTTGCCATTGGCAAGACAGAACGAGGCTCAATGCAAAGTTGTCCAGCGATTGATTCCTCTACCCCCTGAGCAATGCACAAGCGGCGAAATCGCTCTAATGCCGAGCCATCTTGCAGGGCAATTCGAATCTTCTCAACGCCAGCATGGAGGTCATGTACCACCCCGGCCATCAGCAATAACTGACCACCTTGAAGGGATACCAAATCTTCTGTGTCGCCTGGTCCGTTGCCCTGCATCACCTCTACACTCTCAATCACCTCAAGGGAATTTCCGACCATA
>Ga0302120_10000603_pt1 | contig 16378 bp, 13 predicted proteins | sample AG5_Bottom_MG_FD_203118 | JGI IMG/M metagenome (GOLD analysis project Ga0302120, IMG submission 203118) | Marine microbial communities from Western Arctic Ocean, Canada - AG5_Bottom | ecosystem: Environmental > Aquatic > Marine > Oceanic | place: Canada: Western Arctic Ocean | collected 2017-10-01 | reverse complement strand
GCACCGACGCCACAGGTTTAATTGCCAAGGCCTGTATTGCCATAGCGGGCACCGTACATTTGCCAGAATTCTCCCTAGCCAATAATCATTGGTGTGTGAATAAAGCTCAAGTGAATACGGTACTTAAGGTTGAGGCCTTGTGGATCAATGATTTTACAGCTCAAGCTTGGGCGATGTCAGAGATCACCGCTGATGAACTATTAGTTGTGAAGCGAGGCCAGGCGGTACAGCAAGGCAACAGGTTGGTGATGGGTCCAGGTACTGGTTTAGGTGTGGCAGGGTTAGTGTCTCATGATAAGGGTTGGCTGCCGGTCATGGGCGAAGGTGGTCATGTAGGGTTTTCGCCGTCCAATCAGTTGCATGCAGAAATATTGGCTTATATGTGGAATGACTATGGGCGTGTTTCGGCGGAGCGGTTGTTATCCGGTTACGGCATGATCGACTTATATAGAGCAGTCGCGCACGTCAACGCCGCCCACCCCCGCTTAACAAATCCCGCTGATATTTTGCAACAAGCGCAGTTAGATACTCCCGACGACTTGGCCTACCAAACTTTATCTCTCTTCTGTGGCATGCTTGGCGATGCCGTAGCCGACGGTGCCTTGATGTTTGGTGCAGTGGGCGGGGTTTATTTGACCGGTGGAATTTTGCCGAGGATGTATGATTTTTTATTGACCAGTGAGTTTGGTAGCAGCTTTACCAACAAGGGGCGGGTTTCTTCTTTTCTGCAACAGATACCTATTTATCTTTGTACTGCAGAGCAGCCAGGCCTACAAGGCGCAATTGTTGCCCTGCGACATGAATCACGATGACCTAAAATTGGTCCTGGAAGCTGTATTGTTTTCGACGGGGTTATCATCTAGGTCAGAGGCAGTTTAGGCGGTTAGCTTTTGCATAAGATCGGGCTGTGGGCTTAACTGATTACTCAATTACTTAGTTCAATATTGGATCGCGAATTTCTGTGACGAAATCATAGCTGTCACCAGGAAAATATGAGCAAGTGAATTCAACTGGAGTGTCATCTGAGAGCATGCCTAAACGTTCGATATAGAGTGTTGCGCTGCCGGTTGGGATGTCAAGGTAACCAGCTCTCTCCTCATCAATGGAGATAGCTCGTAAACGCTGAATGGCTTTAACAGGCCTAACGCCTTGTTGACGCAATACATCGTAGAGTGAGTCGTCTACAGTAAATGGATTATCGATAAAGGATCGTGGCACCGTTGCTAATTCTAATGCCATTGGCTGATCGTCAGCTAACCGTAAACGATTAAAGCGAACTACTTCCTCGCCATCGTTAAGCTGCAGTGCACTAGCTTCTTTAGCACTGGCGATACCCATGGAGCGATCAATCCAGCGGGAACCTGGACGTTTACCTTGCTCAGCCATTATTTCGGTGTAGCTTTTAAGGTAATTTAGAGGTTGCTCAAGGCGTTTGGCGACGAAGGTTCCAGCACCCTGACGCTGAACCAGTAGACCCTCTTGTACTAAGGTATCGATGGCTTTGCGCACGGTGACTCGAGACACATCCATACGTAAGCCAATCTCACGCTCAGGCGGCAAAAACTGACCCGCTTGCAAAATTCCCTCTTGAATAGCGTTGCGCACTCGGTTCTGTAGTTGTACATAGAGTGGGCTGGAGGAGGTTTTTTCGATGTAGCCGAAAAGGGCAATTATTGGATCTTCTTGCATTGTTTAACTCTCAACTTGTAACCCAGCGAGCATACCTCGATTTCATTGAGGAAGCGACTAAACTTCTGCTTTCAGCCGCCGCATTGCATTGCCTTGCTCGTCGAATAAATGGCATTTATTAGGATCTACTTGTAGGTGAAGTTGCTGCCCAGGAATCACCTGAACGTCGCCTGGAAGGACTGCTCTAAATGGCTGCTCACCGTTAGACTGGCTATTAATCGTGCCATAAGCAATGGCGCTTCCGCCCAGTCGTTCAAGTACCTTCACGTGCATATTGAAGCCTTGGTCTGAACTAGCCAACATAAGGTCTTCTGGACGTATGCCTAGACACAAAACATCATTAGGTCGCCCCACACTAGCTGATACAGGCAAGGTCATGGGGCCAAGTCCATCAGCCTCGATACTGCAGCTATTTTGGTCACTGGAGGTTCGAATAGCGGCAATGAAATTCATGTTAGGTTGACCAATAAACCCGGCTACAAACTGAGTTTTTGGGTGGTGATATACCTCCATTGGGGTACCGTATTGCTCAATGTTACCGCCGTTAAGCACAACAATTTTGTCTGCCATTGTCATCGCTTCCACCTGATCGTGGGTGACGTATATCATGGTGGCTTTTAAGTCTTGGTGCAGGGTTGCCAATTCTACACGCATGTCGCCGCGGAGGGCCGCGTCGAGATTAGATAAGGGTTCGTCAAATAAAAATACTTTTGGGTTACGAACAATGGATCGACCAATAGCGACACGCTGACGCTGGCCACCAGATAGCTGCCCAGGTTTGTGTTGTAAACGGTTGGTCAGTTGTAAAATATTCGCCGCATTTTCAACACGCTGATTAAGTTCCACTTCTGGGACTTTAGCCACTCTAAGTGGGAATGCGATGTTTTCGAATACAGTTAAGTGAGGATATAGAGCATATGATTGAAATACCATGGAAATGCCACGGTCCACTGGATGTGCAGTGGAGACATCTTTGCCATCAATAAAAATTTGCCCTTCAGTAGCTTCTTCTAAGCCAGCGATAATACGTAATAAAGTTGTTTTTCCGCACCCAGATGGGCCAACAAAAACAATAAATTCGCGGTCTTCAATGGCTAGATTTATATTGTTGAGTACTTGAGTATCATCAAAACTTTTGCTGATGTTATTGAGTGCAACAGTCGCCATAGACATACCTACGTAATTGAATTGTGAATGAATAAAAGGGAACTAGCCATGAGACTAGTTCCCTCGAGTTATGGTTGAGTTTTACTTAAACTCTTCCAGTTCTTCAGCAGCAATTGCTACTAGGTTTTCAGCAGAGTCTTCACCCAATAACATGCCTTGGATCATGCTGTTGATGACGGCTTGTAGTGACTTAAAGTCAACAAACATTGGCTCAGGGCCACCGCTACCAATTGGTTCAACGAACACTTTCCAATAGTCATCATTTTCATAATATGGCTTATCGACGATACCGTTCTCGTATTGCAGAATAGGCGTTAGGCCCCAGCTAGAGTCTAGGTCGTATTGTGCTTCATCAGATGACAATGCACGAGCTAGTTCCATCGCAAGCTCTTCATGACCTGTACCATTAAACACAGCAATGGAGTCGGTAATCAACAAAGTGCCACTCACACCAGATGGTCCTGCAGGTACAGGAACAGTAATGGTCTTCATGCCTTCTTTGTGAGCACCACGTCCCCATGGGCCTTGAATGTACATGGCCACTTGGCCGTCATTGAATAGAGCTTTGATTTGTGACCGTTCAAAGGCTGTAGGGCCTTCTTGGGCAACGTCCATTAGCTTGCCATATAGTTCAAGCGTTTCAATGGTCTGTGGGCTATTTAGGGTGATCTCATTGGTGTCTGCATTAATGACAGAACCACCGTTGCTGTACAAGTAGCTAAAGAATTGATGCATGGTGTTATCAAAATCTTTGCCTGCTAAACCTATGCCAGCGACGCCAGTATTGTCCTTCACTGCTTTAGCCATGTTGTATAGACCGGTCCATGTCTTTGGACCAACACACGGCAACCCTGCCTGCTCGATGAGTTCGCAGTTGATAAACATAGCCTTGGTCGAGAAGGCATGAGGGAAACCCCAGTATTTACCGTCGTTGCTTACGGTGTTGAGAATGCCAGGCTGGTATTTAGCCTGATCTTCCTCAGAAATTTCCACGGGCACGATAAGGTCATTTTTTGCCAGTTGCTTCAGGGTACGAGAACCCAGATAGGCTAAGCTGACTGGATCTCCAGCGGCGGCAAGAGTCATGGTCTTATCCTGACACGTGCCCCAAGGCACAGCTTCCATATTAACTGTAACATCTGGGTTGTTGGCCAAAAAGGTATCGATTACCTTTTGGTCGGCTTCTCTGACTTCACCACCACACATGACAAAGTGCAGTTCTTCAGCTTGTACTGCTGGGGCCATCATCATACTGATGCCGGCACCGACAGCGGCTGCGGTTAAGAGCTTTTTCATATTTTTTTCCTCTTTATTATTAGTGCGCAAAGCGCCAAGTGACAGAGCCGTCACGATTTCACTGCTCCTGCTGTTAATCCTGCCATGAGAAATTTCTGCAAGAACAAGAAGATAAACAACACAGGTAAAATACCAATTATGCTAGCTGCCATCATTTCGTTCCAAATGACTTGCTGATAACCGATAAATTCGAAGATGCCCGCAGGTAGGGGCATATAGTCGCGTTCCTGATTAAAGGTGATTGCGAATAAAAACTGTTGGGCATAGGCGCCAATAAAAGAAGCTACGCCAACCACGATCAAGCCAGGTACCGCTAAGGGTAAAATAACTCGCCGCAGTGTATAAAGCCGTGAAGCGCCATCGACAAAGGCAGCTTCTTCAAGCTCTATTGGGATTTTTTCAAGAAAAGATTTGAGCATCCAAATCCCCGTTGGCACCAAAAATGCAGCGCCAGGAATGATCATCGCCCAGTACGTATTGAGTAAACCCATGCTGCGCAACAGCTTGTATAGGGGAATCAACAACACTGCACCAGCAAACATGTTAACGGCTAAAAACAAACCTAGGCTTAACGCTTTACCACGAAACTTAAATCGTGCGTAAGCGTATGCAGCAGGAACCACAAAAAGCATGCATAAGAGCGTGGTCATCGTGGCTAAAAATATACTGTTAAAGATATAGCGAGGCAGCTTTGGTACTGTCACCCAAATATCTGAGTAGGCTTGAAACGACATGTCGTCAGACCAAAACTGATATGGCGCTCTAAAAAGATGATTCAGTGGCCTTAACGATGCTAGAAACATTTCCAAGAAAGGCAGCAGCATGAAAGTCAAAAAGATACCGATAGCAGTATAGAGACCAAGCTTTTCAAGCAATGAGTACTTATCAATCATTTGTTGTCTCCATATTTCTTGTTCACCTTCTGTACTAACCATAAATAAAGCAATGTAAAGGCTGTGAGTATGACAACTATAAGTACGGCTCGTGTCGCGCCTTGGCCATATTTATAGTTAGCAATAGCTGTTTTGTAGGTATCTACAATAAGTGTGGTGGTAGCACCTCGTGGGCCGCCTTCTGTCAATATCCAAATTATTTCAAAGGAATTAAAGGTCCAAATGGCCGACAATAAAGCCATAGATACAAAAGTGGGCATGATTTGTGGCATGGTAATGCGCCTAAAACGGTACCAGCGCGAAGCACCGTCTACATAAGCTGCCTCATATAAGTCACGAGGTACATTCTGCATAGCCGCGAGTAAAAATATAGTTATCATGGGCGTGCCAATCCACACGTCAGTGACAATGGCGGAGTAAAAGGCGCTGCGTTTATATGCTAAAAATTCAAATGGCCCGTCGATAATGCCTAATTGCTGTAATACGCCAGAAATAATGCCGAAGTGACCGTTATAGAGCCATAACCAACCGATACAACCAATGGCAATGGGTACAATCCAAGGGGGCATGACCAAGACTCGAAAAGCAGCCTTGCCTTTGAGGTTGGCGGCTAATAAAGATGCGCCTATGAGACCAAGAATAAGTTTGAATCCTACGGAAAGGAACATCCAATAAAAGGTACGGCCTACCGTAGCGGGAAATTTACGACTACTCAGGAGTTTTTCGTAGTTGGCCCAGCCAACATATTCTTCCGAGCCTATTCCTGCATTGGTGAAGGATAGGCGAAAGGTTTCCATTAGCGGCCAGGCCACAATCAAGCACATATAAGCTGCCGCAGGAGCGATTAAAGCCCAGGCAAAAAACTTTGTAGAATGTAGCCCATTGCTGGGCATTAAACGTCGAAAAAACTGCATTACTCCATGTCTCCTCAGATTAAAAGGGCTGTGTAGGCCAACCTAAAGCCTGCCAAATAGGGTTGAAATCATGAGCTGCCTGTATCAGGTCTCGGCCTCTACGGGTGTTTTTATCAGTGCACCATGCGCTTTCTGCTAAGCCAATAATACGTGGGGCTAAGGCCCTTTTGAGTTCTTGTGGCGTGTTGATAGTTTCACACCAAAGTGCGCCCTGCACGCCAGCGATATTGTCATCCACATGCCAGTTAGTAGTGTCCTCTAGGCTAATTTGAGCAGCCCAGGTAGCGCCAGAACTTTGTGGGCTAGAATCACAGGCCATATCGAAATAGAGGTGCTGTGCGGGTGTCATGACGACTTGAAATCCTCGTTTGGCAAGGGCTTCCCCAGACTCGGTGTTCTGCCATACGAAAACTAAAGCATCATTACCAATGTTGTATTTTGTGCTGTCAGCTGACTCCTGCCAAGCTGCAGGCAACATGCCTTGTTGTCGTACGATAGCGGCAGCTTGGGACATAAACCAGCCCAAAATATCGCTATCTTTGGTAAGGCCGTAGGTTTGTTTTAATTGCTGAATAGCTGGAGATCCGTCCCAGCATCCAGGTGCTACTTCATCACCCCCTAAGTGCAGATAGTCGCTACCGAATAGGCCGCATAGTTCTACGATAATGGGTTCCAATATCTGCCAACTAGAGTCTAGAGCAGGGTTGATAGTATTGTTGTGATAGCCTTGAACTGATTCAGGTTTAGAATCGCTGCAGTTGGAGAGTTCTTCGCTTAGCTCCGGTAGTGCACTTACTAAAGCAAGGCAGTGGCCAGGAAGATCTATTTCTGCCATAACTTGCAAATGACAGTTGTGGGCATGTTTCAGAATTTTGCCAACGTCTGCTTTACTATAACTTCCACCTGTAGGGCCGATCCCTCCACCAAATACAGCAGGTATTAACTGATCTTCCCCGCGCCATGCAGTTTTCTCAGCTAGGTTAGGAGCGCATTCGAGTTCGAAGCGAAAAGCCTCATCGTCAACTGCATGCCAATGAAAGCGGTTTAATTTAAGTAATGCCATAACATCTAACAGTTGGCACACAGTAGTTACATTAAAAAATCGCCGTGCGCAGTCGAGGTGTTGGCCGCGCCAGTTAAATCGGGGTTGATCCTCCATACGACCGCAAGGCAGTTTGCCTTTATAACTGAAATGCATCTGCAATAGGCTAATGAAACCATAAAAGAAGCCCTGTTCGTGGCTTGCTACTAGACTCACCGAATTAGGCTCTATAGTCAGGTGGTAGGCTTCCTGATGTAAGTCCCTGTTGATAGTGCACATGATAGGCATTTGCCCTTCATGGCCGTCGATAAGGCCGCTTCGCACACCAAGAGCACTGGCATCTGCCCATGCTGCTTTGGCTATCGCTAGGTCCGAAACAGCGGTGTTGAAACCTATATTGCAGTCACAATTCTCGCCAGTTGGGGCCCAGAATGTTGGCATTGGGCTCAGTTTTAGTTGGTTGTGGTTGTTACTAAGGCTGCGGTCATTCGGCTTAATTTGATCATCAAATCGGCTTGGCTGAGTTTGCACCGCAGTGGTAACACCTAAATGAATAATGTAAGCATTTTTCGGCCCCCAAGCTACATTAAGTAATGAGCCTTTGGTTTGGTAGGCAATTTGGCAAGTCCAGCTATTACCGGGTTCTATGGAGATTTTGTGGGCAGGTTCAATGCGGGTAAAGCCACCTATTTGATCAGTTATTTTACAATTGCTGATGGCGACTGCAGGGGCTAAAAGGCTAAAGCATAAGCAAAAATCAGAGACAGCAGTAGCACCAACGTTAGTGAGTTGGAGCTCAATCTGATTTTGGGTGTCCACGTAACTGTGAAGAACCATTATGGATTTTTCCTGCTGCATTCAATTAATTTATTCTAAAACTATTTAGATACCAATTTAACTCCAATGACTGGATACTGCAAGCATTTTAATAACCAATATAAGTCATCGTCAGGTGTATTTTGTGTAATCTGTTGAAATTAATGCATATATAGCCCTAACTGGCGTTGTATTTGTGATTATTTGCATGCTTTATGAATAATTGGTTTGTAAAATGTATTGTTTTTGTATTATATTGGCATTGTTTTAGTATTGCCTTTCGTGCTTGGTATTAGAGACACGTATTCTGGGCCACGGGAGTTTAATTACATGCGAGTTGTTATCGCTGGCGATGCCAGTGCAGTGGCAAGTGCAAGTGCAGACATACTATGCCAACAAATGATTGGCCAGCCACGCTCTGTCTTAGGCTTGGCCACTGGCTCTACCCCCGTGATGCTATATCGGGAGTTAGTGCGCCGCTACCGTGCAGGACTAGTGTGTTTTAGTGGGGCTAAGAGCTTCAATTTGGATGAGTATGTGGGCATAGATCCTAAGCATCATCATAGTTATTGCCATTTCATGAAGATGCACCTGTTTGACCACATTGATATAGAGCCAGTGGCGACCGAAATCCTTCAAGGATTAGCTGAACCAAACGCAGAATGCCAGCGATATGAAGCAGCTATCAAATCGGCAGGTGGTATCGATTTACAGGTTTTAGGTCTTGGTGCTAATGGCCACATTGGTTTCAATGAGCCTACTTCCAGTTTAGCATCACGCACCCGAATCAAGACTTTAACGGAGGCTACAGTAGCCGCTAATGCGCGCTTTTTTAAGCCTAAGGAGCAGCAGCCATCTCTGGCCTTAACCATGGGTATCGGCACTATTATGGAGGCTCGGCATATTTTATTGTTGGCCACTGGAGAGCACAAGGCTAAGGCCGTTAAAGCGATGGTCGAGGGGCCTGTGTGTGCTGCGCACCCGGCATCAGTTCTGCAATTTCACCACACAGTCACTGTGATATTGGATGTCGGCGCCGCATCTTTATTAGACTCGCAGCAATACTTTCATTGGGTAGAGAAAATGCGCAGTGAAACAACACAACTTGGACGGGAGAATAGATAATTATGGGAGCAGTGAAAGCCCTAATTAATGGTCGAATATTTACCAGTGAAAAGATTGTCTGCGAGCATGCTTTGCTTATAGAAGATGGCCTTATCGTAGACCTAGTACCCAACGATTCTATACCCAATATAGTGGACAGCTATGACCTCAAAGGTGGCCTATTAGCTCCGGGATTTATCGACGTGCATGTGAATGGTGGGGCGGGTGAACTCCTCAATCACCAGCCAAGTGCTAAGTCGCTGCAAACTATTGCGCAAGCTCATCGGCAATATGGCACCACTGCATTTATCCCCACTTTGATAACAGACACTTGGGTACAAATGGTAAATGCTGTGGCTGCTGTGGCTGCAGCTGTAGAACTGGGTGTCCCAGGTATCTTAGGCATCCACTTGGAAGGACCTTATCTGAATGAGGAGCGTAAGGGTGTACACCCACCGACGCGCATTCGAGTACCGACAAGTTATGAAGACCTGAACCATTTATTCGACGTTTTCCCGGACAACTTGATAAAGCTCATGACCTTGGCTCCTGAACGCGTCAGTCCAGAGTTTATTCAACAGCTGACGGCCGATGGCATGATCATTTCAGCAGGGCACACAGCTGCCAGCTATGAACAAATGAAAGTTGCTCTAGCGCATGGTGTAAGAGGGTTTACCCATCTTTTTAATGCCATGAGCCCAATGACTAGTCGCGAGCCAGGCGTGGTAGGTGCGGCATTAGATGATGAGGATAGCTGGTGTGGTTTAATCGTTGATGGCCATCATGTACATCCAGTAACCTTACGACAAGCCATCAAAGCTAAAGCCAAAGGTAAAATGATTCTGGTTACAGACGCGATGCACACGGTGGGAGAAGATGCCGGTCTATTTGATCTTATGGGCAGGCCTATTGTGAGTGAAAATGGCAAAGTCACAACCCTTGACGGTACTTTGGCAGGCAGTGATTTAGATATGGCTAGTGCAGTACGCAATACAGTTGAGAAAGTAGGTCTAGAGTTGGAAGAAGCGTTGCGCATGGCCTCTCTCTACCCGGCGGAATTCTTAAAACTGGATCATAAAATTGGTAGAATCGCTAATGGATTTCAAGCTGATTTAGTATTGATTGATGACAATTTAGTGGTACGACAGACTTGGATAAAAGGAGAGCCATAATATGCATAAAGCGATAAGTTATTGGTCAATGGAACATGGTTTAGAGGCAACTCATAGTATTGAAAAAGCCTTAGAGGATACGCACGACGCAGGCTTCAGTCACCTTGAATTAGCTGTTTCAGATACCGGCGTTTTAACATTTGATACCAACCTGGAAACTGTCAAGCGGGCGATCGAAGCTTCGCCAGTGTCGGTGTCTAGCCTTGCCAGCGGTATGAGCTGGGGTCAAAATCCGGCTAGTAACGATATTGATGTTAGGTTAGCAAGTATAGAATATAACCAGCGAGCTTTAGCCCTTGCATCAGACCTAGGGTGCGGTGCGTTGCTGATGGTGCCTGGCGTTAGCCGCAGCCCCATAAGTCCCGATCTAGTGCGTTATGACATTGCAGTAGAACGCATACGTCAGGCAATATTCCCTTTGCTTGAGGTAGCTGAGCGGGTGGGAGTTGATCTGTGTTTGGAAAATGTTTGGAATGGATTATTTTACTCGCCCTTAGAGCTAAGAGATTTTATTGATAGTTTCCAATCTTCTAGATTAGGGGTCTATTTGGACGTGGGTAATTTAATGGGTATTCATCAGTACCCACCGCACTGGATTGAGATACTGGGACATAGGATCAAGCGTGTTCACATTAAAGATTATAAGGAAACATTTGACTGGACTGGTGGCTATAGTTTCTGTGACCTAGGCGCTGGTGAAGTTCCATGGCAAGAGACTATGGAAGCACTGCGAGCCATCAACTACGAGTCTACACTGACGGCGGAAATGTTACCTTGGGATGCTTTTTTGTTAAACCGTACATCGGTGGCTATGGATCAAATTATGGGTCTCGGTATGACTAAAGTGGCACTGACATGAGCCGAAAGCTAAGAGTCGGCGTCATAGGCCTTGGTATGATGGGACAAACCCATTTGGACGTTTACAGTCAGATGGAGAATGTAGAGTTGGTAGCGGTAGCAGACCAAGACGAATCGCGTCTATTTGGAGCTACTCAGGCGCAAGGCAATATTCAAGGCCAAGCAAAAGGGCAGGTGGACTTGAGTCACGTGCAACGTTTCAGCGACGGCTATGAATTGATTGAGTCGGCTGATGTTGATTTGGTTGACGTCTGTGTGGGGACGAATCTTCACTTATCTATGGCTAAGGCTGTGCTTTTAAAAGGGCGGCATTTGATGGTAGAAAAGCCCGTCGCGAGAACCTACGCCCAAGGGCTTGAGCTAGTGGCATTAGCGCAAGCGAGTCAATCATTTGTAATGTTGGGCATGTGTTTACGCTATTGGCCTGCATGGGTGCACTTAAAGAAAGTCATTGATAGCAAAAAATACGGTAATTTGAGGTCTTTACATTGCGAGCGTCTTACAAGCTTTCCTGAAGGTGATTTTTACCACTCAAGTGAACAGTGTGGTGGGGCGCTATTAGATCTTCATATTCATGACGTAGATTTTATTCGTTATTGTTTAGGTCGCCCTAAGGATGTATTTAGCCGAGGTAATATAGGATTATCTGGCGGTATAGACCATGTTCACAGTCAATATATGTTTGCTGGTGAGTTAAAGGATACTGTTGTTACCGCACAGGGTGGGTGGTCTATGGCTCAAGGATACCCCTTTAACATGAGCTACACAGCAAATTTTGAGCAGGCTACTCTGGCGTATGAACTGGGCAGTGGTGAAACTCTTAATCTGTATGAGGAAGGTGAAACACATGCAATTCCGTTCGCACAGGGGATGGGGTATGAACATGAAATCAAGCACATGGTAAAAGCGATACTATCCGGCGAATCCACCGATATTGGCGCCATTATCAGCGCAGTCGATGGGTTGGCTATGGTCGAGGCTGAAGCCCTTAGTATCAAGTCCGGACAGGTGCAGAAGCCCCAATATATTTAGAAAGGAATAATTAGGGAGAGAAATTGTGAGAATTGGTATTGTTGGTTTAGGCTTGAGAGCGGGAAATGTTCTAAAGATATTGAAAACAGGCATGCCAGAGATAAAACTCGTGGCGTATGTTGACCCTGACCCATGCGGTCTTTCATTATTGACAAACCATTCAAGCAAATTATCTCAATATGAAGATCTTAAACAGATGATCAATAGGTGTAATCTTGATTTGCTTTGGGTTGCGTCGCCTAACCACCTTCATTTTGAACACATAAAAGCAGGACTTGAAGCAGGCTTAAAGGTTTTTTCAGAAAAACCAATTGTTACCTCAAAGGGTGATAGCTTTGCTCTTGCAAAATTGATAAAAAAATATGGTGAAAGCCAATTAATCGTTGGTCTCGTCTTACGCTATTCCGTCCATATGAGAGAAATGAGACGAATTATAGATGCTGGAACCCTAGGCAGCATCACTTCTCTTGAAGCTAATGAGCATATTGCACCTTACCACGGCTCATTTTTCATGAGGGATTGGCGCAGACTTGGGAAATACTCAGGTGGATTTATGCTGGAAAAGTGCTGTCATGATATTGATCTTTACAACAGCATGGTAGGCGAGAGACCCACCAGAGTGGTAAGTTTTGGAGGGCGAAACAATTTCATTCCTTCTGAAGCGCCCCCTGGCAATATACACGATAATGTTTACCAAATAAAACAATCTCACTGGGAAAGTGCAGACGATCCATTTACCAGTGATGCAGATATTATTGATCACCAAAATGCATTATTAGAATATTCAAACAATGTGACTTTCTCTTTCCATACAAGTCTTAATGTTCCTGATGAGCAGAGACGTTTTTGTATCATAGGGACTAGAGGAATGGCTGAGGGGGACTTTGGCCGCGGAGGCCTTCGTGTTACAGATGCTAGAACTGGAGAGTGCCTTGAGGATCATGATTTTAGCTATTCAAGCGAACCAGGCTCAGGAGACTACCCTTCGCACTATGGCGCAGATAAGCTAATGTGTGAGGATGTAGTGAGTTTTCTCAGAGGTGATTTAAAAACATTACCTGTTGGCCCAAAAGAAGCAATAGCAGCTGGCTTGGTTGCAATGGCAATAGATGAAAGCATGTCTACACGTCAAATTGTGGATATGACTGAAACTTGGTTCGAACTTGATGCTCTCTATTAAACAAAATTTTAAAAAGACGGAATCTGATCAAAATGCCGTTGTACATATTGAGCCATGACCTTCACCAACGAGGCAGATGTTAAACCGGCAGCTAACAGACCGGAGTAGCTATGGACAGACACCGATGACTCCGCGCCCTGTAATTGTGCGAGTAACAACGGCAAATTATCGCAATTTATCCCTCCGCCCACGATAATCCCTATTCGCCCACGAGCTTGCTCTATAGTGCGATTAATATCCTCGACGCCATACAATGCCGACAAGCCAGTACTCAACGCAGCACCGCATGTCAAAACGTACTGAACCTTTTTGTCGATCAATAACTGCAGTGCTTTTTGTTTATCTATAACGTCATCAAAGGCTCGATGAAAGGTCACGGAAAGAGCGCGGGCGCGAGCAATAGCCAATAATTGATCCAACACAGGCTCGTCAATCTGGCCATCTTTTAACGCACCTATTACAATTCCGTCAGCACCGGCACTAGCCACCAAAGCAATCTGTTGCACCATGCAGGCTATATCGAGAGAGTTATAACAAAAGTCGCCTGCTCTAGGTCGTATCATGGCGAGAACACCACGTCGGTCACCAAATATATGTCGGGCAGCTTTAATATCCCGCACGTCGGGCGTCAGACCATCCGCGGCCATATCGCGGCATAGTTCTACCCGCTGAGCCCCTCCGGCAAGAGCATTTGTAACTGACTGACGCACTGACTGTAAGTCACCGCATTCGACACATACCTCAAGGGCCAGTGTCATTGTAAAATGACCGAAGGTATCGGATTAATAGCGATTGTCTTAACCATCTCTGAGCTTACTCTTTTGAGCTAATTATTTTATGGGAACGTTTCTGTCTAGCAACAAAATTGAAAACCCGGCTGTATACAGCAAGCGCCATATAGGCCCTTATTATTTAATGCGAGAAATACTACTTAGAAGTTTTTATAGGCCCCAACTTCTGAGCTATACCTTCTGCTGTTTGTTGGCAAGCCTCTTCAGGCCCATAGCCTTGACGCATTAGTTCGACCACGAGATGGCAGCCAACCATTTAATCATCAACTCCCCCATTCTCTTCGTCGCTGGTGCTGCAGGTACCCGATAGATTCCCATGATCATCCAAAGCCAACATCCCAATCGTATCATTATTCTTTAAATTAACAACAGGGCAGTCTTCTCCAATATAAGATGAGTCTATAACAGTACCGACTACTTATTGTTGCGAGGGCAGGCCTTAGTGCAATGGTCAGAATGCTTGTCTGGGTCAGTTGAGTTAACTGATCAATCCAAGCAGGAAATCCATCTGAGTACGTGAGCGGTATTTCAGTCAGAGTATTCTGAAGATGATTCTTTCCTTTTTAAGTTGCTAGATATAGGTATCGCTAGGTGCGGATTTTGGTGATTTTTCTAACTTTGAAATTAAGGCTATGGAGCGCGAACCAAAACCTGAAGTTCCCATCGACTTTTACGAAAATTTAGAGAGAGGTTCGGAGGCTCGAACTACTTGGGATGACACGACTACTATTGCTCGCATCGATTGTATTCATTGGTAGTTTCTAGTGCCGAATGAGCGAGCGCGGCTTATAGTATGACTCTAAGGTGCTTGACCGATGTTAGAAGTAGAAGAAGCCTTACATCAGAATATGTTAAAATAGACCTACTTTAGTTAAAACTTCCACTCAGCAGCAGATTTATCAAAAGGAAATCATCATGGCAAATCGAGGCGGGATTCGTGTAGGTTCAGGCAGGCCTGCTGGCTCCAAAAATAGAGCTACTGCAGACATCAAAGAAGGGCTTTCAGGGCTTGCTAAGAACCACACAGTGGAAGCCTTGGGCGTTATTGTAGAATTGATGCATGACAGCATGAGCGACAATGTACGGTTAGCAGCTGCATGCTCTTTGCTTGATCGAGGCTATGGCAAACCATCAATAACTCAAATCGATAACTCAGTTGCACATGAAATTACAGCGTTTGAGGTTGTGGCTGATTATTAGGAAAGTGATTTTACGGAGTAAAGCAGATAAAATGGTGCCAACTACCTTGAAAAACACCGTCAGAATAAAGACCACACGCGCTTAAACTCGATGGCTTAGGATTAGTAGACTAAGGTTCTAAAAGAACTAAACATGGTCAGCCATCATTAGTCTGGCAGTGTATCCACCAACTTGATTAATGCCTCAGACCTAGTAAACACCGTTTGAACCTTGACCCCGCCATACCCCGAGAAAAAACAGGCACAAAATAACAGCGAAAATATTATATTATTCACTGTAAGGGCATGATAAACAAGGGTTTTAATTGGTGCCCGGAGACGGAATCGAACCGCCGACACGAGGATTTTCAATCCTAACGTCTTAGGTATTTAGTAAGTATGACATTTATTGAAACCCTTGTAAAACGTAGCTATAGCTATTATATTAGTCGTTGATGATTATGTAGAATTATTGACAAATATTGATTCTAAGGTAGACCATGGGTAGACCAGCCTAACGAGAGGATTGATTCGAGGACTAAAACACCATGGCTAATAAGATCAGCTTTACAAAGAAGGTTTTGGATAAGCTACCACTGCCACCTGTGGGCAAGAGGGTTGATTACTTCGACACCACTACCAACCACCTAACTCTGCGTGTATCTCATGTGGGGACAAAAGCCTTCGTCTTATATAGGAAGATCGACGGCGTAGCCGAACGGCTAACTCTTGGTCGTTACCCCACAATGACAATAGACCAGGCCAGGCGAATGGTTGCCCAACACAATGGCTCTATTGCTGTAGGTCAAAACCCTGCCGAAGAAAAGCGAAGCATGAGACAAGAGTCTACATTGGGTGAGGTGTTTGCCAGGTATATGGTTGAGTATGCCAAGCCCCGGAAGAAGTCGTGGGAGATAGACGAGCAGCGTTATAACGTCCATTTGGTTCATTGGCAGAATAAGAAGCTTGGATTGATAAAGAAACAACACGTTCAAAAACTGTTAACTCACATCGCTGAAAACCAACGCTTCATTGAGGGCGTTGATAAGCTGGGCAGGCGTAAAGTCAAAAAGGTTGGTGGTAAAGGTGCTTCAAACCAGATCCTAAGACTATTAAGAAAGGTCTTTAACCAAGCCATTGATTGGGGCTGGGAAGGGGATAATCCCTGTACTCGCATTAAAGAATATAAGAGCCAAGCTAGAGACCGTTTCTTGGAAGGTGATGAACTGCCTAAGTTCTTTGAAGC
>Ga0302120_10000601_pt1 | contig 16396 bp, 14 predicted proteins | sample AG5_Bottom_MG_FD_203118 | JGI IMG/M metagenome (GOLD analysis project Ga0302120, IMG submission 203118) | Marine microbial communities from Western Arctic Ocean, Canada - AG5_Bottom | ecosystem: Environmental > Aquatic > Marine > Oceanic | place: Canada: Western Arctic Ocean | collected 2017-10-01 | reverse complement strand
TTTGCTGATGCGATAGACCTCGGCCGCACCACCATCCACCGGAATGTCCACCAGGGAATGAGGCAGTCCCGGCACCTTGTTCCAGGGCCATGAATACATCACCGCAATCAGATGACGGCTGTTGCTGCACAGATAGCGGCGTCCGTAGTCGTCAAAGGTGAGGCCGTACTGCGCCGTGCCCGACTCCGGGCGTAAGTCCAGGCTGTGGGGATCAAAGGAGAAATCCGAACCACGCAGATTGAGCGCCTTGGCCTTTGGATCCCTGGCCTTCACCAATCCTCCATTGGAGGCCGTCGAGCCATAGATTCGTCCGTCGGGCCCCCATTGCAGCCCGTTGACCAAGGCCTGCATGTTGAGCCGATTCAGGCCCGCCCCAAACCCGCTGAATACCACCGTCCGCTTCTCGGCCACTCCGTCCCCATCCCGGTCTTCCAAATAGAGAATGTCCGGCGAAGCAGCCACGAAGAGCCCCCCCTTCCAACAGACCAATCCCGTCGGCCACTTCAGCCCCGCCGCAAAAGTGGTTGCCTTCTCATAGCGCCCGTCTCCGTCGAGATCCTCCAGGAGCTTGATGCGTCCCAGCGCTTCCTCCCGTCGTTCGGGATAGCCACGCATCTCCGCCACGAAGAGGCGTCCATGTTCATCGAAGGTGATCGCGACCGGATCTACGACTTGGGGCTCGCCAGCCACGAGCTCGATCCGGAAATCGCGGTGCACTTGAAAGGATTCCAACGCCTCGTCAAGGTCCTTGGGAGGATTGCGCGGGAGTTCGACCGGATCGGGAATGGGCTCGGCCCATGCCACCCCTGCCAGCAGGAGCGCCCATCCAATGAACAACCAGGAATTCGTGACCATGCGCGGACTCCAATTGAGAGTCCAATCACTCCCTTCGCAATGCGAAAGGGATCAAGGGCCGAGATTTAGAAAAACCCTCCCCGCGCGGCAGTGCTTTCGCATTGCACCCTGGCGCTCCCCTTGTGACCCTGTCTCTTGACCCGATGACTTCGCCCACTCGCCGAAACTTCCTCCGGAGCGGAACCCTCGCCACCGTCAGCACCGTGCTCAACAGTTGCTCGAAGGAGAAGAGCCCACCGGAGCCCGAGCCCTTCAAGGGAATCGTCGATATCCACCAGCACGTCGGCTACCTCGAGCGCCCCGATGCGCAACTCATCGCGCACCAGGAGCTCATGGGAATCACCCAGACCGTCTTGCTCCCCTCCGCCAGCGCGGTCTCCCTCCCCTCCACTCACGACGGCAAATCGAACGGCCTCGCCGCGGGCGCCCGCGGCAACGAAGCCTGCCGCCGCATTGTGGAGGACAATCCGGAGCACTACGCCTCCTTCGCAAACGAAGTCCCTGACCTGCCCAACGCCCGTCAGGAACTTGAACGCTTTCTCAAGGCGGGAGCCATCGGCATCGGGGAACAGAAATTCGCGATCGACTGCGACTCCAAACATAGCGAGCTCATCGCCTCCATCGCGAAGGAGTTCGATGTCCCGGTCCTTCTCCACTTCCAACACGGCTCCTACAACCTGCACTTCGAACGCTTTCACAAGATTCTTGAAAAGTTTCCCAGCGTGAACTTCATCGGACATGCCCAGACCTGGTGGGGCAACATCGATCTGAATCACAAGCAGCCCACCATGTACCCGAAGGATCCGGTCACTCCGGGCGGACTGACAGATCGTTACCTCGCCGACTATCCCAACCTCTTTGGAGACCTCTCCGCAGGCTCGGGTCGCAATGCCCTCACCCGCGACGAAGATCATGCCCGCGAGTTTCTGAATCGACATCAGGACAAGCTCCTCTTTGGCAGCGACTGCCCGGATCGCTTTGGCCAGGGCGCACAATGTATCGGCTCCAGCACCCTCGAGATCCTCCGGCGACTCGTGGAGGACGAAGCAACCTTGGAAAAGATTTTAGGCCGCAATGCCCGAGGAATAATGCGCCTTTGATTCCCTCGGAAAGCCGAACGTCTTGACTGGATATTCCCGCGGCCTTACTTCAAAGGCACGATTACAGCCTAAAATCCCTCACCCACTCATGCAGCTTCCAAAACCCCTCCTCCTCGCCTTCCTCGGATCTACCTCCCTTACCCTTGCCGATTTTAGCGGCGTCGACGTCTTCTGGACCGACAACTTTGGATTTGCCAATCCCTTCGTGGACAATAGTGAGGTCGCCTTGCAAGGAGGTGATGTCGTCCAGGTTGGCTATTTCGCCGGCGTGCTCGCGACCAAGAATCCGGCCTCCTACAGCCTCGCTGATTGGGCCAGCTTTACCCCGCTCACCGGAGACGGATCGTCGAACCCTCTCTTCTACCCGACCACCATCGCCACGCCCTTGCAGGCTCCGCAACCAGGATACTTTGCTGCCAATATCAGCTTCGACACCGACGTTCATATTGGAGTTCCACTCACGGATGTGCGAATCGGAATTCGCCTCTTTGACGCCAGCACGGTCGCCACTGCGACCAATATCAACACCGTGACTTCAGGCGCGGATAGCTGGATCATGCTCGCGCCTGGAAACGGAATCAATACCCCCTTTCCCGCCGACGCCAACTTGGACACCGGAGACCTCGCCAGCACCCTCCTCTGGGAAGGCACCCCCTTCAAAACCGATCTCGTCCCGGGAGTCACCCCTCCAAGCCTTGAGTTGACCAAGGTCACCCAGACGGGAGCAACCACCCTCCAGGTCTCCTGGTCCGGCGGCGACGGCAGCAACGATGTGCAAACTTCCACCGACGGAATCACCTTCAACACCGTCTCTGCAGGGCAGGCCTCCCCCGCTACCATCACGATTGATCCCGTGGGCACCAGGAATCTTCTCGTCCGGGTCATCGAGCCCTAACACCCGACTTTCTTTCTCTTCCCAATGAAGTAGAATGCTCGGGCCAGCCTCGGCCTCACTCACTCGCCTTGAAGTCAGAACTCGCCTCTTTCAGGTCGAGATCGGCCATCCAGATATTGCGATAGCGCACGTCGTGACCTTCGGCCTGGAGCTTCAGTCCCTGCGGGGTGTCGGTGATTCCTTTCCCGCCGTCCTTCTCCCCATCGACCCCGGAATTGGCGCCCCCCCACACCTTCTGAATCTTCACATTGGTGTGCACCTTCTTGCCGTTGAAATACATCGTGACCAATGGCTGCTCAACGCGCTTGCCATCCTTGAAGCGGGCAGCACGGAAAACGATGTCGTAGGAATTCCATTTTCCAAGGCCGTTGTATGCGTGGTAGGGCGACTCCGACTCATTGATCACAGCTCCCATCCCGTGCTTGGTCTTGTCTCCATCAAGAACCTGAATCTCAAAGCGGTTTTGCAGGTAGACTCCGCTGTTCCCTCCCTTTTTGGGGATGAGAAACTCGACGTGCAGGCGAAAATCCCGATAGGCCTTCTTGGTCACAATGTCTGCTGCACCGTACTTTCCTCCCTTCGCCGCAGGATCAAAGGTCTGCATGCACGTCCCGACATCCACTGGATCGTCAACTATCTTCCACTTGATGGGCAACTCGGAGGCGAAACGCGGGCCTTTCCAATAGGTCCACTTTCCATCGAGCATCTTGCGACTGCCATCGAAGACCACCTCGGCCCCCTTGATCGGCTTGGCTCCGACTCCCACCTCGGCACTGGCCAACGATCCGAGTCCTCCCACGATTCCTGAAACAAGTATAAGCAGTCGAGTACGCATGCCCTCTTCCTATCCGATTTCCCGAGCTCGTCAATGAGCCAGAACACATCCTGTTTTCGATCTTTGACCTTCGCCCTCCCGACCGTTAAACATCTCCTCTCCTCCGTGAAAGCCGTCGTCAACTACGCGCCCGAACCCAAGTCCGTCGAGATTCGCGATCTCCCCGAACCCCAGATTGGGGGCTCCGATGTTCTTCTCCAGGTGGCCGCGGTCGGAGTTTGCGGCTCCGATCTCCACCAGTGGACCGCCGATCACTCCTGGCAGGTTAATTACCCGGTGGTGCTGGGCCATGAATTCGGCGGCACCATCGCCGCCCTTGGCGATCAGGTGGAAGGATGGAGCGAAGGCGATCGCGTGGTCAGCGAAACCGCCGCCGTGATCGACCCCAACAATCCTATGTCTCGACGTGGTCTCTACAACCTCGATCCGACTCGCAAGGGATTCGGCTACGGCGTGCATGGGGCCATGACCAAGTTCGTCCGGGTTCCCGCCCGTTGCTTGCATCGCGTCCCCGAGAATCTTCCCCTCGAGAAGGCCGCCCTCACGGAACCCTGCTCAGTCGCCTACAACGCGGTCATCAACAACTCAGCCCTCAAGGCCGGAGACCGCGTGGTGGTGCTCGGGCCGGGGACGATCGGCATTCTCTGCGCCGCCGTGGCCAGACTCTCCGGTGCCGAAGTCGCAGTGGTTGGCCTGCCCTCCGACGCTGCTCGCCTCGAGATCGCCACCCACTACGGATGCGAAGTTGTCGTCGGCGATCCCACTGAATGGGCACGCGCGCGCGATGGGCTGGGAGCCGATGGCATCATCGACGCCGCCGGCGTTTCAGCAACCCTACGCCTCGCCCTCGAGATCGTCCGTCCCGCAGGCTGGATCAGCAAGGTTGGCTGGGGCAAGGATCCGGTGGGCTTCTCCCTCGATCCGCTCGTCCAAAAGAACGTCACCCTCCAGGGAAGCTTCTCCCACAACTACCCGGTCTGGGAGAGCGTCCTCGCCCTCCTTTCTTCGGGCGCTCTGGACGTCACCCCCATCATGGGCCTCATCACCGGACTGGAGGACTGGGAAGAAGCCTTCGAAACCATGCACAGCGGCAGGATCGTGAAGGCCGTCTTGCAGCCCTAAGCTCGGGGACATCTCCCCGCTGCCAATTCTCCCCCTCCTCCGACCCACTGCCTACCTCCCTCTCCCATGCATCCACCCACCGTTCAAATCTCCCTCGACCTCACCGACCTCGACGAATCGATCGAAACCGCAGCGATGGCGCGCCGCGCCGGCGTTGACTGGTTGGAAGCAGGCACTCCACTTCTCCTCGCGCACGGATTGCATGCCGTCAAAGCGCTGCGCGAAAATTTCCCCGGGGTCCCCATCGTGGCGGATCTCAAGACCATGGATGGCGGCTACCTCGAAGCCGAAATGATGGCCAAGGCCGGTGCCACTCACGTGGTGGTCATGGCCCGCGCTCACGAGGAAACCGTCAAGTGCGTGGTGCAGGCCGGCAAGGATTACGGAGTGGGCGTGATGGGGGACAACCTCGGCTGCCCCGACATGGTGGAGGGCGCCAGGCAGCTCGAGGACTTGGGCTGCGGATTCATCGTCCATCACATTGGCTACGACGAACGTCGCGGCATCGCAGCCGCCGGACACCGGATGCCCAGTCCCCTCGACGATCTCAAGGCCGTCGTGGAGGCGGTCTCTGTTCCCGTCCAGGCGGTCGGGGGCCTCTCCATCGAACAAGCGGTGGCCTGCCCCTCCTACGGAGCCCCCCTCGTCGTCCTCGGAGCTCCCCTCACCATCGATGCGGACTCCTTCAAAACCGCCTCGGGCGATCTCGAAGCCTCCCTGAAACTCATCTGCGACCAAATCCACCAGGGCGCCTGATTGCCCTCCCTTTACCTCCAGAATCATTTGCGCTTTCCCTCCATGAGACTCAAAGACAAACGCATCCTCGTCACCGGTTCCACCACCGGCATCGGAAAGGCCATCGCCAGGCGCTGCCATGAAGAGGGCGCCCAGGTCATCATCCACGGCCTCGAAGAGGATCTCGCCAAGGCGACCTCGGCGGAGCTTGGCGAGGCTCCCTTCCATCTCTGTGATCTCTCCGATCCCACTACCCCCGCTCAGCTCATTGCCTTTGCGGTGGCCAAACTCGGAGGCTTGGACGGACTGGTCAACAATGCCGGCGTCGTGACCAGAGCGCAACCTTCCGAAATGACCCTCGAAATGTGGGACTGGACCTACGCCATCAACGTGCGCGCTCCCTTCCTCCTCATTCAGGCGGCCCTTCCTGAACTCGCCAAGGGGCGCGGTCGCGTCCTCAACATTGGCTCCATCAACGCCCACGGCGGAGAGTCCTACTTCGCCGCCTACGCCAGTTCCAAGGGCGCCCTCCAGACTCTCACCCGCAACCTCGGCGACACCCTGAACCGCGACTACGGCGTGGTCGTCAACCAGATCAACCCCGGCTGGGTGCTCACCGAAAACGAGTCTGCGCGCAAACAGGAAGATGGCCTCGATCCCGATTGGTACACCAAGCTCCCCAAGATTTTCGCGCCCGCTGGCCGCATCCTCAAGCCGGAGGAGATCGCGGCCGGCGCAGTCTACTGGCTCGATGAGGACTCCGGCCCGGTCAGCGGATGCGTGGTCGAACTGGAACAATTTCCCGCCCACGGAAGAAATCCCGACAAGGTCGACCTCTGAGCTGCCCGTCATCGCCATCCCCGGGCTGTCCCCTGATTGCCGAATCCTGTCCCTCAACTCATGCCAAAACTTTCCGCCTTTCCCAAAGCCTACCTCAACGATCTCTGCGACGGCTCGATGCGCCTCTCCGAGTTCATCGATCTCGCGGCTGGTCTCGATCTCGATGGGATCGAACTTTATCCCCTCATCGTCGACCTCGAAGATCCCACCAGCTGGAGCAATTACCGCGAGGAAGCCGGGTCGAAGGGGCTCGCCATCCCGATGCTCTGCTGCTCCCCGGACTTCACCCATCCCGACCCCGCCTTTCGGGCCGCTGAGATTGAGAAGGAAAAAATCTGGATCGAAATGGCGGCGGCTCTCGGCGCAAAGTATTGTCGCGTGCTGAGCGGTCAGCGTCGTCCCGAAGTCTCGCGCGAACTCGGCATCGAGCTCGCCGCCACCAGCATTCAGGCCTGCCTTCCCTACGCGGCCGATCTCGGCATTACGCTCAATCTTGAAAACCACTACAAGGACGGCTTCTGGGAATTTCCCGAGTTCGCGCAACCCATGGAAATATTCTGCGACCTCGTGGATGCGATTGGGGAACACCCCAATTTTGGAGTCAATTACGACCCCTCCAACACCATCCTGGCGGGAGAGGATCCCCTGGAGATTCTTGACCGCGTCAAACACCGCGTGGTCACCATGCACGCCAGCGACCGCTATCTGAAGAACGGCACCCTGGAGGACCTCGCCCGGGAAGAGGGCGTGATGGGCTACGCCGCCCGCCTTGCCCACGGCGAAATCGGCCAGGGGATGAACGACTACGACGCCATCTTCTCCACCCTGAATTCCGTGGGCTTCGAGAGCTGGATCTCAATCGAGGATGGTGAAGACGGGATCGAGCAACTCGGTCGCTCGGTCACCTTCCTCCGGGGAAAGATGGCCGAGCATTTTGGAGCGTAGGTCCCTCCTACTTGTCCAGACGGCCCGCAGACCAGAGAATGCCGCGAGTCAGGAGCTTGAGGAAAATGGGATCCGAAAAGGTGGCATCGGAGTGCCCGTAGGTCGTGCCGAAAACCCGCGTGCCATCAAATTCGTTCACCCAGATCACGGGGTGACTCTTCTCGGTTCTCTCACTCTTCGAAGTGGCGAGCACGGTGGTGTTCGGCCAGGTCTTTTCAATCACATAGAGCTCGTCCTTGGGGGTCACCCAATCGGCCGGCACGCCCTTCATGATGGGATGCTCCTTCTTCTCGGTCTTTACCGCATAGCGAGCCTGGTGCTCGTGCCGCTTGCTCGTGACTCCGAGAAACCTGCGCCAGTCATCACTGCCGATCGAGCGGTAGGTGTGCATCGCACAATGGATCACCACTGCCGGGGTTCCGCCTTTGTGGCCATCCACGATCTTCTTGATGTAGTCCATGTTCTTGGTGCCTGCAAAGCACTCGTTGTGAACCACCACGTCATAGCCCTTGGACCAGTTCGGATCATTGTAGAGTTCGATCTCTGCCGTAGTTCCCTTGCCTCCCTTGTTCACGACTGTCCACTCGATGTCAGCCTCCGCCGCGGAGGAGAGGGTGAGTGACTTGGACTGAAATTCGTAGTTGTGACAGCATCCTCCCGTGACGAGGAGGGCCTTGAGCGGCTTCCCCGCCTTGGCAGCTTTCGGGGCGGGCTTTTCGGCAAATACGCCCAAGGAAGCGAACGCAGTAACGGTAATCAGAGAGGTGATGAATTTCATGGCGGATTCTTGGAGTTGGTCTGCCCCCTACGGGCGCAGACTGTCGCAGCTATCGCCGGAAGACAACTCAATCTCCGGATCGGTCCGGATGCGCCCCGTGCCAGTCCCACGCTCTCTGCACGGTTTATCTTCAGATCGGCGAAGTGGGGCGCCCAGTCCAATGCTGCCTCCGCCCTCACCCTCGCAGCCCCAGGACCCGGATCTCTGATCCGCCGAGGCACCGATCGATCAGCGCGAAGGGTTCGGATCCACACGATCGTGCTTCTCGAGTAGCCGCGGCTCTTGAAATCCATTCCTTTCTTGAAAGAGGGCCCCCTTTTCGACGATACTCTGAGAATGAGATTGAGCCTGCGCGCAGGACTTTTACTGGCGCTCCCTGGCCCAATGTTAGGTGACCCCGCAGAAACGCTCGACCCAGAGGCTGTCAGCTTCTTTGAGAAACGCGTGCGCCCGGTCCTGGTGAATCAGTGTTACCAGTGCCACTCCGCGGAGAAGAAGATCAAGGGCGGCCTGCGCCTCGACACCAGGGAAGGCGTCCTCCGGGGAGGGGACAGCGGGCCCGCAGTGGTTCCCGGAAACCTGAAGAAGAGCCTCCTCATCACGGCCATCCGCTACACCGATGACGATCTCAGGATGCCGGAGAAAAAGAAGCTCTCCACCCGCGAAATCGCCGCCCTCACGGAGTGGGTCCAGATGGGCGCCCCCGACCCCCGGGTCGAAGAAAGCGAACCCGTCGAACTCGCCAAGATCGACTACGAGGCTGGACGCAAGTTCTGGGCCTTTCAGCCCCCGGTCAAAACCCCTCCGCCGTCGATCAAGAACACCAGCTGGCCCCGCAACGAAATCGATCGCCATCTCCTCGCGGGAATGGAGGCCAAGGGACTCGAACCAGTCAGAGATGCCAACCGGGGAACCCTCGCTCGCCGACTTTACTTCGACCTCATTGGCCTCCCACCCACTCCCGCGCAACTTGAAGGCTTCTTCAAGGACCGCTCCCCCGATGCCATCGCCAGACTCATCGATACCTTGCTCGCCTCTCCGCAGTTTGGGGAACGCTGGGGGCGACACTGGTTGGATGTCGCCCGCTACAGCGAGTCCAATGGCATGGAGCGAAACTTCACCTATCCCCATGCCTGGCGCTATCGCGACTACGTGATCGCCTCCTTCAACAAGGACAAGCCCTACGACCAATTCGTCCGTGAGCAACTGGCGGGTGACCTCCTGGATGACGAAGAGGCTCCAGGCACCAGTGCAGAGGAACGCCTCACCGCCACCGGCTTCCTTGCCCTCGGCCCCAAAATTCTCAACGAGCGCGACAAGATCGTCTTCCAGATGGAAATGGTCGACGAACAGATCGACGCCTCCTCGCGGGCCGTGCTTGGTCTGACCGTGAGTTGCGCCCGCTGTCACGACCACAAGTTCGACCCCATCGGCATGGAGGACTACTACGCCCTCGCCGGAATCTTTACGAGCACCCGGACCCTCTACGGCACCAAGGCCGGCGGTGGCAATCGACAGGCCAGTGACCTCATGGCGATCGGAGATGAGACCGCTGAAGAATCGGCGCAGCGGGAACACTACAGCGAGAAGCTGAAAACCTCCCAGACCAGACTGGGCAAGCTCACCAAGCAGTACCAGAAAATCAAAAAGCAGGGCACCAAGAAGAAGGCTCCAAAGAACAACTCCCAGGCGAAGGGAAACTCTCCCGCCAAGCGCATGGCCGAGATGCGCGATCGTATGAACGAGCTGAAGCAGGAGGTCGCGCAGCTCCGCAAGGATGCACCGCCCGCCCCGGACTTCGCGATGGGAGTATCCGAGAGCAAGGCACCCGGCAACTGCAAGGTCTGCCTGCGAGGCGACACGAAAAAACGCGGACCGGTCGTAGAGCGAGGCTTTCTCAAAGTGATCGCCGTGCAGTCCGCAGCCCCCATCGCCGAGGATTCCAGTGGCCGCCGCGAACTCGCTTCCTGGATGGTGAACAAGGAAAACCCGCTCGCCGCTCGCGTGATGGCGAATCGCATCTGGCACCACCTCTTCGGCACGGGCCTCGTCCGCACCGTCGATAACTTCGGCAAGATGGGCGAAGCCCCGATCAACCAGGCCCTGCTCGATTACCTCGCGCTCACCTTCAGGGAACATGAGTGGTCCGTGAAGAAATTGATCCGCGAAATCACCCTCTCCCGCGCTTACCAACTCAGCGGAGAACATCACGAACAGAACTACCAGATCGATCCTGAGAATCGCTTTTGCTGGCAGATGAGCCATCGCCGTCTCGACGCCGAAGCGATCCGCGATGCGGTCTTGCACGCAAGCGGCAAGCTGAATCTCAAACCCTTCGAGGGATCCGTGGTGCAATCCCTGGGGAACATCAACTTCGGTCGCAACAACGGCAATTTCGGCCAGCGAGGCCAAGCGGTCGCCGACCACCGTAGCATCTACCTTCCCATCATTCGCAATGCCGTTCCTGACGGCCTGCGGGTTTTTGATTTTGCTGAGCCCAGCCTCATCGTTGGCCGGCGCGCGGTGACAACCGTGCCCACCCAAGCGCTCTACCTCTTGAACAATTCCTTCATCCTGGAGCACACCGAAATCATGGCCCAACGCGTTCTCGACGGTGCCGTTGATGAGGAAGAGCGCATCGACCTCGCCTACGCCCTCACCTTCAGCCGTCGCGCCAGCAGCCTCGAGCGCGAACGATCCCTCACACTCATCAAGGACATCAGTGCCCGCCTGGAGGCCAAGAACGAGGCCGATCGCGAACGCCTCGCCTGGGCCACTCTCCTACAGAGTCTCGTCGCAACCGCAGAGTTTCGCTATCTCGACTAAGTCCCACCAATTTCCTCCTCCCTGCCAAGCCATGTCAGATCTCTCCCAAACTTCCCTCTTCACGCGGCGCCACGCCCTGCAATCGATGTCCGCGGGCTTTGGCTACATGGCCTTCGCCGGTCTCGCTACCAACGCCAGCGGCAGGCAGCCCGCGACCACCTCACCGGGCAATCCACTCGCACCCAAGAAACCCCATTTTCCTGGCAAGGCCAAGCGCGTGATCTTCGCCTGCATGCGTGGTGGTCCCTCTCACGTCGACACTTTCGACTACAAACCCCAACTTGCCAAAAACAACGGGAAGACCATCAGCGGACGCAAACTCATGGAGAGCCCGTGGAAGTTCAAACCGCACGGCAAGAGCGGACTCCCGATTTCGGAGCTCTTTCCCCACCTCGCTGGGCACGCTGACAAACTCTGCCTCCTGAATGGAATGTACGGCGATGTGCCCGCCCACCCACAGGCCTTCGTCCAGTTGCACACCGGAAGTTTTCAATTCGTGCGCCCATCGGTAGGCTCATGGGTTCTCTACGGTCTCGGCACAGAGAACGAGAACCTGCCCGGATTCATCAGCCTCTCTCCGCCCGCCAGGGTCGGCGGCGCGCAAAACTACGGTAGCGCCTTTCTCCCCGCCCTCTACCAGGGAACGGCCCTCGGTGCGCTGGGACGCCCCATCAAGGATGCTTCCGTCCGCAATCTTTTCAATCCGCGTCTCACCCGCGACCTGCAGCGCCGCCAGATCGACTTCATTCAGGAAATGAATCGCGACCTCCTGGCCAAACACAAGGTCGATAACCAGATCGATGGCGTCATCGAATCCTACGAACTCGCCTTCCGCATGCAATCCGCGGTGCCCACCGTGATGGATCTCGACAAGGAATCCCCCGAGATGAAGGCCAAGTACGGAATCGGCAACGCGGGAACCGATGACTTCGGGCGCCAGTGTCTTCTCGCCCGCCGCCTCGCAGAGTCCGGTGTGCGCTTTATCGAGATGAGCTCCGGCAATTGGGATCAGCACAATGGCCTGCGCAAGAATCTCACCAAGAACTGCACCGGAATCGACCAACCGATCGCCGCCCTTCTTCAGGACCTCGAGGAGCGCGGCATGCTCGACGAAACCCTCGTGATCTGGGGCGGTGAGTTTGGCCGCACCCCCCACGTCAAGAAAGAGGACGGCCGCGATCACAACCATCAGGGCTTCTCCTTCTGGATGGCCGGTGGCGGCATCAAGGGCGGCCAGCGCTACGGAGCCACGGACGAGAATGGCATCGCCGCCGTCGAGAATCGCGTCCACTTCCACGACCTCCACGCCACCATTCTCCACCAGCTCGGCCTCGATCACGAAAAGCTCACCTACCGCTACGCCGGCCGCGACTTCCGCCTCACCGATGTGCATGGAAACGTGTTGAAGGACATCCTGGCCTAGGGTGCAGATCCGTCCCACGACCCGACCGCATCCGGATGCCCCCAGCTCCGCCGAGCAGGCACCCTTACCCAAGTTGATTCAAGGCATGCTTGATCGCGCTCTTGGAATGATTCTCCGCGCCCTTCAGCGCCTCTTGCAGCGGTTTGCGCGCGCCCTCGCCGATCGAAACCATGGCCGCGGCCGCCGCGTCGACCACCAGCGGACTCTTGTCCCGCAGCAGCGGCACAAGCTTGGGGACCACGCTCTCCTCCGCAATCAATCGAAGCTCCTGGATCAGGAAGGCCCTCACTGAGGCAGGCCGATCACTTGCGGCCTCCTCCACGAAGGTGGCGGCGAGCATCCCCCGCTCCTTCTTCCGTTCCGGGACGCTGACATCGGTCACCAGCATGTGGAGGAGAAGGCGTTCCTTCCAATCGCTCCCGTTATCAACCTCCTGCAGTCCCGCCATGATCTCCTGCACCGCCGGCTTCCCAGCCTTCAGGATTTCGGATCCGAGGGCCTCGGACTCCTTGTTCTCCATCCCTCCCCACTTCTTGTTGCGCAACGCGGGCACTCGATCCACGAAGGGACTTTTCCTCACTGTTTTTTCAGGCATGACTCTAATTCTACCAATTAATTTCCCACAATTCCTACAGGTGCCAAGGCGCCCGCATGGGTTGATTGATCAGACGATTGGCACCCTCATCCCCAATCGCGACCTCTTTCTCCGGATCAAACTTGATCGTCCGACCCGTCCGAATTGCAAGATTGGTGAGGTGCATAAGGCACACCGAGTGATGGGAGGTGTCGGCATTTCCACCAGCCTGTACCCGTGTCTTCACCGCCTCCCCGAAACCAACGAGGGGATCCTCATCGGGAATCTCATCGAGTTGCCTGCGCTCCGCCTCGGTCAGGTCACCCCGTCCGATCCCCTTCTCCTTAAGTCCATGCGGTTTACCCCACTCGCCGCTTTCCAAAATCAACTCCACGCCATCTGCATAAGCCAGGCGAGACCAACCCCACATCCCTGTCACCTCGGGATGGGCTGGCGGAGCGTGCGCCGTAATCTCGACCGGATGCTCATCGTCCTTGCCCATCGCAAAGCAGAGCGGATCAAGATGGTGTTGCCCCATGTCAGTCAGTCCGCCCCCATCGTAGTCCCAGTAGCCTCGATGCATCCCCCCGAAGCGCGGTGGATGAAATGGCTTCAGAGGCGATGGTCCGCAATACATCTCCCAATCGAGGTAATCGGGAACGGGCCGGGGATCGATTTGGATCGGACCCGACCACTGTCCGACCTTGAAGCCGCCCCTTCGAATAATTCTCACCTCCCGGCCCTTCGCAAAACCCGCACGAATGATCTTCCGCATCTCGGTCTTCTGCCCGAATCGTCCGTAGGTCCCAATTTGGAAAATTTTCTTGGTTCGCCGGGCGGTCTCCAGCACCGCACGCCCTTCCGCAATAAAACGCGTCATCGGTTTCTCGCACACCACGTCCTTCCCGGCTTCCATCGCCGCGATCGAGATCAGCGCATGCCAATGCGGCGGGGTCGCAATCGCTACAATGTCGATGTCCTTGCGCTCAAGGAGGCGCCGGAAATCGGTGTAGCGCGTCTTGTTGTCCGCCTTCCCGACCCATTTCACATCGCATCGCGCGATCTCACGGATGGCCAGCTTGTGCCTCCCGCTCAAATCGCCAAAGGTTCCGGGCCCCCGCCCGCCCGCCCCGATCAAGGCTGCGCCAAAGGTCTCACTGGGAGGAGTGTGCTTGGGTCCCCCCAGCACATGAGGCGCCACGATTTGAAACACCCCCGCTGCAGCCGCACCCTTCACGAACGATCTGCGCCCGATGTTCACCTGCTCTTCCTGACTCGATTTCTTGCCTGTTTCGTCGCTCATCATGCCTTTCCTCGATAAATCAGGACCACAGGGTCCAAATTGATAGTAGTTCCAACAGGTGCCTTACGGTTCAGCTCCCGGAAATTGATCGAAAAACTACTCTTTTCGAATCCAAAGAATCAGCTTCCAACCCTTTCCCTCAGCTCTACAATCCCGCGCTCAAGCCATGACAGAATTCACTCGCCGAAAATTTATCAAGAAGACTGGTCTCGCGGCTGGTGCCTCCACCATCGGGTTCCCCGCAATCGTCAGTGGACAGAACCTCAACTCCAAAATCCGCGTCGCCTGTATCGGCGTCGGGGGTAAGGGAAGCAGCGACACCGACAACGCCGCCCGCGAAGGAGGAGAAATTGTCGCCCTTTGCGATGTCGACCTCAACACCCTCGGCAAGAAAGCGCAGAAGTTCCCCAAGGCTACCAAGTTCCAGGACTTTCGCAAAATGCTCGAGAAGATGGAAAACCAGATCGATGCGGTCACCGTTTCCACTCCCGACCACTGCCACGGCGTCGCCGCGATCACCGCAATGGCCATGGGCAAACACGCCTACGTTCAGAAGCCTCTGAGTCAAACGGTGTGGGAGTCCCGTATCATGCGCGGTCTCGCCCGCGAAAAGAACCTCGCCACCCAGATGGGTAATCAGGGAAGCGCCAATAATGGACTCCGCCGCGCGGTGGAAGTGATCCATGCTGGTGCGATCGGGAATCCCACCGAGCTGCACGTCTGGACCAATCGTCCCGTCTGGCCGCAGGGGATCCCACGCCCCAAAGGTTCCGATCCCATTCCCGCTCACCTCGACTGGGATCTCTGGCTCGGACCAGCACAGCCTCGTCCATTCAAAAACGGCGTCTACCACACCTTCAAGTGGCGCGGCTGGGCCGACTTTGGCACTGGAGCACTCGGCGACATGGCCTGTCATACCGTCAACATGCCCTTCCGCGCCCTCAAGCTCGGCTACCCGGACAAGATCGAGTGCGAAGTGGCCTCCCGCGACTTCGGCGAGACCTTCCCGCTCAGTTCCCGCGTCCGCTATGACTTCCCGGCCCGCGCGGGCTGGCCTTCACTCAAGTTCTGGTGGTACGACGGCAACCCGAGGGATCGTCAGGCGCCCATTCGGCCCTACACCGATATCACCAGGAACCTCGTCGCCAAGCAGGGCAAGCTCCCCGCCAGCTGCTGCCTGATCAAGGGCACCGAAGGTGAGATCTACTCTCCGGACGACTACGGCCAGAACGTCTTCATGATGCGCAAGGGCGAAAAGACCTACTCGAACATCAACGACCACGAGTCCTGCAAGAACGTCCCGCAGACCATCCCGCGTTCTCCCGGACACGTGAAGGAGTGGTTCAACATGATGAAGGATCCCAAGGATAAGTCCTACTCAAACTTCGAGATCGCCGCCTACCTCAACGAGGTCATCCTTCTTGGCAACATTGCCCAACGCATCGGAGAGGGTCGCCCCATCGAATGGGATGGCCCCAACATGAAGTCCAAGGACAATGCCGCCGCCACCAAGCTCGTGAAGCGGGATTACCGCGCGGGCTGGGAGCCCAAGATCTAAGAATACTCAAGTGGAAGGTTTCAAGTTTCAAGCGGGCTTCACCCCGCTTGGAGCTTGTGCCTGATCCCTTGAATCTTCAGTGTTCTCCCTCTATGTCCCGCCTGCTCCGCCTCTCCCTTCTGATCGGATTTTGCGGGTTGCTCTCCTCCTGCCTCTCCTACCAGGTTCGCTTTGATAAGGCGGTCGCGGCAGCGGCCGGGAAGTTCGACAATCCCACCGGGGCTTGGAAAGGCACCTGGAAAAGCAACTGGAACGGGCACGAAGGCCCACTCTGGTGCATCATCAGCGAAACTCCGGGCAAGCCAGGATTCTACGATTTCCGCTACCGTGCCGGCTGGGGCATCCTCCAGTTTGGCAACTATGTCCATACCCTCGAAGTCGCCAAGGCCCCGGACGGTTCCTTCGGTCTGAATGGGAAAATGGAACTGCCCAAGTTGATCGGCACGCACTCACTCGAAGGCTCCGTCAACAAGGATGCCTTCGAGGCCAATTACAAGTCCGACAAGGGCGACCACGGCATCATGTCCCTTCGCCGCCCACCGATGAAGAAAGAGGCTCTCCCCGCACCAGCCGCCAAGTGAGGGAGCCTTGCCTGGTCTCTCCCGGC
>Ga0302120_10000599_pt1 | contig 16416 bp, 15 predicted proteins | sample AG5_Bottom_MG_FD_203118 | JGI IMG/M metagenome (GOLD analysis project Ga0302120, IMG submission 203118) | Marine microbial communities from Western Arctic Ocean, Canada - AG5_Bottom | ecosystem: Environmental > Aquatic > Marine > Oceanic | place: Canada: Western Arctic Ocean | collected 2017-10-01 | reverse complement strand
CTGGGAGTACCACGACCTTCTCTTCGCCAACCAGAGAGCCCTTGGGCGCGAGCAGCTATCCGGCTACGCGACGACCTTGGCCCTGGATATGGAAAAGTTCGAGACCTGCATGAGCGCCCCGGAAACCGAGGCGCAGGTCGCCAAAGACCTCAAGGATGCCGAACAACTCGGGGCTTCAGGAACGCCCGCTTTCTTCGTCAACGGCATCTTCTTGAGCGGCGCCCAACCCATCGAGGCCTTTGACGAACTCATCCAGGAGGAAATCGCCAGACCCCAGGGGTGAGCCCCGAGGCCTGGGCGTCCTCTTTTCTCAGGAGCCCAGTTCCTCGACCCGCGCGAGAATCCGGTCTCTCTCAAGGACCATCTTCGCCTCGCTATCGGCCTCCAAGTTCAGCCGCAGCACGGGTTCGGTATTCGACGGTCTCAGGTTGAACCACCAGTCCGGATAGCCCACCCGAAGACCATCGAGTTTCGACACCGATGGAGCCCCCAAGTGCTCCTGTTCTATCGTCTCCAGTACGATCCCGATATCCCGAACCCGACGGTTGATCTCGCCGCTGGCATGGTATCGACGTAAGGGAGCGACAATCTCCGAGAGAGGACGTCGCTCGGCATCAAGAACATCCAGAAGGGCGACAAAAGCGGCGACAGCATCATCAGCGATCAGGTCATTGGCAAACCGAAAATAGATATGGCCTGAGAGTTCCCCGGCGAAGACCGCTCCGGACTCGCGCATATGAGCTTTCACGAAGGAATGGCCGACGCGACACATCTCGGCCCGCCCCCCCGCCGCTTCGACCTCCTCCGCCACGGCTCGACTCGACCTCAGATCGTAGAGCACGAGACCGCCGGGCTTTCGGGCGAGTTGGTGACGCGCCATAACGGCGGTCATCAAATCCGAGGCGATGGGGCGGCCCCCCTCATCGACGAAAACCGCTCGATCGGCATCGCCGTCGAACGCCACGCCAAAGTCGGCCCCCACCCGGCGCACAGCATCTGAGACCTCGGACAGATTCTCGAGTTTGAGTGGATCCGCCTCGTGGTTCGGAAATGTCCCATCCGGTTCGAAGTACAGGCGTTCCACGGTTAGGGACAACCGATCGAGCACCGGCTCTAGGCCAACGCTCGCCATCCCGTTGCCGCAATCGATGGCAACCCGCGCAGATGGACGCCCCGCGCCCACCGAAAGAGCCTGACTCGCGTAGCCGGCTCGTACATCTCGCTGTTCCACGGTGCCGAGACGGGCCGCAGGCGCAGCCGTCACACGCTCGGCCACCCGCGCCTCAATTTCCTTAAGCCCCGTCGCCTCACCGATGGGAATGGCCTTCTCACGACAGATTTTAAAGCCGTTGTACTCCGCAGGATTGTGGGACGCCGTCACCATCACGCCGCCCCCGGCGGCCAAGTCTGCCACCGCAAAGTAGACCATGGGCGTTGCCGCCAGACCCAAGTCGATGACTGAAACGCCCTCGTCGGTAATGCCGCGAATCAGGGCCTGGCAGAGTTCGGGCGAGTGAACTCGGGCATCGCGCCCCACAACAAGCTGCTCGGCGCCGATAAAATGGGCCGTGGCCCGCCCTACCCCGTAGGCGATCTCAGCATCCAGTTCCCCGGGAACGACTCCTCGGATGTCGTAGGCCTTAAAAATTGCCACTCTGAACTCCTTAATAAAACCCCCAGGGAAACAGGGAGATGGCTATGAATTCGAATCGAGGGCATCCTACGACTTGACCCGGGAGGAAGCCAGCGGCACTTTCGGGTCCTGAAGCGGTCAGAATCTCAACCGCGATGGAGTGCGCGATGTTTGGACTCGGCGCCACAGAACTCGGAATTATCCTCGTGATCGTCGTCGTCCTCTTCGGAGCCCGCAGGCTTCCGGAGATTGGGGCGGGGGTTGGCAAAGCCATCAAAAACTTCAAAGCCGGAATTTCGGGAGAAGACGAGATCGACGTAACCCCGGACAAGGAAGAAGTGACGAAGAAGAGCGGCGAGAACAGCCCTGGAGGGGGCTGAGCGCTCAGCGCCCGGAATCTCGCTCGTTCTCCAGCAATCGGTCCACGGCCGGACCCAGATCCAACGCAAAGTGCACGGCGTCATCCGGCGGGCGCGGGAAGATGGCTTGGATCGCCACCGACTGCCCCGGCGGGAGTACGGTTAACGCGAGGGCCCGCGCCGCCCGGCCCTGGGCGCTCTTCAACCCAGCCAGCGGCAACTCGCGAATCTCGCTCTCCGTGAGTCGAACTCCCATCGGCGCGGAGGGCCAGACCAACCGGCGCCCGTCCGGGCCCACCAACGAGACCTCCAGGATGGCCCCGAGATTTTCCGCCGAACTCGTGGGGTTGTGCAACTCGCCGGTAACGGCCAAAAGCGTCCGACCTGCCATGGTGTCGACCCACTCCCCCTTCAGGCCCTCGGCGAGCAGGCGACCGACCTCGATGGACTGCTCTGTCGTCCGCATCGAATCGGTGGTCTCTTGGAACACGCTCAGCAGGGCGAGAACGACCAGAACCGCGGTCAGCCCCCACCCCAACCCTCGCCCCATGGCACGAAACCGCTTGCGAAATCCGGGTGAACGGGGTTCCACCGCCGCGTCGCCCCGGTGGCTTCCCGCCGGCACGGACGCGAGCGCAATGGCACCAATCGCCACCTTCGACTCGGACACGACCCCGGGCGACTCATCGCGTTGGTCCCGAGAGCCGGCCTTCTCTGGGACTTCGCCCGCAATCTCTGGAGCTGAGTTCTCGGCCTCCAGATCCAGCGAAGTCCGGCCCACTTCGCCGAGGCGACCGGGGTCTTCGTCGGCCGCGTCCGGTGAGGCGCCGAGATCCGAAAAATCATCCTCGGCCAGAGGCGTAGCCTCGAGGATCTCATCGGAATCGTCAAATTCTAAAGCTGGCGCGGCCTCCTCGGATTCCGCGAGAGGGGAAGCATCGAAAGCGAAATCTTCGATGGAACCGAAGGCATCCGCTGGAACCGGGTCACCGCGGTCGCCCCTCTCCTCCCCCCCCGGCTCGGGCCCCGCTTCGGTCAAATCAAATGCCTCGGGCGACTGCGATTCCGAAGCAACGGAGAAGACAGCCTGACAGCTCGAGCACCTGACCTGAACGCCCTCTTCGGGTACGCGCAACTCGTCGAATTCGAATTGGGCCTCGCAGTTCCGGCAAGTGATGATCAAAAAATGTTCCCCGACCCTCGCTCCACGCGAGTCGCCCTATCCTAGCCCGACCCTTGGGATCCGCGCGGAGCGGCGGGGCACGATCACCATTTTCCCTCGGCCTGCGCCCGCGCCCTGGACCGAGTACCCTACGCCCATGCAGAGAGATCGTGGACTGCGCAGTCCTCCGCCCCCGGACACCATCGAGCAGGCCCTCGCGTGTAGCCTCCAGCACGCGCGTAATTCCGCCGCCGAAGCGCTCATGGCGACCCGGGCGCTGATGGATGCATTGTCGATTCTGCTGGCCAACGAACCCGTGGTTCGCCACGCCCAGCCCAATTCGCCCATTGCCAATTTGGCGGGAGCCATCGAACGCTGGGCGGGAACCCTACGCGGCCCGGAGCCCGACCGTTCCTCCCCCGGGCTGCCCGAAGTGCTCGGAGCCCTGGAAACCGAGATCGACCGATGGGCCCTGAGAGCGCAGAAAGACTCAAACGCCCGCACGGTCCTACATGCTTTTCTCGGGATGCGCGAGATATTGTGGGAATTCAGTCCGCCCGCCGAGCGGCGCATGCCCCACAGCACACCCCACCGGAAACGCTCGGTACGAAGACCCCAAGCACCGGTCATGGATGCCTTCAACTCGTAGTGGAGGTCGCTTAAGTGCACGCGCATGGCGTTGGGACGCCCCTCCGAGTTCCGTGCGGAAGCCTGCCGAGTGCCCGTTGTGCTAGGGTGCCCGTTGCGCAGGCAAATCCCTACGACCTGGCAAACCTCAAAGGTCGAGTGAGTCGTTCATGGCGATCCTGATTAAGCGCTACGCGAACCGGAAGCTCTACAACACTCAGACCAGTCGCTACATCACGCTCAAGGGCATCGCCGAACTCCTCGATGCCGGCGAAGAGGTACGCGTCGTCGACAAGCAGACGGGCGAGGACATCACGTCGGTGGCCTTGTCACAGATTCTCGTGGACAGTGAACGGTCGCATACCCAGCCTCCCGACAGCCTGCTTTCCCAGATTCTCGGGCGAGGGGGAGACGCTCTCTATGATGCCCTCCGCAAGGGTGTCGACGATGCAAGCGACGGCATCGGCGATTTTCAGGAGCGCGTTCGCCGCATGGTGGGCGTGGACGATTTCGAGGGGAAACCCGACTCCAATTCCGGAAGCAAAGACGACCCCGTGAACAATCCCGATCGTAGCCGCCAGGGTTTCTTCCACCCTCCGCCGGAACTCGACGATATGGTGCAAAGATCGGTCGAGCGGGTCTTTCGTCTTCTCGACCTTCCCCGTCGGGCGGACGTCGAGTCACTCAACCAGAATCTTGAACGGGTCGCCGGTGCCGTGGAAGCTCTTGAGGAAGCATTTGCCCAGCGTGACTCGACGGAAAGTGATGCGCCTTCCTCCGACGAACCGCCCGAATCGAACTAGTCCTCTCGCAAAACTCCTCTGGCAAGGCGAACCACCGCCGGCGCACTTTGAGGTAAAAAGACCCTTGAGGGGCCGCGTCGCACGAGCGCGTTAGGATCATCTACTTACCGGGGCTGGCCCCCGTCCAGAGGAGTCCGCCATGCCCGCTGTACTCGTGGAGAAGCAGAACCACACGCTGGTCGTCACCCTGAACCGACCCGAAAAAAGAAATGCCGTCAACTCCGAGGTGATGTGCCGACTCTACGACGCCTGGCGAGAACTCGACCAGAACGATGAACTTCGAGTTGCCATCTTGACTGGCAAAGGGAACACCTTCTGCGCGGGAATGGACCTGACCGAAATTCCAAAACTACAAGCCGGTCAACCCGAGAACGAATTCATGGAGCGGGTCATGAAGGAACCGGCGTTGATTTATGGTGCCTGGCTCAAGACCAATCGACCCGGCAAGCCCGTGATCTTGGCTGCGGAGGGCTTTGCTCGGGCCGGCGGGACCGAGATTCTTCAGGGCACGGACATTCGCGTCGCGGGCGAAAGCGCGGTTTTCGGCATCACCGAAGTTCAGCGAGGACTCTTTCCCATGGCGGGGTCCGCTGTGCGTCTGCGCCGCCAGATCGGCTATGCAGTCGCCGCCGAGATGCTTCTGGCAGGCGAGGACCTTCCCGCCGGGCGCGCCCTCGAACTCGGGCTGATCAACCACGTGGTCCCGGATGGCACGGCCCTGAGCCGAGCGCACGAAATTGCCGAGCGCATTGCAACCAACGGTCCCCTGGCCGTGCGCGGCATTCTCGCCACTCTACGCGAGACCGAAGCTCTCGCCGAAGAGGAAGCATTCGTGATCGAACAGCGACACGGCCTGAAGGTCATGGCGTCCGAGGACGCCGTCGAGGGGCCGCGTGCATTTTTCGAGAAAAGGGCTCCCGAATTCAGAGGCCGTTAGCCCCCAACGCTAACCGGGGGAGTCACAAGGGAGCTCTAGCTCTCCCGCTCCTCCATCACGCGTTCCACGGTGTCCACAATGGCCACAGTGCGCGGATCGAGTTCGACGTTCAACCGGTCGCCCAGTCGCTTTTGTCCGAGCCGGGTGAGGCGCAAGGTCTCCGGAATCAAGTGTACAACGAAGGACCCGTCAGCCGTCGCATCGCAGACTGTGAGACTCGAGCCATCGACGGCGATGAACCCCTTGTTGAGGACGTACTTCATCCACGAAGACGGAACCCCTATACCCAGCACGCAAACGTGCCCCTCTTTGCGGGCGAGTACGACTTCGCCTTGGCCGATGACGTGACCCGAAACATCGTGCCCCCCCACCTCGTCGCCCACACACGCGCTGCGCTCCACGGCCACTTGGTCGCCAGCCTGCAACGCACCCAGGGTGGTCCGGTCCAGGGTCTCTCGAATTGCGTCAAAGGACACCCGGTGTCCTTCAATGGAAACCACTGTCTGACAAACACCGTCGATGGAAACGCTCGCACCGACTTCGAGGCCGTCCACCCGCTCGGCGTCGAGAGTAACGGCGTAGGTCAGAAGATCGAGCTCGCGGTGAACCGAAGTCACCCCGTATGTGCCTTGAACGATCCCGGTAAACATTTGGCCCTTTCTCCGCCCAAAGACAGCCCGGAGCGGCCTCTCCAGACACGGATTTCAACTCTGAATGTCGCTGCCCGCCCGCTTCTGCGCAAGCACACAGGATGTCGGCTAGGGTCGATCGGTGCCTGTTCACGACACCGATACCCTCGTCGCCCGTCTGGACGAGTTTCCCAGGGAGAGGCTCGCCCACCTCCCCACGCCCCTGCAATTCCTGCCCCGCCTCAGCGAAGCCCTGGGCGGACCGCCCATCTGGATCAAACGAGACGACTGCACAGGGTTGGCCATGGGTGGAAACAAGGCGCGTAAGCTCGAATACCTGATGGGGGCAGCTCGGGCCGAGGGCTGCGACGGCGTGGTCACCTTTGGGGCGGTCCAATCCAACCACGCGCGCCAAACCGCAGCGGCGGCGGCGGCCTTGGGGTTGACTTGCGATCTCATCCTCGTCACCGATGTCGACTACCGGGAACCCGCCTGGGAAGTCTCGGGGAATCGACTCCTCGACGAACTTCTCGGAGCAAAAATCCATATTGAGAACGATGCGGCCGCGGCCGGCCAACGACTGAACCTCCTTCTCGAAGCGGCCCAAACCAACGACCGGCGACTCTCCGTCGTCCCCATCGGCGGATCCAGTGCCACGGGTGCCCTGGGCTATGTGGGCTGCGCGGCAGAGTTGATGATGCAAATCGCAGATTGGAGCACCGCCCCCAGTAGCCTTGTCCACGCCACTTCGAGCCTCGGCACCCAGGCCGGGTTGCTGATCGGCCTGCAGGCGATGGACAGCTCGATCTCCCTGCGAAGTGTCAACGTATCCGCCCCCGAGGATCGACCAAGCTCCGCCGAACTCCGAACTCTGTGCGATGCCACCGCATCGCTCTTTGGGGTTGAGCCCCCGGCCGAAGACCGCCTATGCATCGAAGGAGGATTTCTCGGGGCAAGCTATGGAGTGCCCACCCAGGCTATGCAAGAGGCCGTAGAATCCCTCGCTCGACTCGAGGGGATCCTGCTCGATCCGGTCTATACGGGGAAGGCCATGGCCTGGCTCTTCCATACCATCCGCCAGGGGCATCTCGACAACGAGCGCCCTGTAATTTTCCTTCATACCGGGGGCAGCCCCGGGCTTTTTGCCTACCAGCAATTCCTGGCGGCGCGCCCAGCCCACTGATTCAGCACCAAGGCGGTGCGCCAGGCGAGTCGATAGTTCCAGTCCCCAGAATCTGCCCACCCCAGTCAGGGCGAAGGCTACGGGTGTCGTGACGCGGGATCCGAGGTGTCTACGCTCGCCCGGACGGGCCGGGTCGGATAGCTTCGCTCCCCATGCCCTCTCCTAACCGACCGATCCATGTGGTAGAAGATGTCCGCTTTCAAGCCCACCGGTCGCCCTCCGGGCACCCCGAACGACCCGAACGCCTGGTCGCTGTCTCCCGAGCCCTGGCTCGCCACTCGGCCCACCTCCAAGCAATGACGCCGCGCTCGGCCACCCCGGATGAAATCCTGCGTATCCATAGCCAGGATCACTACAAGCAGATCGAGCGGGCCGCCGCTCGGGCACCCGGGCACTTGGATGCCGACACCTTCGTCTCCGAGCGCAGCCTCGAAATCGCGCGCTTGGCAGCGGGTAGCACGGTCGACCTCGCCCTGCGCGTCGCCCGCCGGGAGGCAAAGTACGGGATTGCCGCAGTGCGGCCCCCGGGCCACCACGCTGAGGCCGGCCAGCCCATGGGCTTCTGCCTCTTCAACAATGTCGCCATAGCGGCCCGGGCCCTCCAGGCAGAACTCGGCATGGACAAAATCCTGATCCTCGACTGGGACGTCCACCACGGCAACGGGACCCAACACTCCTTTGAGAGCGACCCCTCGATCCTCTACGCATCCCTGCACCAGTACCCCCACTACCCGGGCACGGGTGCCTTCGACGAGGCGGGGCGGGGCGCCGGCCTGGGCGCCACCGTCAACTTGGCGATGCCTCCGGGCTGTGGTGATCTGGAGTACGTGGGCCTGGCCCATCGGGTCCTGGTCCCCGTCATTCGGCGCTTCGCTCCCGAAATGATCCTGGTTTCCTGCGGCTTCGATGCGCACCGAGACGATCCCCTGGCCTCTATGAATCTCAGTGGAGAGGGCTACCGGGAAATGACCCGGGTGGTGGCCGAGCTCGCCGACGAACTCTGTGAAGGCCGGCTCGCCTTCGTCTTGGAGGGCGGATATGCGCCCTCGGGGCTCGAAGAGGGCACCGAGGCCGTGGTCGAAGCCCTGCTCGATCCAACATCCCAGGGCCCGACCGTCCCCGAAGCGCCAGCAGGAAGTCGTCTTCACACGCTGGTGGAGGCCGCCGCTGCGGTCCACGGCCACCGGCACCGGGATATCGGGGCGCCCTGACTTCGAGGGCCACAGCGAGGCCACAAACCGAGCTGTCGCCGAGCCTTCGGCCAACCCCGCCATGGGAACTCATCCCACCACTGCTTGAACCCGAGGCACCAAGGGATAAACCTTTATAACCGGAATCCCCATCCCGGCCCAAGGAGACAGTTTTGCCTTTTGATCGCCCAACCGGCATCGCAAAGGAGAAAACAAGGGGAAAGTCGAGGCCGAGAAGCCTAGACCTGCCGGAAAGACAGAGGAAGAATTGAACTCACAACGAATAAAACCCACGACAAACCTTGATTTTGCTTCCCAAGCCAAGACGATTGGGGTATAAAAAAGGTGTTGTGGGATGAAGTGGGATCAAGTGGGTCGCAAACCTCGGAAACGGACTCCCGGCAACCAAAAGAGCGAAACCCAATGGGGCAAGCAAAGAGACCGCTTGGCGAGGATAAAGGCAGAATTGGTGGGAAAAGCATTCTCCTACGCGAAGAGCGCAATCGTTCTCCACTCGGGGCCATTCCCCGAACCGAGTCTCCAGCACCCCGTTGAATCCCTAACTCATTTCGCGCCACCGGCCACGGAAAACGGAGCAACCAAAGCATGTTTCGAGGCCGCTTCTTACACACCATGGATACTAAGGGACGCGTGAGCATCCCGTCAGGTTTCAGAGTGGAAATTCAACGTCGTAGTCAAAATGACCCAATCCTGGCCAGCCAGGGATCGCATCTTGCCCTCTTTCCCGCCGACGAGTGGGAGAAGAAAGAGGAGACCCTGCTGGGACTCTCGGAATTCGACACCGACGCCCAGGACCTGCAGAGGATCATGGTCGGAGAGGCCAGCGACAGCCCCCTGGACGCCCAGGGAAGGATTCTGGTTCCGACTCTGATGCGAAAAGAGGCGGAGCTCGCGAGTAAGGTTTTGGTCATCGGCGTACTCAATCGAATCGAGCTCTGGAATCCGGAGCGGTACGAAGAAAAGAAACGAATGACTTCCCTGCGTTACGAAGAGATCAACAGAAACGTCGATCCCAATCGTCAACAGCCGGGAGACTAAACGTTTTTGGGGGGAAGTTGGAGCGTGTGCTCCAACAGAGAGGTTGGGGTGTCCTCGAAACACTAATAAAGGCGGCAACGTGCTTACTGGGGGGTACGCGTTGTTGTCAAAGTGGTTCGAGGCACCCCATTCTCTTCTCTGCCCCCGGGTAGCCCTATCCCGGGGCGAGTTCGGGGGATACCCCACTTCGTGAGCGCTGACTTTCACCACGTGCCCGTGCTGCTCGAAGAGAGCGCCGAATACCTCCATCTCAAACCCGGCGCGATCATTCTGGATGGCACCTTGGGCGGCGGAGGTCACGCCGAGGCAATCCTGGAACGGATCGGCCCGGATGGCATTCTGGTGGGCTTGGATCTCGATCAGCAGGCGCTCATGGCCAGCACATCGCGCTTGGCGCGGTTTGGCGATCGAATTCGCACGGTCCAATCGTCGTTTCGGCATCTGGATACGGCCCTGGGCAAACTGGGCATCGAAGGGGTTGATGGGGTTCTGCTGGATTTGGGCGTCTCCTCATACCAACTGGATGCACCGGATCGAGGCTTTCGTTTTGGCGATGCCGCCGCCTCCAGCACTCCCTTGGACATGCGGATGGACCCGTCCCAAGGCGTCAGCGCAGCCGATCTCCTCCAGCGGGCCTCCGCCGAGGAGTTGCAGGGTTGGTTCCAGCGCTACGGCGAGCTCCCCGGATCCCGGCGCCTGGCCAAAGCCATCACTCAGCGCCGAGTCCGGCAGCCGCTTCGAACCACGGCCGACCTGCTTCAGGTTATCGAGGAGGCGGGGGTGGGCGGGGGACGGCGGCACAATCCGGCCACGCTGGTCTTCCAAGCCCTACGAATCGCGGTGAACGACGAACTCGGCGCCCTTGAGGATGGGCTCGGCGCCGCGGTCTCTATTCTTCGGCCCGGCGGTCGCCTGGTCGTCATCAGTTACCACTCGCTTGAGGACCGCATCGTCAAACACAGCTTCCGCTCTGCCGCCCGGGGATGCATCTGTCCGCCCAAGCAGCCGATCTGCAATTGCGGACGATCGCCTTCCCTCGAAGTTCTGACCCGGCGCCCTCTCCGCCCCGACACCCCAGAGACCGAGCGGAACCCTCGGGCCCGGTCGGCAAGACTGCGCGCGGCCAAGCGAATCGCGGAGGCGGCCTGATGGATCGGTCCAGGGACTCGCGGCGACGGACAGTTCGGAATCGCTCGGCGAGCCGGCCGGCCATGCTTACCCGGCTTGGCTTCCGGAAACCCGACCCACCCAACGGATCCGACCGCCGCAAGCCCGGCAAAACCAAAGGGGGCCATTCCCTCTGGGCCCGACTCAGATCCCACAATCCTCTCAACGGGCGGTTCGCCTTCCCCTCCGGACAAATATTCCCCGCTCTAGCCGTCGCCGTGCTTGTGGCCCTCGCCATGGCAGCGCTCCGGGTAGACCTGATTCGCGGCCGCTACGAAATCGGTATGGGATACCACCAGGAAGAACAACTCAACCGGCGAATCGCACGGCTCACCGCGAGCATGCGCGAACTCCGCGATCCGGCCCGGTTGGGTAAATTCGCTAAGGACATGGGCTTCGGGCCCCCCGAGCGGCTGATCGATCTGCCAGTGGACTTGAATGCGAAGCCCTCGGGCAAGGGGTCGACCGCGATTCAATTCGCCCGGCATGACCTCAACGGATCGGACCTACCATGAGGTCCCAAGCGCTGAAGTCCGCCGCTCTTCGCGTTCGAATCCTGCAAGGCCTGCTGATGGTGGGCTTCCTCGGCCTCGCAGGCCGCGCGGGCTATCTCACCATCATCGAAACCAAGGGTGGCGACCTGGGCAATCGCCAAGGCTCCCGGGGCCTGGAACTCCGCGGACCCAGGGGACTCATTCTCGATCGCGACCAACGCGAACTCGCCATCAGCATCGAGGCCCCTTCGGTTTACGTACTGCCCCAGAAATTGACCGACCGAAAAGCCGCCATCTCCGCGCTGGCGCGCATCCTCGACGTGCCCGTGCCCTCACTGACAAAGCGAATCGGGGGCAGAAAAAATTTCGTGTACATCGCCCGCTGGATTACCCAGGGGCAAGCCGACCAAATCCAGGCCTTGGATCTGCCGGGCGTGGGCCTCGAGAGCGAGCCACGCCGAACCTATCCGGCTGGCCCCCTGGCCGCTTCGGTTTTGGGCTTCGTCGACATCGACGGAACCGGCAGGCGAGGCATCGAGCAGATGATGGACACTTGGCTCCAAGACAATCCCCGTCGTATCAAGATCCAGGTCAATGCCTCGGGAGATCAGCTCGTGCGCAAAGGAATCGATTCCCGGGAAATGGCGGGCGGGGATATCGCGCTGACCCTCGACGCGGCCCTACAGGCACAAGCCGAAACCGCCTTGGCCCAGAGCATGGCGACCAGCGGGGCCCGCCGCGGTCTCGTCGTCGTAGTGGAACCGAAGACCGGCGACATCCTAACCCTTGCCGAAGCGCCCGCGTTCGACCCCAACTCTTTCAGGAACCTGAGATACGACGATACCCGGAGTCGTGCTTTTAGTGATGCCGTCGAACCCGGGTCCACCTTCAAGGCCTTTCTTGTGGGCGCCGCACTCCAAGCGGGGGTTATGGACCCACAGACCATCATCGATACGGGGGATGGAAGGCTCCGTCTTCCCGGGAAGGTCATTGAGGACAAACGAAAGATCGGGGCGACCGATGCGGCGGGTGTATTGCGTCACTCGAGCAATGTAGGCGCCGCCCTGATCGCCTCGGAACTCGGAGGGGAGCTCTACCAAGAGTCGCTGGAACGCTTCGGCTTCGGCTCGACAACGAAAAGTGGATTCCCTGCCGAGTCCGCTGGCTTGATGCGAAACTGGCAAAACTGGCAACCCGTGGACCAGGCCAATATCGCGTTTGGCCAGGGGATCAATGTCACGGCGATCCAACTGGCCATGGCCACCGCCGCCCTCGCCAACGATGGGGAACGCATGCGCCCCCGACTCATCCTCGCGAAAAAGACGCCCGTGGGTCAATGGCAGACACTTCCACCGGTCAGTGCGGGCCAGGCCATTAGCCCCGAGGCGGCTCAGAACGTCATGGAGATGCTCGAGACCGTTGTCAGTGCCAGCGGGACCGGACGCCAAGCGGCCCTCGCCGGCGTTCGCGTCGCCGGCAAGACCGGCACCGCCCAATTGCTCGACCCGAACGGATCCTACTCAAGGACCCGACACACCGCGTGGTTCATCGGGTTCGCACCCGCCGAGGATCCGAAGGTGGCCATCGTCGTGGGCTTGGAAGAGCCCAGTAATGGCGGAGGTGGGGCGGTGGCCGCACCGCTTTTTGCCAAAGTGGCCGCCGCCCAACTTGCGCGCCACGGAATTCTCACCTTTCCAGAACCAATCGCCGCCGTCGCGATTCCAAGAGAACCCATGCACCCCGCACCCCGGAACCCAATCGCCCAAGATCTCCATGAGGGCCGGCGCGGTATACGTCCCGTCGCCAAACTCGCCCTGGCGGATGCTCAACCCGCGCCCCGCACTCCCGCACAGTTCTCCGCCGGGCGGCCCGCCCCAAAACGGCCGACGAATTCCCGGCACTCGGTTCTCGTACCAAACTTTCAGGGAATCAGCCTGAATTCGGCCCGGAGCCTCGCCTCGGATGAATTCCTCGAACTGCGTTTCAGGGGCCCGGGGCGAGGTCAAGTCATCCGTCAGGACCCCGCACCGGGCACGATCCTGGGCGGCAGCCAGCGCACGGTGGTGGTGAGTTTTTCCGCGGACCAGGGGGAGGGCTGAATGCGCTTGTCCGCTCTGATCGAAACCCTCCCCGCGGAATTGTCCGCAACCGCCTGGCATCGCACGGATGCGCTGAACGACCCACTGATCCGCGGCATCTGCTACGACTCGCGTCAAGTTTCGCCCGGGGACCTCTTCGTCGCGTTGACGGGTTCGGTGAGTGATGGCCACGGCTATATCCATCGCGCCCTGGAACTCGGTGCAACGGCATTGCTCCTGGAATATATCCCCGAAGAAATCGACATCGGGGAGTGCCCGGCAGTGATCGTTCCCGACAGTCGCCGCGCCCTGGCACCGCTGGCGACCCAGTTTTTCGGCGAGCCCTCGCGAGAACTCAAACTGGTGGGGATCACCGGAACCAATGGAAAAACGAGTACCGGCTATCTCGCCGAATCAATTCTATCCGCCGCTGGCGTGCCCGTCGGTCTAATCGGCACCGTCGAGATTCGCTACGCGGATGAGAAAGTTCCCGCAGTCAATACAACGCCCGAAAGCCTGGACCTTCAGCGCACTCTTCGAGCCATGCGAACCCAAAATATCGAGGCCGTTGTCATGGAAGTTTCCTCCCATGGCCTGGAACTCGGCCGAGTGCGGGGGTGCCGATTCAATGTCGCAGCCTTTACCAATCTGACCCAGGATCATCTGGACTTTCACGCCGATATGGATGCTTACCTGGCATCGAAGGCCCGGCTCTTTCGCGACCACCTGGGAGAGGCCAGCGTGGCCGTGGTCAACCTCGATGACCCGGCGGCGGAGACTATTCTGACCACGGCCCGGGAGGCCGGTGCCACTGTGCTCCGTTGCAGTCGCCAACCCCAGTCGGACGCCGAAATCAGACTCCTGAGCTCCGAGGTTCGCTTGTCGGGAACCCTGGCCCGGGTCGACCTCAACGGGAAAACCGTCGACCTGAAAGTGCCATTGCTGGGGGACTTCAACCTCGAGAACCTCCTGGTGGCCTGCGGAATCGCTGAGGCGCTCCGAATCGACCCCAAGCACCTCGTGGCCGGTGTCAGTGCCTGCCCGCAGGTCCCCGGGCGCATGGAGGTCGTCCACGATAACGCCGAGACCAGTCCGACAGTCATCGTCGACTACGCCCACACCCCCGATGCCGTGGAAAAACTTCTCGCAGCCGTTCGCCCCCTTTGCCAGGGACGGCTCATCACGGTCTTTGGCTGCGGGGGGGATCGCGATCGGGGCAAACGCCCGCTGATGGCCGAAGCCGTCGCTCGGGCCAGCGACTTCGCCGTGGCGACCAGTGACAATCCCCGGACCGAAGATCCCCACCAGATCTTGCGCGATGTAGAGACGGGCCTGGCTTCCCTCGAGCGGTGCGACCCCGATGAACTCGAAGCCCGCGACCGCGGCTACACGGTGATCGAGAATCGGCGCAGCGCCATCGAGTGCGCCCTGGCCGTCGCCCGGCCGGAGGACACGGTTGTCATCGCGGGCAAAGGCCACGAGGACTATCAGATCGTTGGGCGGGAAAAACTCCCCTTCGACGACCGAGACGAGGCCCGCAAGGCCCTCGCCCGTCGGAGCCCGGCATGACGGTTGCTTTCAGCCCTGAGGACGCATTGAATTGGGCAAGGGGCCGCTGGGTCTCGGGCTCCGAAAAAAGCCCGTTCCTCGGAGTCGGGATCGATGCCCGAAGCATTGCCCCGGGACAACTCTTCCTGGCCATACGGGGCGAGCGCCACGATGCGCACAAATTCATCGGTGATGCCCTGGCGCGGGGGGCAACCGGATTGGTCGTCGAGGAGTCCTGGCTTTCGGAGAATTCGCCGCCCGCCGGCCCCTGTACCCTGGCGGTGACCGATTCGACTCAGGCGCTCGGTGCCCTGGCCAAAGGCCACCGGGACCGCTTCTCCGGACCCGTCGTCGCAGTCACCGGGAGCAACGGAAAAACAACCACCAAAGAATTGATTCACAGCATCCTCTCGGTTTCCGGCCCCTGTCTGAAGAATCACGGAAACCTGAACAACGAATTCGGCTTGCCTCTGACCCTGCTCGCCCGACAAGAGGAAGACCTCAAGGCGGTGGTCGAATTGGGCATGAACCATCGGGGCGAAATTGCACGACTCGCCGCAATTGCGAGACCCGACGTTGGCGTCATCACCAATGTCGGTTCCGCGCATATTGAGTTCCTGGGAAGCCGGGAAGAGATCGCGAACGAGAAGGGCGACCTGATCCCTGGCCTGGCCAACGAGGGCGTCGCCGTCCTCAACCACGACGACCCCGGTGTCATGTCCCAAGCCCACCGGGTCACCGGGCGGTTGCGGACCTTCGGCCTGGAGGCCGGAGCCGACGTCCGGGCCGAAGATGTTCGGACCGAGCCCGGCGGATACTACGCTTTCCGATTGGTCGCACCCGAGGGCAGCGTACTGATCCGGGTTCCCGGCTTGGCGGATACCACCGTGATCAACGCGCTGGCGGCCTCAACCGCATCTCTGGCCGCAGGCGCCGATCTCGACGAAATCGCACGCGGGCTGGCGCGTTTCGGTGGGGTCCCGGGACGAATGGTGGGCCGAGCAATGCCGGGCGGCGGTCATCTCGTGGACGACACCTACAACGCCAACCCCCAGTCCATGCGGAGTGCAATGGAGAATCTGGTGCGGCTCGGGGTCGACGGACGCTGCATGGCAATTCTTGGCGACATGGGTGAACTCGGCGATGCCAGCGAGGAATCCCACCGCTCACTCGGCCGACTCGCCGCGCAGCTCGGTATCGACCAACTCTTCCTTCTCGGTGAAAACGCGCGCTGGGTCGCTGAAGAGGCCCTGGCTGGAGGCATGTCCCAGAGCGCGATCCAGATCGACATGGAACGGACGACTTTGGCCCAATCCGTACTGGAAGTTGTTCAACCCGGTGACTGGGTACTCGTCAAGGGTTCACGCGCCATGCACATGGAGCGACTGGTGGACATTCTGACCGCCGAGGAGAGAAACTAATGCTCTACCACCTGCTCTATCCCCTGGAGAGTACGTTCGGTGGCTTCAACGTAATTCGGTACATCACCTTCCGAACCGCCGCTGCGACATTGACCGCCCTCTTCATCGCGTTCGTGGTCGGCCCAT
>Ga0302120_10000598_pt1 | contig 16419 bp, 15 predicted proteins | sample AG5_Bottom_MG_FD_203118 | JGI IMG/M metagenome (GOLD analysis project Ga0302120, IMG submission 203118) | Marine microbial communities from Western Arctic Ocean, Canada - AG5_Bottom | ecosystem: Environmental > Aquatic > Marine > Oceanic | place: Canada: Western Arctic Ocean | collected 2017-10-01 | reverse complement strand
AAAAAATACGGAAATAACAATTAGCAGTCTCATCGGCTTGATCGGAGATTTGGGAAGGATAGGCCCTGAGACATATTGGTATTGTTCAAGAGCAAGAAGGCTATAGCCCTGCAGTTGAGACTCTGTTTTATAGCGGGCTGTTAACACGTCTCTATCCTCCTTAAGCCCATTGAAATATGTATTTTTCTCTTTAATCATTTTAGTAAGTAAATCTCGATCAACAAGGAAGACACTTTTATCTTTAATCAACCCATCAACTTTATGAATAAAACCTAGCAATATCTCCGCAATGTTCTGCCTTCGGATAATTTGATTCATCTCAATATCAAGATTGTTAAGTGAGATCATTGCTGCGATCAACTGTTGAGGTAAAGGCAAGTACTTTTCAGTTGTTTCGTCCAACTTCACAACCTGACGGTCATATGTCTCAGTAGCAGATATGTATTTTGACATATTATTATTGATCAGCTCGATCTTTTTATTCAAAATCTCCAGGTCCAACTTCTTTTCTACCTTCCCTGATTTAGACTTGATGACAGTGATATCTAGGCGCCCTTCCATTCCGGCATATTGCTTCCAGATTTCCATGTTGACCAGACTCGTCTGCAAGTATCCTCCCAATGATTCCACTCTCCTTTGAGCCTCTTCAGCCGTGTTAGCTGTACAGGTAATCTGTATACCTAAAACCGTATTTTCCTTCATCAGGTTTTTGGGATTTTTGCCAAATCCGTAAACGGGTTCAAAGGCATATTCGAATATGTCACTGTTAAATTTCCAGGTCGTGTCCTCATGATAAGCATCAACGTATGACCTGAGTAAACTAACATCCTCAAATCCTCCTGTATAGTTCTTATATGTAGGGATGGATACCGAGGTAAACTTAAAATACCCAGTACTTTCAAATGACTGTGGTATTATTAATACAATGATAATTGAGAGGATTGTGCTTGCCGTTATCCCGCGTATAATCCACTTCTTCCTGGAGAGTAGGCCTAATAGAACCTTTCTTAGATCTATTTCATCTGAATATTGCGTTTGAGCACTCATAGAACTTGGTCAGCTGTAGTTGGCGTGCAAAACTAAGAATTAAATAAAGATGTTTCAGCCGGTTTTGCACACAAAAAACCCGCATAAGCCTCAAGACTTTTTAAAAACCCCATGCAAACGAATGGGCGGAGTCGGCCGGAGTATTTGGGGTTCCACTGCCCCGCACATAATGCAGAGACCTCTGCACAAAGTGCAGAGATGGTGGCCTTCCCTAGGACTCCTGAGCTATAAGACTCCTGTGTTTATAGTGTTGAGTTTTTAAAATCGCTCAAGGCTATGCGGGTGTACTTTTATCACAATAAAGTTAACATAATAAATCAAGAACGTTACTTGCTCTCCAGATATTCAGCTATTTCCTGGTCTAACTCTGCCAGCTTCTCTTCAACACTGTTGTCTTCAAGTACAAGTTTCCCCTCATCAGCAACTACCTGGTTTGCAAACTGTAAAGCACACATGGCTAGTAAGTCCTGTTTGTCGCGTACGGAGTAGTTTTTTTCATAGTCCTTAATGCTGTTTTCGATGAGTTTGGCCGCCTTTCTCACATTTTCCTCATCGCTGCGCTTGATTGAAAGTGGGTACACTCTGTTAGCAATTGTAAGTTTTATAGATAAGTTCCCCACGGTTTCTATTTGTTTAAGTAAGCAATACACTTGTCAATTTCCCTTACCATTTCATTGATCTTGAGCTTAACCTCTAGCGATGTCTCTCCGGATTCCTGTAGCGATCGCGCCAGTTTTATCCTCTTGTTTTGTTCGTTTAGGTCTTCAATCTTGGCCCTGCCTTCCTCCAGTGTCTTCAACAACTGCTCCTTCTCCATCTGGAGTTTATAGTTGTCATTGTCTGCCTTTTGGTGAAGCGCCATTATTTTCTTCACTTTAGACTGTATTCTTTCAATGCGTACAGGTATTGAAGGGGATGTCATAAGCGTTTGCGTATATATACAAATTTAACATCCCGTCACTCTTAAGCAAATTTATTCGAGACATAATTGTCCACTATTTCTTGTGTATATCTATAATATTTGCCCGGTTAGAGCGTATTATATTACAATACATTTGTTCTTTATGACGACAACAATGCGACCGATATTTATTGTAAGCTGTATTCTCATATTGTTGGGTATTGGATCACCAATTTCTGCACAAACTCAATACCCGCAGGATTACTTTAGGTCTCCCCTGGATATCCCTATTAAACTTGCTGGTAATTTTGGAGAGATTCGCCCCAATCATTTTCATGGTGGACTTGATATGAAGACTGAGTCAGTAGAAGGGAAGAATATATATGCTGCTGCTGAAGGATATGTGTCACGAATTAAGGTTTCACCCTGGGGATATGGCAAGACTTTATATATAACCCACCCCAACGGGTATATTACAGTGTATGCCCATCTAAAACGATACAGTGACAAGATTGAAGAATATGTTAAGGAGTATCAGTACAGCAAGAAGTCATATCCAGTTGAGAAATTTCCCTTGTCTACTGAATTGAGGATTGAAAAAGGTGAAGTGATTGCATTAGGTGGCAACACCGGAGGGTCTAGTGGCCCGCATCTGCATTTTGAAATCCGCGATGCGATTACTGGATACGTGGTGAACCCGTTGTTGTTTGGATTTCCAATTATGGACTCAATTAAGCCTGTTGTTAGGTCTGTTAGGATATATCCACTAGGTGCAGAAAGTCATGTCGCTAATCTAAGTACTCCTCGTTATCTGGCAATTAAGGGCTCCTCAGGAAACTACAGAATATCATCCAGCAACCCAATTAAGGTACAAGGTGATGTAGGCTTTTCTGTAGAGGTGTATGATTTTCTTAATTATTCACACAATAAATGTGGAATTTTCTCAATAGAGCTGCAAAAAGATGGTGAACGGGTATATTACCATGAGATGGAGACCTATGGCTTTCATGAAAACAGGTATATCAGTAGCCATGTTGATTATAAGGAGTTCAAAGACAAGGGCAAACATCTTCAAAAGAGTTTTATAGCCCCTAACAATCGGTTGGGCATCTATAAGGAAACATTAAATAGAGGAGTTATTTCCATTAACGATCTCAAACTGCATGAGGTTAGGTATATAATCAAGGACTCTTATGGGAATACATCAATTGTAAACATCCCAGTGCAAGGACAGCTAAGTGCCGGAACTAATGATATGGTAAGTAAAGTTACTCCTGTTGCGGAGGAAAGCGTTCTAGTGCCTGCGGACACCGGACTTGTGAATAAGCAAGGTAAGAATTCGGGTGGCTCGGAATCGAACACACCAGCTGGTTTGAAACTTTTACCTAAGCTTCCCGAAGAAACACTATCGGTTAATTTTGTAAAGAAATTTCACTATCAATTCTCCAACTCTTTTGATAACAACGATGTGCGAGTGTACCTTGATGAGGGCCTGCTTTATGAAGATGTGAATTTTGAATATCAGGTCACAGATACTATGACAGGTGCTATTGCACCAACGCATCATATTCACAATAATTATACGCCAGTCCATAAGCGCTATAGTATTGCCATTCGCACAGATCAGCTACCTGATAGGTTTAAGAGCAAGGTCATGATTGCCAGGGTTAAAAAGAATGGGCGTACGTACTATGAAGGAGGCGCTTATCAGGGAGATTTTATTAAAACAACCTCTAAGTACTTCGGAACATTCACAGTGCTTGTAGACACCATTGCCCCCAGGGTACGTGGACTGAATATCTACAATGGCAAAAACATGTCGGGTGCCCGAAATATTACTGTGTCGATTTATGACAAGCTATCGGGAATAGATACCTACCATGCATACATTGATGATAACTGGATACTTATGGAATATGAACCTAAGAAGTCTGCCTTGGTTTTCTCATTTGATGATATGGGAAAGTACGCATCAGACCTGAAATCTGATGGTATGGGAAAGAGTAGCCATACTTTCAAGGTTGTTGTCACCGACAACAGAGGGAACACAACGGAGAAGTCCTTTGAGTTCATCCGTTGATCCAGAATTGCCTAAGTGTCAGAACCACCTTCAAATGCAGGTTCAGGTCAATTCTTAATGAATGTTATGGTCTCGCAATCTGATTCATTGCTGACCTTCAAAAGGTATAAACCTTCAGGTAGTGAGCCAATAGCCAGGGAGAAATGATTGTCTCCTACAATACTGGAGAAATATTCAGAAACCAGGATTTTACCCAGAAGGTTAAATAGATGAACCTCAATATTTCCCATTGTTCTTGTTTCAAAGTTTATTTCAAGGCGATCATCCGCTGGGATTGGATATGCCCTGAGGTGGTTTTGTTCCTTCTCGTACTCATCCAGGCCAACACAATTTTCAAATACTACATTGTAGGGTTCCGAAGTTGTCTCACAACCAACCGTATCCCGTGCTGTAACAGTATAGGATCCAGAGGAATTTATCCAAATGGTAGGTGTAGTTTCCCCTGTTGACCATAAATATGAGGCTGGCAGCGGTAACACAGATAACTCCACTGAATCCGCCGCACAAAGAGTATCAGTAGAAGGGGTGCCAGTAATTGTAAAAACAATCTGTGGAAGGTTAGTGATCAGGAGGCAGTTGGGGCTGACATTGCTGGTATCTGGCGGATTACTAGAAACAACACGGATCCTATAGGTGCCAAGTGTGATACTATCAGGAACCTCCCCCAATATATATCCGCCGCTCCAATAGGGTAGTATTCCTATTTCAATGGGGTTTCCAAAGTCTCCAAACAAACACAAAAGATCTTGGACTTCAGACATTTGTGCGGTAAAAATATTTCCGAAGTTAAAATCTCCATTGGGCAGGCTATAAGGTATAACTACAGATCCACCGGCACAAAAGGAGGTTTGAATTATCGTATCGACTACTATAGAGGTTTGCGCCGTGCTGATATCAGCCGTGAGGAGATGGGCAACAAAAAACGTGATGGCTAGTGATCTCATTCCAATAAGTTTGGAGGATGGCTAAGTTACTTATTCCGGTGTACAAAGTCATCCACGTACTTGTGGATTTCATCTCTTATTGCCCTGAATTTACCAAGAACCTCTTTCCCTTTGCCTCTGAATTTAGCGGGATCTTCAAACGACTGGTGTACTCTTTGTGCTCCACCAGGGAAAACCGGGCAGCTTTCACCGGCATTGTCACAAACTGTAATGACAAAATCAAATTCTTTGTCGAGGTAATCATCAATATGGTTTGAACTTTTATAGCTGATGTCTATATTCGCCTCTCTCATCACCGCTACAGCATTAAGATTGACAGGTTCTGGCTGAGTACCAGCACTTTTGGCCTCTACCCCATCATGTGTGGCGAACCAGGCTTCTGCCATCTGGCTTCTGCACGAGTTGCCGGTACAAACAACCAGTACCTTCATATTGCAATGTTGGTTCTTATAGGACCCGCAATACCGCGGCCTGAAAGGAAGTCCCTTTATCTATTCACTCTTGATAGGACAGGAAACTTGTATTGTGCCAGTTCAAATCCGCCAAACAAGACAGCTACAAACATTAGGTCTCCGAACAAGGTGTTTCTGAAGAATGGGATTGCTACCTCATAACATGCAAGAAGGCCCTGTATAGTTAATGGAAATACCAGACCTTGGCCTAATGCCCAAACTGCAAAATTGGTAGTAATAAAGAAAAATACTGAAGCAACCAGAGAAGCAATTAGTGTCTTTGGGCCATTGAACCTGCCTCGTAGTTGCAATCCAATTAGTGTTATTGCCGCGAAGGTGCCATACAGAATCACTCGCATTGAGGTGAATAGCTCATAGCCAGCGGTGAAGCGCATCACAATATCACTTAATAACATGGCAACAAGGGGCACAAGAAAGGCTGTCCTCCTATTAGCAAAATATGCTCCGCCAAATAGCGCCATTGCTGCAATGGGTGTAACGTTGGGGATATGGGGCATCAATCTACTGAATGCAGCTAACAATACAAGAATGGTTAAGGTCCCGAAGCGTAGATTCAAAATATTCTGCATTTCATTGGTATGAAGTCTCACCCGCTTTATGGCAGAGAGAATGTTAGGTTTAGTATTTTATGATCTTGTAACTTGAACGTCCTTTAATCCCATCAATATGGATCATGTACACACCAGTTGGCCAGCTTCCCATGTCAATCGTTCTTCTCACCGAGTTATTTGAAAGGTCAATAAACATCTGCCTTCCTTCAATATCGGTAATCATCAGTGAATATGCTCCCGAAGCATCTTCGGCCTCAATATACAGAATTGATGAAGATGGGTTGGGGTGAATAGAGTATTCACCTTTCTTTACATCCTCACTTATAGTGACAAAATCCCGAACATCTAAAGTGATGCTACCTGGTGAAATGCCAACTGGGAATGAATCAGTTAAGGTTCCACTATAGTCCATAATATAAGCCATGCCGGAAGAGATAAAGTCTGTTGTTGTAAGGTAGATTTGACCGTTGATTTTATCATCGGCCATTCCATAGACATTTTTCATATTAGGATAGATAGTATCTATGCTCTGGTCAGTAACATTGAATAAATTCAAGGTATTGTTGGTATCCTTCCAACTTTGATTATAATCATACCTATGGTAGAATATATTGTTATTCGCAAATACAGAAGCTCCACACCCGGAGGGTGCTGACAAATTTGAAGTCAGAAATGTTCTGTCAAGGCAGCTGAACTGAGTGATTGAACTGTTAGTCCAATCTTTGTTATTCAGTGTATATAATGTGGTGCCGCTAATCATAAGGTTGTCAGGATTCAAACCGTCAGGGCTGAGGTCAATCTCATCCATGTAGCTTTGATTGTTCAAATCAACCAGGCCTATTAAACCTTTCGCATTTCCCGATTCGAAAGCATTGGTTACAGCGATATAGGCGGTGTCGTTTAGTACAACTATGCCTTCAGTGGAATATGAAGGCCCGTTCAGGGTATCCAATTCATAAATGAACCCCAGGGTATTCTTGTCAAAGGCCCTGAAGTAAGCATTATGTGACACCGTTGAGCCGATAGTAGCCAGGATCTGGTTGTTCCATACAGCTAATTTACGAATGCCCTCAACCGTTGTGGAACCTTCAAGGGTTAACGTATGTTTATTGTACTTGAGCATTAGTGAATCTGCAGCAACATAGATAAAGTCACCATCAATCAAAACATCTGTTCCAAATTTAGCTCCATCTATCTGCTCAAATTCAGTATAGGTATCAGCAAGAACGTCATAACTCCCTAAAGTAACCGAAGTCAGCTGGACTTGATTTAGATAGTCATATTGTCCTTCATTTAAATAGATGACCTGATGCACGTAGTTCTCCTGGGCAAAAGATGACAAGGAGATCACCATGGTCATTATCAGTGCAAGTAATTGTCTTTTCATAGCATGTTTGCATTATTTTAACAACTATCCAGACAGATAAAATAGAAGAAGGATCGTCTTAAACTGTGAGATCCATTCTTAGCCTTTTACCCGAAGGAGCTGAATACTCAAATTACTCTTCTAAAAAGAGCATATGTGGCAGGTCTTCTGGCTTTCTCTATTTCAACGCCTTCCCACCCCTTACACCTCCCGGTGCCGGGACAGTGGCAAAAGATGTTGAAAAATCTAAATGAGATTACAGCATCGGGAAATGCTCCGGACTTTCACCGGATTCCCTATTATTTCGAACCCAATAAAACAAGGCCCAAAAACCACGGCGGCAAAAGTAATTCACCCAAATGTATATTCCAAGATAAAAATTACTATTATCATCGAGCCTTCTTTTTGCCTGATATCGATATGAAAATAGTGCTCAATCTAACCCCGGGATATCATTTCCCCTGACATAGTGATTGGCTTCATCAAGAGGTATTTTCCTGGAGTAATTATAGGCAACCACAAACGCTCCTGAAATCCCCAGGTCTTCCAGAGCCTTCCGCTCATTTGCCGCTGCATTATAATCAGGATAGGACCCTACTGTCAGGGAGGTAATCCCGTTGAACACATTCTCTTTAATTCCCTCCAGGCTGAGGTACAACTGCACCAACCCTTCTGGTATTGTATTCTCAAATGCACCAACTTGCACCCGGTAATCAACCTTACCTGATATCTTCGCCTTGAATGACACATTGTCTACACTGACGATGGCCTTATTGTAGCGGGCCTGACCGCCTCCCCTCGTTGAATTGATATCTACAATAAATGCATCCTTATATCCAGCGGCCCAAATGGCTTTTAGCAGTATGTTGGCCTGGGATACATAAGTAAGATGCCCCACTACATAACGAATCATCCCATTCTGGTCCATGAAAGCATCTACATTGCTCAGGTTATCGAACTTCCACATCGGTGCGAATCGTGAAAATGCGCCTACCTGAACAGCATACAACGGTGTTTTAGTTGCATACTCAATAGTTTTAGTGACCACCTTGCGCTCTGAAGTTGGTGGCACTTCAGTAGGCTCTATTGGTTCAGCAGCCGGCAGAAGGTTACTATTGCAATTCTTCAACCACCGGATTGCATCACGGGTATAAAAATCATCCTTATGCATTCCGTATAGGTGCCTAAAGTTCTTAGAAGCTTGAATGGCCTTAGCACAATAACCATTTTGACTGTATGCAATTGTGAGATAATACCACGCGAAGATTGGAGCACTTCGTTCAGTATGTAGTCCTGGATTATAATCAACCGATACATTGGCTGCACCCTTTCCAAGGTGGTATATTGACTCTTTGGTCGGTTCCTCCTCTTCTGTATAACACACTCCCAGAAGATACGAGATATTGGAGTTCGTCGAGTCCACAGCATAGAGTTCCTTGTACAGCAGCAGTGCCTTATGAGTTTCACCTCTCGCCAAATAAGACTTGGCCAGGTAAAATCGGTTCCTATATTCATTCATATCCGCCGCTTTGGAATTGTAACTAAACGCTACGAATCCCAACAGACAGACAAGCAATATTTCCTGTTTTCTGAACACTATATATTAGATAGCTGTAACAAATCTATGTAAATGAAGCTGCTTGATCCGGTAGGTGTCAGGGACTTATCAACAACCCAAAGTGAATTTTGATTAAAATATAGTATTTTGGCACCTTGAATATATGATGTTAATCAGGGTAAAGAAAACATGCATATGGAGGTAAGCAAAGCAGCTGGTTCGTTTATGAAGATGGCAACAAGCAGTTTGAAATTCAGGTTGTTCTTGTTAAAGGACCTACCCATGGGATATCTGGCTGGATTGCGGGTCAGGGAACTCACTGCTGAAAATTGCGTGGTTACTATTCCTTACAAATACCTCACGAAGAATCCATTTAGGTCCATGTATTTTGCATGCCTGGCGATGGCTGCGGAAATGAGTACAGGAGCTCTGGCCGTTGCCGCTACGTTAGGTTCTAAACCTTCAGTGGCCATGTTGGTTAAGGGGGTTGAAGGGGACTTCAGCAAGAAGGCGGTTGGCGTCATCAAGTTCTCCTGCACTGACGGGGCAGCTGTGTTCCACGCTGTTGGCAGAACTAAAGAAACGGGTGAGGGAGAAACGGTTACGTGCCTCAGTGTGGGCACCGATGAAGCGGGTGATGAGGTAGCCCGTTTTAGATTTACCTGGTCTTTTAAGCGCAGAACCAGATAATGCCATCCAGGAGTTTTATATAAAGAAATCTGGCAAAGGGTGTACATCTGGATTGACCGAGTAAGGCATCAAATCTGTAATTCCTTCCTCTTTTAATACTTCATCATCAATAAAGTAGTTGCCAGTGCATTCTTTTGAATCCCGCTTTAGTATAAAGTACGCTGCATCACTTACAATTTGGGGGATCCTTGCACGATCTGCAAAGCCCTCGCCGCCAGGTAGATTTTTAATAGCCGCAGTTGAGATGACCGTTCTGGGCCACAGTGCATTCACAGCAATTCCATCCTTCCTAAACTCTTCGGCCATTCCCAATACACACAAACTCATTCCATATTTAGCCATGGTGTAGGCGACGTGTGGTGAGAACCAACGACTGTCAAAGTTCAGTGGAGGCGACAGGTTAATGATGTGAGGATTGACCCCTTTTTTGAGATGAGAGACACACTTTTGTGACACCATGAATGTACCTCGGGTATTGATATCATGCATCAGGTCATACCTTTTCATGGGTGTTTCTTCAGTACCGGTAAGGCTAATGGCGCTGGCATTGTTGATCAGGATATCAATTCCACCGAAAGTCTTTACTGTTTTGGCAACGGCAGCATCCACAGCTGCGTCATCTCTAATGTCAACAATAAGAGGTAGCGCTTTCCCTCCAGCCTTTTCCATGTCTTCAGCTGCCGTATAAATGGTGCCCGGTAAGTTAGGATGAGGTTCTGTTGTTTTCGCTGCAATGGCAATGTTGGCGCCTTCCTCAGCCAATTTCAACCCAATAGCATGGCCGATTCCCCGGCTACCGCCTGTAATAAACACTGTTTTGTTAGTAAACTCTCCCATCACCTCTAAATGAATAATATTGTTTTTTTACATTCGTATCCGAATAATTAAACACAAAGATGAAAAAGATATTGATTATTACCACGCTTTTCTGCATAAGTCTGGGTTCAAATATTTATGCTCAATGTACGCCTGATGCTGCTATCGTTGCAGCGGGTCTTCCAGGAATTTTTCCAACCCCGGTAGAGGGTATCGCTACTGGTATTGATGGAAATGCATATGCGCAAACTTTTACAATAATCGTTCCTTCGGATACTACCATTGATCCCTCAGTTTTTGTTCCAGGTTTACCTTCAATACCTATACAGTTAACAATCAATTCAAGCGCAATCAACTCAGTTAATGGACTTCCTTCAGGGCTCAACTATACCTGTGCGGTGTCATGTATCTATGCTGGCGGAACCACAGATGGATGTTTTATTGTAGATGGTACTCCTACACAAAGTGGAACATTTCTTTTCCAGGTGAACGTCACTCTAAATGCTGAGCTACCCGCGTTTCCTCCTCTCTTCGCGGGAGGGGCTACTGATGCTCCAGCACAGGATATAGAGTACACACTTACTATTGATTCTGCGGGTACTATTGATATACAGGAAGTTCCAGAAGGCACCTTTGAAGTTTACCCGGTCACACCTAATCCATCGAGCGATGGTGCAGAAATAAGATTTTATACGCCCGACTACAGAAATGTAAAGCTGACCATCCATAACTTGATAGGTGCCATTGTAGTGTCTGAACAAATTTATGCGGAGCAGGGCATGAATAGCCTGTCAATTGACTCTGATAAACTAAGTTCGGGGGTATATGTAGTTACCCTGTCTGATGGGGCAAATACTTCGACCAAGAGAATGGTGGTGGCACCAAGATAAGTCCTAAACACTGGTAACATCCAGATCTTCGCCGGTATAGTACTCAGTGTCTATATTCTTGAGATATTTTACAATATAGGTTATCTGGCCCACGTGGTAGGAAAGGTGTTCAACTACATGCATGAGGATGGCTGCCCCTGATTCTGTAAAACCCTGTACTTTGTAATTGGTCTGCAAATCTGCAGGATCGAGCTGATCTATTACCTGCCTGGCTCTTTCCATAACTAGATTGAGGTCATTTATAAGCTCTGCCCTGCCAAGGTCTTTTCTATTGTTAAACTCAGACTGCCGCGTACGGGTATCCTCATCGCCACCCAGGCTGGCATTGATCCACTGGTTAACATTTCCTGTTAGGTGCAATACCAGATTCCCAATACTATTGGAGTTTTCATTGGGGCGCCACCACAACTGTTCATCGTTGACTTCCTTTATACACTGTAGCAACCTTGGCATTGATTCCTCATAGATACGGCGAATGGCCTGTGAAGTATATTCCTGACCGAGGCTCATTCGTATATTGAGGTAATACTTATAGCAGGGCCCAATCCCTTATAATGTATCCAATTGCCCTGACTACCTCTGCGGCAATAGTTGTTATCACTTTTTAAGCCTCCAGAAAAGAGCAGATGGTGGTTTTCTGTATCACCAAGTGGCATTACCCATTCCAGAGAAACAAAAAAATCTTCATCTACTATGAGCTTATATGGCAATAAATTAACCGAGACCTTCCCCGAGTGGTTGTGGGCAACAACAATGATGTCTTCATGGAGCATGGGATCGTAGGGAACCCCTTTATCCAGATAATAGAAATTGACCCTCAGTAATAGGCTGTCATAATCATTTTGAGCAACATTAAAGCTCAAGTCTCGCAAATAGCTGGGCTGTTCTTTGATTTGAATTGTGACGCCCAACTCATTTCCCAGCTCTGAGCTCACAAAATTGGTCGTTTTAGATTTAGAAGTGGAAGTATTGCCTATTACCCTCCTCTTCATACTGTCATCAAAGTCCATTAGGTTCAGCGGAAGAGGACCTAATGGCTGGAGGAAGATGATAGCAACACCTTCGGAAAACTTCTTTTTAAACCTGGACACAAGAATCGTATCAGCCTTAAATCCATTCTTTGATATCCGTAAAGTATCAGAATCTTTGATTCCATTTAGATCTAAGGTGTAATTGCCCTTGTGATCAGCGCAAGTGCCCTTGTTTCCATGAAGTATTCCAATATTTGCAAAAGGAAGTGAGTTTCTGTTAGCCGGGTTGACTATCTTGCCTCTGAATATCTCTTTTTCTGAGAGGCCAGATCCTGTATCTTTTGATACCGTAAAGAAAGTTCCATGAGCAGTCCGCCATTGAATAAAGATAACAAGAGAGATCAGAGCTAGCAGCAGTATGTGTTTTCTCATGCCCCCTACTCTTTTATTATTTTATGAGAACTGATACTACCCCACTCATCTGTGGCTTTAAGGATGTAAATTCCACTGGATGCATCTGATATATCCAGGACGTTCCGGGATGAGGACTGAATACGAGTGCCGTAGAGATCATAAGCCTCTAATTTACTAACCTTTCCATCAACAGCCACCACACCTGTTGTTGGATTTGGGAATATGTCAAGATTAGCTGACTGATTGGTGGTAACAGAATTGCTTGTTGACAAGGCATAAATCGCCAATGTGCTACTTATTTCATATGACACAACCAGTAGTGCCTGTCCAAGGGGGGCCTCCTGCGCGCTGATAAAAACGGAAGCTTCTGGGCTAATATCTCCAGCCGCGGCAGGTTCATAGGTGATAAATTCAGGGAATGATGGGTCTGTGATGTCGTATACGATATTCCCTCCTACTTGTTCTAGTCCTATAAAGGCATAATTCCTGCCGTTAACATTGCCAACAACTACATCTTCCGGCTCAGGCCCCTTGTTGTCGCTACGGTTGTCAAAGGTGCTCACAGTACCAGATGAATTGAAGATAGCTGGAGCAAGAAATGCGGTTTTTTGTTCCAAATCATCACCACTATCATAAACCAGATCACCAGTTGAGGCACTCCATATTGAAAAAGACCTCGCTCCGTAACAGAATAAACTATCCATGTTGCCATCCTTGTCCGTGTCACCAAATGCATTTGACACCTTCAACCGGCCGATAGAAGCAGCCGCCTGTAAGGAGCCAATATTGGAAAAATTGCCTGGGTCAAGGGTTAAATTGGATACCCTTTCTTCTTCGTCAAAACCCGTATATGACCTTGCTGCTCCTTCATTGGCAGTTAGAAAATAATCAACCCCATCTGTGGAGAAACTAGCAATGCCATCAGGTTGATACATCCCGTAAACCGGCGATGGAGTAATGTTTATCGCAAGGTCCTGGTCGCTCGCATCAAGTCCGTTACCAGCAAGGTTGTGGTCTTTGTATCCGAGGAAGAAAATTGTGTCGACAGCAGCCGTTGCTATATCGATAAGCATCACTGCGTTGTTTTCCTGCAACGATGCATATGCTTTCAGTCCATCACTGCTTATTGCAACAAATTCCGGCTCAAGGTCCTGAGCACGAGTAGCCCCAGGTCCATATATATGTACTGATGTTGGGAACAAACTGTCTTTCAGTCCACCTTGATTGAAATCAGAAAATTCTATGTGGACTACTGCAGGTGATGCTGCCCCATTCAAAAGGTCAATAATGCTTATACTCCCTTCCGGGTCAACGGTGTAGTCATCTGAAGGCACACCCTCATTGGCCACTACAACATAACGGCCGTTGGGTGTGAACGAAAGCATCCCAGGTGCAGGTCCGACAGTCATGTCACTAATATAGCTCCCATCGCTGTCAAAAAACACAACGCTGCCGCTGTCCTGTTTGGTGGTACCCTGAACAGCTATGGCAACCAGGCTATTTTTCACAGCTACATTCAATGCAAGCGTACCATATGGAGTTAAGTCAATACTTCCAATTGAATCAGGACTCGAAGGGTTTGATAGATCAATTATTGTTACCCTGTCTCTCTCAAGGTTGACGAAGAGTCGCTGGCTGGCAGAGTCATACGGAGCGACGATCTCAACTTCACCACCATTTGGAAGGTTGTGGTCATACCTGCTCAAGAGTGAAAGTTCCAAATTTTGACCACACAATGGCATGCATTTAATTAGTACCAAAATAATGATTACAATATTTTTCATGTAGTTTATAATATAGTCCTGGGGTAGACGCTAACTTTTATTGTTGGTTGCTTTGGATCTTATTTAAGTATTAAATATTAAACATCTGGCAATCAATAGCAACTATAATGTTAGCTTGTCGTTTCACCCAGTACCTTATCTATATAGGATCTGACGATGGCTTTAGTCAGGCCTATGTATTGCTAATTAGAGCAATGGCGTGTGTTTGCCTGATTTACCATAACGGAAAGGGTTGGGCGTGACATAACGAAAGGATATCTCGAGGCCACCCGCACCATTACTCGCTTCTGCTAAGGAAGATATATTGACATCATAGGAAATTCCCAAGGCAACATTGGCAACTTCCAACATACATGTTGGTATGAATGCATCCCCTACTCGATAATACCCTCCAAGTAAGAGGGCTGTTTCTTTAATGAATCCTGTATATTTTGATTCCTCCTTGATAGTGTGGCGCACCATGCCACCAATATTTATCTCATTTAACACGCCTTGTTGCAGATAGAGTGCTGACGGAACCAATGTTATCTGGCTTCCTTTTAAGCCTAGCATCAGTTCCGCATGCGCTACAAATTCTGGCTTCAATTTATGAAGTACTGGTCCTTGTTCAGGTTTGTTAAGGTGGTACATTGCAATTCCTGCATTGGCACTCAAATGGTCATTGCTGGAAATATTTGTCGATCCTTTCCCGTAATTCCATGAAAGTCCCAGGGAGAAGTCGCCGTAGGAATAATTTTCAAATGCATCTGCTTCACCTGCAGCTATACCTGCAGCATAACCATTATCATCATATTGGGCACCCCAGCGCAAACCCGCATCATCCATTTTTCTTTGGCTAAATCCACCTTGAATCCCAGCGGAGATATTGTGTGATTTGTTGACGGCTATTATGCTGGAAAGCGACAGTTTGATCTGTGTTGTGCTCAGTCTGGAATCACCCGCAATATCCTGGTAGATAAACAATCCAGCACCAAGGTATTTGCCCGTAAGTTTTTTCTTAAGCAGGCCTCCATCTATAGCCAAGCTATAGGTTTTGTAAGGAGCAATACTGCTCCATTGATCCCTATAGTTCATGATACCCCTGAAATCACCCTGAAATGCGCCGGTCAGCGAAGGGTTTATGAGTTGAGGCACCTGGTTGAATTGCGAGAAATGAACATCTTGTCCGTACCCGTTACAGCATACTATGACGCAAAATAGGGTCAATATTAATTTTTGTATTTGGACAATTGGTCTTGTTTTCATAGATCTCCTATTTGAGCAATGTGATATTTCCTTTTTCATCATATTCTTCGCCATTGGTGAAGGTGACTTTAAGTTTATATGCAAATAAGGCAGTATTCAGTGGCTTCCCTGTATTCATATAGGTGCCATCCCATCCCTCACCATAAGCACAACACAAACCGTCGCTGCTTCGCGGTTTTGAACTAGCATCTGTAGTCATGTAGACCATACTTCCCCACCTGTCATAGATAGACAGCTCGAGCGCTTCAATACTTTTGCCGAAAACATATAATCGTTTGTGTTCCGGGTTGTTGCTATTGCCTGAAAAGACATTTGGCAGGTAAACCATATTCTCTTCTTCCAATACAGTTACTGTTACCGATATCTCTGCCGTGCATCCTGAACCATTGGAGCCGGTCACTATATAAGTAGTGGTTTGCTGAGGGGCAACAAATATGTTGTCTGAGATGGCTCCAGTGCTCCATAAATAGCTGCCTCCACCAGAAACAACAAGAGCAGTTGTCTCTCCAGTCGATATAACAACATCATCACTCATTATCAATGCGGGTACAGGAGCAATTATCAGTATAACGCTATCTGGGTTGCTTTCACATCCAGCTATGGTTTGCGTAACATAATACTCATGAGTCCCTATTGCTGTGTCACCAGTGACATAATTTGCCCCACTACTTAGTAGTGAGTCAAGTGAG
>Ga0302120_10000597_pt1 | contig 16424 bp, 14 predicted proteins | sample AG5_Bottom_MG_FD_203118 | JGI IMG/M metagenome (GOLD analysis project Ga0302120, IMG submission 203118) | Marine microbial communities from Western Arctic Ocean, Canada - AG5_Bottom | ecosystem: Environmental > Aquatic > Marine > Oceanic | place: Canada: Western Arctic Ocean | collected 2017-10-01 | reverse complement strand
CACCTCATTGAATAGTCGCCATCATGCGATTATACCAAGCCATCCCAGCTTTATGATCTTCCAATTTTGAAAATTGAGGGAAGGGTGAGATCGAACGCATATAGCCAAATGCAGCGAAATCGACGATGTCAGGGGAATCTCCTGAAAAGAAATCTCCGTTGTGAGATGATGTGAATTCACTAAGAAGGTCATGCCATAATTGCTTAGGGGTGCGGCCATCTTTCTTCACTCTTGAACGAGCGATAAATCCCCACATTATCGGGAATCCAGCCCATGCATATAGGCGTCTAGAAAAGAAACCAAACTTTTCTAGTTTTGAAACTCGAACAGTAGTTTGGAGGGCTGAAAACAACCCACCATACAATATTGGAATCGTTGCCTTAGACATTTTTGTATCAACCCATTGCAACCATTCATCGCGTCGCGCAACATCACCCATTGTCGTTAATTTAGAGGAGTTGTATTTCTCATCAAGGTAGAACATCATCGGAGTGGAATCGTAATGGATTGAGCCATCGGAGTCGGTTAAAACTGGAACTTTATTCCAATCTTCGACAAAGGCTAGTTCCTTTTTTGCTCTTAGCCCATTGATGCCAATATAATCGACATCAAGTCCAATATAATCGATTAAGCCCCGTATTTTCCAACTAAATGGACAAGTATACAGTAAGTGCACAGTCGGCTTACCCATGTGTTTGGGGCTATGGCTCTCCTTCTTCAAGCCTCGTTTGTATCATCTGTTACAGGTTTCCACCCGGGCTTCCAGAAATCCAAGTCATCCAACCATCGCATCCATTCCGAATCATCACACGTTAGAAGGTGAAAAGCACGGCTTTCCAATCCTTCCAAATTTGCTTTTGTCAAGATACCTTCACTGCAACTATTACGCCATTCAACTTGTCTATGGCGGATTTGCCTGCGAGCCTCTTCAGGTGAATCAAAATTCATTTCACAAAGGTCCCGTAATTCGCTAATCCAGGTGCGATTATCTTTCAACAGCGGGTCATTGGCGACGCGCTTTGCAGATTTCTTTGCGAACGGCCACCATCCCATATCTTACCCTCTCCCCTCCTAAACTTGAGGCTTGTGTAAAAACCCTAACGATCAACTTCATATTAACAATTCAACCAAATCATGCGATTAAGCCATGTGCTCAAACACATTGGCACATCTATGGGCAGGATTGTAGTTCACTTCCACGGTAAATCAAAAGATAAATCCATGTCTTCCTCAATCCAAAGTTACAGCGAGAGGATATTGCCACGGGGAATAAAAACCGAGGTGCATAGTGAAAAACTAAGCGTTGATGATTATTTGGAACAATTACAATCAAGGCAAGGAATATTGATTCTATTAGACGAAGGAGGCGACCAATATACTTCTGGGGAATTGGCAACGTTATGCAAAGAGTGGGCATTACAAGGGCAGGATACGCATCTGGCAATCGGACCATTTGATGGATGGCCAAAGAGCGGAAACTCACAGAAAATCGCTAGAATCTCACTATCCCTGATGACATTTCCACATGAATTGGCATCAGTACTATTGCTTGAACAATTATATCGTGCCACAGAGATAAATCGTGGTAGCGGATATCACAAAGCATAGGGTGAAAAACACAGGCCATTTGGTTGAGTTGGGGCAGAAGATGATATTCGCTAACGAATCGGATATGCGTTGGCTGCTGATTGCATTCGAGGCAGTAATTGGAATAATACTCGTCTTAGGCAGTAGAAGGCAACCATTCCCAACACCCAGTAGGCGTTTTGGAACCCTAACATTACTGATTACGTTTGGATTTTTTATCGGTCAATCTGCACCACATCCAGTAGCAGTTTCAGGGCATTTAGCGACCCTTGCTTTCCTAGGTGCCTTTGGAATAATTGCAGGTGTGCATCACATGATGGTTACTCGCAGAGAAGTTCTCATAGCTCCAATGTCTGGATTCATGTTCTGTGTCGGCATGACGGGATTGATTATTCAGACATGGCCAGATTTGTCTTTAAGTGAGCAATGGGCAGGATTCTTTTCTCTAGTCGTTCTAGCAGGAATTCAGACTTGGCTTGTTTTCAGAGGGTTGCTGATCGGACGTTTACCACTGGCATGGTCGCAAGCGGGCATGGTCGCCTTACAGCGTGGCCAATTATCGGGGTCGCATGGGGCAATATCTTGTTTCGAAAAGGGCTGGGATGCAGATGAAGAACATCTTAATCCGATGGCATATTTGGCCCTTCACAGAATCTATTTATTCATGCAAGATGTGGAAGAAGCAGACAAATGGCTAGATTCTCTTGTCGATGTTGGAGGGGAGAAAGCAGTAGCAAAAGAATGGATAGAAGCAATTCATCAATACTTGAAAGCAATTGATCCTATCGCTGCACAAAACCTTCCAATATTAAGGGAAGAGGAATAATAAAACGCTTACCGGAAAATTACATTAATAGGTATTTTGCTTCCGCTTTATGTATAAATTGGCCAACAAGCCGCACTTCCTTGCACAATTAGGCGGAGGACTTAAGAGGATTGACGACTAATTATATATTGAGGATTGAGATGTTTAGGAATGCACAACAAAACCGTATAGGGGGAATGCTTTGGTATATTGTATTGATTTGGTTTTCATCTAGCATACTTTCTCAAGCGCTTTTCATTGGATTTTATGGCACCCCATATGATGCGATTGATTTGTTTGGAGGCATTGGTCCAGCATATATCGGCCTGGTAATAATCGAAATGACTATGTGGGCCCTACTTGCAGGATTATCAGTGGCTAAAATGGTTCGTAAATTGAAACTAAAACCAGTTAACATCGTTCCAAGTCTCGGAAAGTGAGCCTTTGCACAATGTTTCGATATTCGGATAAGCAGAAAACAGGTTATAATTGGGCTAATCGATTTACGATAGGCCTTTATTGACTAAATTAACCATCTTGGAAACCATCATTTCCTCATTGAAATCAGCCGATGACTTGAAGGAGTGCCATAACAAGGAACTACTGTGACTGAAATTATAGACGCTTCAAAGTTTTTAGGTCGCCCAATGGAGATAACCTCTCTATCAGACACCGACCCAATGCTCGTACACCTTCCAAGTGATGCGGTTATCCTCACCATTGAAGGTGCTAGAGAATCGTTACCACACGCATCAAAATTGTTAATTGATTTACAGGTAATGAATGATGAAGCCCACGATCTATGCGAAGAACTTGAAGTATTGCTAGAAACTCTAAATCCAAATCACGAACATGTCTCAGAGATTGCGGAATATTTAGCCAAACTTGTCTCCCAATGGCAGCAAACAGCGAAAAACCTGGAATCCACAGGTACAAGAGTAGCTTGTTTGGAACCAGGCCGTTTGGAATGGTATGGAGTGATCGATAGCAATCTTTCGCTATTTTCTTGGGCGTTGGGTGAAGAAGATATTGAGTGGTATCATGCTGTAGATGCGGGGTTCAACGCCCGCAAACCACTCATAGAGGCATGACCTCGTCGGGTTGAGGGCGAGACCATGGTTCGTATCACAAGAGTCTATACCGGTGGAGGCGATGACGGTAGTTCGTCATTAGTTGATGGTTCACGTTTAAGTAAATCCGACCAGAGATTTGAGGTCGTAGGTTGCTGTGATGAATTAAACGCAACTCTTGGAATTGTAGCAATGGAAATTAATCGTTTACCAGCGCATGAAGATGGTGGCGGTAGTAAAGCAATCGAACGAGTTCAGTTAGTAATATCTTCAGCACTGAAGCGGATTCAAAATGAGTTGTTTGATCTTGGAGGAGAGTTGGCTTGCGACCCGAAAAAAATCCCCCAATACATGGTATTAATCGGTCAACAACAATCTGATGTTTTACTTGAAGAAATGGATGCTTGGCTATTAGATTTAGAACCTTTATCCAGTTTTATTTTACCAACTGGGGATGGCCCAGTTGCCGCTTTACATCTCGCTAGAACGGTGACAAGAAGATTGGAAAGAGAGATGGTTAGGCTGAATGATTCGGAGGGCGAAAACGCAGTTAGAAAAATCTCGCTCATCTATATCAATCGATTTTCCGATTGGCTATTTATCATGAGCCGTTGGATCTCAAAAATGTTAGTCGGTGAAGAAACATTATGGCAACCATTAGGAAAACGAGGAGCGGAATCTGGAGTTGCAGATATGTTGCAAAAAATGAGACAAAACGATTCTCAATACGATGATATTTAACACTCATTCCTTACCAAGTGAGCGCATATGAATACGTGCATTTTGCAATATTTTTGTTGTTTCTGTATGAGTCAATTGTTCCTCGGCTTGATCCCAATCAAGCCACATATGGCCGCGATGTTCATGTGATAATGTGACGGTGATTCTTTCAGTTTCTGCTAGATACCAGTATACTTGTTTGGTATTCATTTTACCTCTATGCCGATAGGTGTATTCACTTCTTTCAACAAAACCCTCTACGAAATGGATATCTTCAATTCCAGTTTCTTCTAATAATTCTCTTCTGGTGGTTTCAAAATGGTCAGCATCAGAATCTTCAACATGGCCTTTCGGAAAATCCCAATGTCCTTGCGGGTATTGGAGCAGTAATACCGTTCCTAGGTTTACAAGAACAACTCCGCATGAGGTCTCCATGTGTAACGGTAAGGAGGCTTTATTGAAGTCACTTTTGGCTTTAGACAAGGAAAACATATTCTTGACCCGTGCTTACGCATGGTTATGGTGAGTGGCGCGGGAGTCTTGGAGTTGGCAGGTTTACCGAATTTCAAACGTATTGTTGCAGATTCCGATTTAGATGGGTTATGCGCAGCAGCAGTACTCAAAGCAGCCAACCCAAACGCGCAAGTTGTTTTTGCTCATGCAGCTTTGATTCGCTCAGGGGCAATGGATTCATACATAGATGAAAACACCGCAATTGTAGATTTACCTTTCCATGAAAATTGCGGGTGGTATCTAGACCATCATTTAACCAATCGCCCTTCTCCAAAACAAGAGGAGAAATTCATTGCTAGAGGCGGTGTTTGCCATTGGGAGGCAACTCCAAGTGCAGCAAGATTAGCATATGATTTGCTTTCTCCGGTCCTTGATTTGAATCATCTCAATGAAATAATGCCTATCGTGGATGCATTAGATTCAGGTGGGATCTCAAAGGAGGATTTTTTGGCTGACGGCAAAGTACTACAATTATCGCGTTCACTCTCTTTACAACACCCCGAGCACCTTCAAAATGTACTAAATTTATTATCAAGTGGATTATCATTGAAGGAGATATTACAAGATGAAAAAATTTCACAACATGTCGATAGAGCCAAGTCTGACAGAATTTTGGCGCAGAAGGTTGTGGAAGAGAACACTACGATTGTAGATAGATTGGCGATTTGTCGTATGGATGAAAAAGGAGTTCGTTCTAATGGGTATTTAGTAACTGCATGGGCTGGAGAGAATGCAGATGCTTGTTGCATAATTCATGGTTACTCAGACGGTGCAATAGAGACTCCAGATAGGCCAGCACTATCGGCCAGTTTCTATGCCAATTCATTTATTGAAAATGGACAAGATCGATATGATTTATCGCGCTTGGCTACATCTCTTGATCCAACTGGCGGGGGGCATGCAAATGCTTGTGGTTGTCGTGTTTCGCCTGCTGGAATAGAGAGCGATATGCAACATTGGATAGATATTTGGAGAAAGAGAGACTCTCTTTTGAGATTGAATTGAATATATTATATTGGGCTAACTTTTATGAGGTAGTGCTACTCCTGTGGATACATGAAGCAGTCACAACGAACAGTTTCCGTCGTCCTAATGGCGGCATTTTTAGCCCTATCCATCGTACCACAAGGTGCCATGGCTTCAACCCCGACAAATGTAGTATCATATGGAATTGAATACGATTGGTCCAACCTAGATGGCGACATTGAAGGTTTTATTGAACTAGATTTTAACGACGTTCTTGGCGATGTAATGGATGCTGCAACGTCAGCAGGATTTGACCTCATTGTTGCAGAAATTACAACTGGTGCATCAAATATGTATGTGTTATCGGAAGAAGACCATACCGCACAAACCGTCAACGGAATCAGTAGTGATGTTTGGTCAAGAACAACAGATTTGACAATCAGACATGGAATGTTAGCAGATTCAGCATTGTATACACAATGGAACGAGACAACCTTTGGTTCTCTAGACTCTACAGGATTTGATATACAAGCAAGTTATGATGTTGATAACACATTTACAACCGATGCGCTATATGTGGAATATTTTGATGTCACTACCGGCGAATTGGTTGGTGCAGATCTAGACTTAGCGATTAATGCTGGAATGGGCGCTGAATTTACTGTAATCGCTCTGATTGAAGGCGGTGGTGAAACTCTTGATATCGACTTTGGAATTAGCGCAAGCGGAGATATTGGATTAGATTCATCCCACACAGAATGGAGATTAAATGAAGCTAGTGAGTTATACACCATTGTTTCAACAGAAGATGAAACAGAATGGAACTGTATTGAAACAGGCTCTACAGATTTGTGGGCCGATGTCAACGATGAGTGTGGTGAAATGGATGGAACTTATTCCGCTTCTATGAATTATGCTTTTGATTTGTCAGGAATTCCAACTGAAGAGTTCGGTATGGTTGCAGGTGAATTTGATTTCAGTCTTTCAGACACCCTCTCAAATTCAGGTGTTTTTGAGATTACTGAATCGGATTTAGCAGATAGCGGGATGTACTTTGAGATGGAAGACTCACTTTCAGTTGAGTTAGGAGATGGTGGTTCAACCAATGTTAGATTTTGTAACAGTTGTGGCCCAATTAACCCTTTGATGTCCTGGATGATGGGGCATGTAATACAAGCCTCAATGACAGAGACCGTAGAAACATTCGGTGAAGATATTGCGGACGAAATTGACATGGAATTAGGAGAACTAAATCCATGGGGATTAGCTGAATCAAATAGCGGCGACCCATATGACCCTTACGAAAACATGTATCTATGTGACAATGGAAACTATGTTTACGATTGGGTAGTAAACGATGGCTACGATGATTGTGGAGACAATTCTGATGAAGATGTTTTGCTTGGTTACCCATGGTTTAATTATGATAGTGGTGATGATGATCTAGGATATGGGATTAATTTTGATAATTTAATAGCTAGCCCAAACTTCATTTGTGGAGATGGCTCAACTATTAATTTTGATTCTGTAAATGATGACTGGGGTGACTGTGCTGATGGCGCGGATGAACAATGGCTGGACATGAACACACCAAGCGATTACAACGATGATTGTCAAATTTGGGACATTGGGGCATCTTGTGTCGGGGGAGAAGTAAATTGGTTTGATTGCCAAGATGGTTCACAACCTTGGATACATCAAGTAAATGATGGCACTAGTGATTGCTACGATGGTGATGATGAAGGAATTGTTTATTCAGTTGAAATAATTGTTACAGATTATAATGGAAACATTGTCACTAGTTTGCTCGAAGATGTGACTGCTTCCGATAACTCCGCTTATACTTCCCTTATGCCTGCAGGACTTTCTTCTACATCAGGTATTTGTTTGGACATTACACTTGAAGATGTATATGGTAATACAGAATCCACGTACAATTATTGTGAACATATTGGAATGTATGTTTATCGTATCGATGCATATGATGGAGAAGGTTTGAGTGTTGAAACTGGAATTCATATTGAAGATACTTATGGTAGTACAGGATACACAGCTGAGATTTCAGTAATGGAAGTAGGTTCTACCACTGCAACAGATTCTGCCACTCACGCGATTGATGGTAATGATTACAGTGCATATTTCGATGACAATTTAGCAGTTACTTCAGAAGGAGATTATGTAGTTGTAGTAGATATTTATGATGATACTGGAACTCTATATTCCTCTGAAACATCAGAAGAATTTTCCGTTGAAGACGAACCTCAACCAAGTCAGAAATTGATGGATATTGCAGATGCATTTGGCAATTCTAACTTTGAAAGTGTTTTGGAATCGTTTGGTCAAAATATGGAGCAAGTTTTCGAGGACTTAGAACCAAATGAAGACTTCCCTTATGATGACGGCAAAGGAGTATTCCTATGGAGTAATAACCATGCTACGGTTGTAGGAATGGGACTATATGTTCACGATGAAACTGCAAATGAGTGGCAAACAATGTTTGGACCTACAACTGCAGGAATGGACAACCCCCCTACAGTTCCTGTAAGCGTCAATTACATCACCGGACAAACTGCAGCAGATGCAGCAACAACTGCTTCTGGACAGACCACTCTAGCAGAGATTGTTGATGTAAGCACTCACGACACTGCTGATTTAGAACAGGAACTAATCGATGCTGGAATTGATCCAGCAGACCTAGGACTAGGTAATGAAGGGCCAGGACAATCTACTACACCTCCAACAGCGGAAGAACTAGTTGAGGAAGGCGGATTATTGCCATTCGCATCGCCAGCAGCGCTCTTGACTGTAACAATTCTAGCAGGGTTGATTGCAGCGGTCCGCAACCGTGAAGAGGAATAATTCCAACGAATTATTGATTTTGCGACTTAGGTAGGAAGGGATGATGTCTTTACGACAGCCTCCTTCCAACTTGAGTAGTTGGATTAGGGTCTTTGTTGCAGCATTCATAGCTTTGCACATCACTCAATCAGCATGGCTTGTTGTGGAGTTTGATGGAGCGTATACAGAAGGCCGACCAGCGCCAACCGAATTCCATGCCCTTATTGCTATGGATAAGGATCAAACGCTGATCGATGTTGATATTGAGGAAGCAACATCCTTTCTACTCTATACCTACACTAGAAACTCTTCAGTAGATGGTACAGAGGAAACTACAAACCAAGAAGCTACAGCATCGAGTGAAGAAACTAATTATTTGGAAAATAGTAAATCACTAACACTTCTTTTCTTAGCATTACTCGTTTTGAGTGAAATTTTATTAGTATTACATGTACGTTTTGCTATGCAAATAAGAGCATCGGTTTGGGCTATTACATTACTGTGTTTTGTATTGATAATGCCGATTGCATTTATTGCTGATTTAGGAGATGGTAATCAGAATTACTATTCTAATGACAATGACAGTTCATACCTTCATCCCATTACAAAATCCGATATTAGTTTGTATTCATTGGGAATTTCAGTTGAAATGGAATACAGTGGTTATGATTTGGGATTAGTCGCTGCTGAAAACCATAGTGCGGTCATAGAAAGTCCACCTGAACCTGGTTCAAAGGATGCACAGTCTTTCATTAAATTCGAATCAGTCTTTTCTGCATCTACTGGCAAGAATATTAATTCATTATTCATTTTACCATTGATGTGGTTTTTCCTATCTTCGGGCCAAAGCAAAGGCGAAAAAGACTTTGATTCAATACTCATGGAAAGTGAATGAGATTCATTCGGATTCAATATCATTGACTTCTTTGTTCTTTTTTCTTGGCTTAAGGAATGCAGGTGTCCACCAATTCCATTTACCCATTAGCCGCATTGTTGCTGGAACTACTAAGGCGCGTACCAAAGTCGCATCGATTAGGATTGCCAATGCAAGTCCAAGCCCAATTTGCTTGAGGATAATAACCGATGATAGTCCGAACGAGCCAAAAACAACAATCATGATCGCAGCCGCACCAGTGATTAGTCCACCAGTCTTCTGCAGTCCATTGGCAACTGCTAATGTATTGTCACCAGTCCTTTCCCATTCTTCATGGATTCTTGAAAGCATCAAGACTTCGTAATCCATTGATAGTCCAAACACTATACAGAACATTATCACTGGATTGCCAGAATCAATTGGCTGGGCAGTAAAATTCAGCAATACATCACCATAGCCCCATTGGAAGACCCATACAAGCATTCCAAAGGATGCAGAAATTGAAAGAATATTCATTACTATTGCTTTGATTGGTATTATCACACTACGAACTTGGATGAAAATTAATACAGAGGTGGCAATAAAAATAAACGCTAGAGCAGTTGGCAGGTTTTCGGCAATTGAGTTAAGGGTATCAGCATTATATGCAGCAAATCCAGCAACAGCCAGATAGTCGTTCTCTCCAGATAATTGGTCGGTCAATATATGTCTTTCATCACGAATTTCTTCCACAACATTTCTTGATGCAACACTGGTCTGTTCACCTGCTAAATTTAGTATAATAAATGTCACATCACCGCTTACAAAATTATCTCTAATAATATTACGAAGAGCAATTTCAGTTTCGTTCAAATATTGATCTGGAGTCTGCCAGAAAGAGACCACTTGCGATTCATTCATAGAACCATCAGGGAGTCCAATACCGCTTGCACTGAGGACTCTATCATCACTTATCTGAGAGTTAATATATTGGTACTGGGCTCGTAAATTATCTTCTTCGAAAACATCTGCCCCATCCAATTCAATTACTAAAAATAATTGATTTGATGATTGCTCTGGCCAGACATCACCAATGATTTCTTTACCAAGCCGAGACTCATCATCGGGTGGCAATGCAGACCACGAAGATAGAGAAAACTCAGCATACATGAATGGAGCGCCAGCGCCAACCAAAAGAATGAGAACAGGTATCAGAACTTTCCAAGGGTGATCCATCACCTTGTTTGCGATATTCGCCCACAACCCTTCTTCTCTTGCCTCTAAATTGAAAGCGAATGGAACCTTTCCCATATCGACCCGCTTCCCGAGTATTGACATCACCGCAGGGAGGACAATGGTCGAATATACCATTGCAATAGAAACTGCAACAGTGCCACCAATCCCCAAACTCGGAAGACTTGTGTTCTTAAAGAATAACATTCCCATCAAACCAATTGCAACTGTTATTCCTGAGAAAAATACTGCTTTACCAGCGGTTGCCGTACTCATCGCAACCGCAGTTCTAACGTCTCTGCCAATTGCCAATTCTTCTCTAAAACGATTTACTAAAAACAGTGAATAATCTATTGATACTCCAATTCCAATCAATGTAATGATATTGATTGAATATTGAGTCACATCTGTAACATTACTCAACCAAATGGTCATACCCATTGCAGCAGCAACGGTCGCAATGCCGACTCCTATCGGCAAGAAGGCTGCAATAATTGAGCCGAATACTAAGGCGAGAATGATTAATGTTAGAGGCCCGGAAACAATTTCTGCTTTGACTAAATCTTCTGAAATTCTATTATCAAAGGTCCACTCAACAGCAATATTTCCAGTCTTCCAAGAAACAAATTCTCCCTCAAAACTAACAGATTCTTGATTTTCATCAAAAACAGTTTTGCCATGAGTCTTATCCCCTTCGATGGTAATAATATTCTGGGCAATGAAACCACGTTCAGTATATGCAACATAATCTAAATGTTCCACCTCATCAACCTGCCAGGAATACAAGATACTGACATCATCTCTTTTCGAAAAATCCTCTAATGCCAACATGGTTAATTGACGCCATTCAGAATCATTATCTGTTAGTGTTGGATGATAAACGAGTAGATTGAAACTGTGTCCCGTACTCTTATTTTCTTGCTTGAATGAGTTAGATAGCAAACCGCTGGCTTGGAGTGATTCTACATCATCTTCGCCAAATGCTTCAGACCAATTAGCACCTAAACCCACAAGACTGGTCATAAGTATACAAGAGATTAGACCCAAAACGAGAACTAATTTATTATGGTCATGAATAAATAATCCTAATTTGAAAAACACTCGATCTTCGAGCATACTCGGGTCAGTAGTACTTTCCACATTTGCTGCTCCGATTGATTATATATATCAACGAAGTGTGTTGCTGGTTAAACAAATTTATCAAAGAACTGCAAAGATATAGAGGAAGCCAAGAAAAGCATGAATGAATACTAATGCAACAACGATATCTGCCATTCTTCCGTGTTTCAGTTTCAAATGTGAAAAAGAATCACCCTGTTCACGGGCAATTTTTGCCCTTTTACCCATCCTAGAAAGTTGCCAAAGAATTACAATTCCAATTGGGCCGGTAATTCCATGGATGCTGGTTGGCCAAATTTCTGCCGTGAAATCTCCATGAGTTCTCCAGCCAGCAACCGCTCTTCCAGCAACTGCTACCAGCGCCACTATTATCGCAGCCCATAGCAGTTTTTCACCTCTCTGTTCGTGCATTCCAAGGTGCTCGGCGCGTTCTTCACCCTTCAGTTCACGAGACTTCCTTTTCCAAGAGTATTGCCACCAAATCCAAGCTACAAGGCTAGATGCTAAAAGTGGATGCAGCAGTAATGCAATGAGTCTAACAATGTCCAAACTACTACCCCGCCATGTTATGCTGTGGCGACCCTCATAGTTTGATTTTGTCATAACCATCTACGAATTTCCGGCGGTGCATTGAAAGACAGGTGGCACAGCGACCACCCCGTAGGGGTGAGAAAATGCCGGAAAACCTCATGAAAATCTGCCTCGACAAAGCATTTCAGACCAATGTGCCAAAAAACAAACGGCAAATTATAATTTCAAAGATTGCTGAATGGAAAATGCTTGATAAGCCGTTTAGAACATTTGTCTATCTAGCGATAGACGAAGTCGAAGCACCAGCAGTAGATGAGGACGAAAACACCCCGTCTCGTAAGAAGTCAGTAGGACGCCGCAATCACCGTCGCGGAGGACGCGGTGTGGCATCATCAGACCCACTAGATTGGATACCTTCTCCACAAGAGGCCTTACTGCCAGATTCAGGAAGTGACCCATTCCGTCTTGCAACTTTAATGGTGCATAAAATCCTCAAAAGTGATGAGTGGGATGACGATTGGAATTCAACCGAAGCATCCCTCCGCGATTCATGTTTAGAAAAAGGAGTACATCCAGCATGGGTTTCCATCGGTGAAAAAACTGGAGTTCTAGGAATATTTGCAGGCTTCCCTAAGGCAAAGGTCAAGAAGCAAACCAGTGCCAAAATAAATACTTCGCTCGGAAGAATTGATGTTGAAAATAACAAAGAATTAGCAACGGTTTTGAGCACATTGATCAGCTCCTCAAACGATGCAACAATTCATGTCGCATACCAAAAGGTCGCTAGTCAGTTAAAGAATCAAAGAAACTTGAAGATTGATCCTGAACTGTTGAATTTAACCGGACCTTCTTCGATCATCAGTGTTCTATTACAGTTGGCAAGTGGTTCGAATGCGAGTGAGTCATTGAAAGAATTGGCTAAGTCAGACTCTGAATTAGCAGCCGAATTATCAGATTATTCACAATTAAAGAGCGGCGTAGTCAACGATTGGCAACAAAGCCGCAGTATTACTGGAGAGGATTCATTATCCCAAGCCCGCCGATTATTTGCTTGGCGAAACCCTCCCGCAAGTGCAGGAGATTTATCAAGTGACGAATTGAATAACGGTCTTGAAATCCTACGTCAAGGAGACTCAAAACAATCTCAAATTGAGGAGTTACAATGGTGGAGACTATCCGCATTACATAGAGAAGGAAAGGGCCAAGATGCGGTTGAAGTATTGATTTCATTACAATTAGAATCTGGTGCGGATCTTACTACCCTACTGCCTCTACTTGCTGATTTACCAGGAGATTCAGCGATTGAATGGTTGAATCAACAGATACCTCAGTTAGATGAAATGGCACTTATCCAAATTTCTTCTTCCTATTCTATTGATGTCAATTCTAGAAACTTAGCGGTGAAAATATTGCAGGATTTTGATGGTGAAGCATGGGAACAAGTGATTATCGTAGCAATTCCACTATTCACACAAACAATGGAATTGCGAAGATTGGCCAAAATAATCACAAATGACGAGTTACTAGCTATTGCTCATCCATATGAAACACTTTTTGTCGCCCATATTCTTGCCGCTGGTAAGGAGAATGAACTATGGGAAAGTGTTAGAGAATCAAGAAAAATCGCACTAACTCATATTCATAATACTAGTGCCCCAGATATATTTTCTAGCACATCACAAGCGCTTTTGATGTTACTGGAAGGCTCCACCATCGACGATGAACGGCTCACTTCGTTATTGGACAAAGGTGGCTTGAAAGCATTCGGCGAAATCCGCCAAGCACTCAAAGATGGCGGTGATGGGATAGCCTCATCAAAAAGTCTCGATGATTTGAGTACTTGCGTGGAAGCAGCAAGTCTAAGTTTGATGGAACAAAACTTGTTCAATTCAGTAATTTCAACCTTGAGATTGAACCGCGTTGGTTTAATGTTACAAAATGGAGATCAAGATGCCGAAGCCATAACTACACTTGACTCAATTCTAGAGGCAAATAACATCTCCACAGGCCTAATTCACACTGTACGCCATCTTGTTTTGGAACATGATATTGGATTACCATCACTTGTAGCATGGTACCAAATTAATAATCCATTATCTCCTTGGCACACTCTAACAAGGGCGGCGGTTTCAGCATCTAAAGGAGATGAATTGAATTCTGCAAGAGATTATAGAAAGGCAGGAGATCATGAAGATTTTGATTATGAACATTCTATCATGTTATATCGCAAGGCTTTGATTCATCTAGCATTCGCTTCACAATGGAAAGAAGCAATTGAACTATTAGAGGCTCAACCAGCCTTAAAAACAGCATTGACACGCCGCTTCCAACTTTATCTACAAGTATCTTTTACTGCAACTTACCAAAAAACCGACGAAGCAACAAAAATACTCAAAGAATTTGTACAAAGGACAAAGATGGTTAGTGAAGAAAACGCCGAAGGTAAAATGGAGCAATTCCAACGTAAATATTTTGCAGATGACGAATTGGATTTGTTAAGATCATATCACCTTGAACACCCGCGTCCTTTACCGCGTGAGCCGTTCGCAGGAAGAGTTACAGCAGCATTTAATTCACTTCAAAAGAATCGTCGCAGACAAAGAAACTCTCCAGACACTCTATTCATTCAATTGATGCAAGGTAATCCAACACCGCAAGAAGTCTACACTTTAGCACATAATACTGCTGAAGAGAAAGCAATCGACGGATTAATGTTCTTAGAAAGAGCACAAAGTTCGGGCAAATTCACTCCTACTGAATTGGGCCTATTGGCCGACTCTGAACGTACCTTATTCACCCAATACAAGAACCAAATAACTACTTCCAAGAGACGATATCTGCGACATTTAAAATTGACTCCATTGGTTATTGTTGATACAAATATTCTGATTGATTCGTTGGTCCAAAGATTAGCCATCCGTCTTGAATTGAGCGCTGATGCCAGCCTGGACATCACAGGTGTTGGAAATTTCCATAATGTTCTTCTAAATCGGGCTAAGGATGATAGAGTCAAATTATGGTTGCCTAAGATAGTTCAGTCCGAGTTGAGATCTTTGGGTAAGAGGATTGATAGACTAAAAAGCCGATTTTCAGATTCATTAGTTTCACCACAAATATTAGAATCAGTTCTAACAGAAGAAGTAGTTTCTGAATTGATTGAAAGCGTAGTATCGGATTTCAACACATGGAAGCCTCTTGATTTGCATGCAGAAGCCGATTCTAATAATCCAGAAAATACCGAAGCAGTAAACAATTTCCTCTTAGAGTATACTGACATATTCGAAGAATTGACCGCTATGAAGCGTACAAGAGGAAACCCGTTGCGAACAATAATTGACGATAGAGACATCTATCCAGAAGCACCAGACATTGATATTATCAAAATTGCAACGCACTTAGCAGACCAACCATTACGTGGAATTGGTACAGTCTTAATCGCTACCCGTGATGGAGACTTTACTATGGTCTCAAGAGCATTCGAAGAACGATTTGGATTCGGAGTTGCTAAGAATAGCAGAACTCTAAATCTATGGATTCGCACATGAATGATTTATCCTCAGATGGATATAAGTGCGAACATTACCTTAACAGGTTAAGTGAAATAACTGCTCATTAATTCTGCGATTGTGAATATTATGATTACATATGGGCGATCATAGCATCTCCGAAATCACTACATGACAATAGAGTAGCACCATCCATCAAACGCTCGAAATCGTATGTGACTGTAGCAGCAGATATTGCTCCTTCCATTCCCTTCACAATCAGGTCAGCAGCCTCATGCCATTCCATGTGACGAAGCATCATTTCAGCAGATAGGATGAGTGAGCCAGGGTTGACTTTGTTCATTCCAGTATACTTTGGAGCAGTTCCATGAGTTGCCTCAAATATTGCAATACCATTGTCGTAATTGATATTGGCACCAGGGGCAATTCCGATTCCACCAACTTGTGCAGCCAATGCATCAGAGATGTAATCTCCATTAAGATTCATAGTTGTTAAGACACCATATTCTGAAGGCCTTAGGATGATTTGTTGAAGCATTGCATCTGCAATAACATCTTTGATTATGATGGTATTACCAGTTTTGGGATTTGTAAGAGTGCACCATGGCCCTCCATCAAGTTCACTCGCACCAAATTCATCCTTTGCTAATTGGTATCCCCAGTCACGGAATCCACCCTCTGTG
>Ga0302120_10000596_pt1 | contig 16449 bp, 15 predicted proteins | sample AG5_Bottom_MG_FD_203118 | JGI IMG/M metagenome (GOLD analysis project Ga0302120, IMG submission 203118) | Marine microbial communities from Western Arctic Ocean, Canada - AG5_Bottom | ecosystem: Environmental > Aquatic > Marine > Oceanic | place: Canada: Western Arctic Ocean | collected 2017-10-01 | reverse complement strand
AACCGCACGGACGCGCCGTGGCCGGTCAAGGATCGCGACGTGGTGCTCCGGAGCAACTACACGGTCGCCAAGGAGGGCAAGGATATTTGGTCTCGCTTCAAGCAGACCCGAGACAGCTCCATGGGGCCCGTGGATGGGGTGGTCCGGATGCCGACCCTCACTGGTCATTACCACCTGGTGAGCACCTCGGAGTCGCAGTGCCTGGTGGAGTATCGCGTGAACGCGGACCCTGGGGGTTCGCTGCCCGACTGGGTCGTCACACAGACGACGAAGGACCTGCCGCTCCACACGCTGATCAACCTTCGCGCTCGCGTGAAGAAAATGAGCGGAACCTACGACCTCAACTTCTTCAAGATGTAGCCCCGCGTTCGCCCGTTCCGGCGCGACGAGGCTGTCTCGGCGCGACGAGGCTGTCTCGGCGCGACGCGGTGACCGCAACAGTGGCGTCGCAGGTCAACGTTGCGGGACCTACGACCGCGCTGCGGGAGGCACGACCGCGCGGGGGCTGGCGCGAACCATCGGACGCGTCGAGCTGCTGCTGCCGGCCATCGTGCTGGGCGCCCTCGGGAACGCAGTCGGGAACTTCGCTGGCTCGACCACCGATGAACTGCTGCGGTGACTTCAAGTCGTGGCGCCTCTCTGACCTCGTCACCGCGCGTCAACCGTCGTAGACTCCAGGGATGGGGCCTGAGGTTCATTATCGTGGGTGTCCGCTTTGCGAGGCGATGTGCGGGCTCGAAGTGGAGCACGATGGTGAGCGCGTGCTCCGGATTCGAGGCGACGCGCACGACCCCTTCAGCAAGGGATACGTGTGTCCCAAGGGGACGCAGCTCGGCGCGCTGCACGAAGATCCAGACCGGCTCCGTGCGCCGATACGAAAGAGGGGCGAGGAGTGGGAGGAGATCGGGTGGGAAGAGGCGCTCGACGAGGCCGCTTCCATTATCCATCGAACGCAAGAAAAGCACGGCGCGGACTCCGTGGCGTCTTATTTGGGGAACCCGAACGTCCATAATTATGGCGCGATGCTCTACGGTCCAGACTTCCTGCGGGCGTTGGGCTCTCGCAATCGGTTCTCCGCGACGTCGGTGGACCAACTTCCACATATGCTGGCAGCCTATCTCATGTTTGGCCATCAACTGCTGATGCCGGTGCCGGACATAGATCGCACTGACTACATGGTGATCCTCGGTGCGAACCCCGTGGTTTCGAACGGCAGCATCATGAGCGCCCCCGACATGAAGGGGCGACTTGCGGAGGTCCGGGGGCGCGGGGGCGAGGTGATCGTGTTTGACCCGCGCAAGACGGAGACGGCCGCGCAAGCCTCGGCGCATCACTTCATTCGCCCAGGCACAGACGCACATCTGCTGGCCGCGATCGCCGGTGAGTTGCTGCGACTGTCCACCAATGACGGCTCCGCCTACGCGAGCTATGTGCGGGGCGTGGAGCCGCTTGCGCGCTTGTTCGCGCCCTGGACGCCGGCGGCGGCCGCACGCGTCACGGGTGTTGACGCTTCGGTGATCGAAGACGTGGCGCGCAACCTTTACACCCGCGAACGCGCGGTCTGTTACGGGAGACTAGGAGTCTGCGTGCAGGCGTTTGGGGCCACATGCGGGTGGTTGCTGAACGTGATCAACGTGCTTGGTCGCAACCTTGATCGGCCGGGTGGTGCCATGTTCACGTTGCCGGCGTTCGATATTATTGGTGGTCCACGAGCGCTCGGGCTCGGACGTGGGAGCTTCGGTCGTTGGAAGTCGAGGATTCGGGAACTCCCGGAATTTGGAGGTGAGCTTCCGGCGGCGACCCTCGCCGAGGAGATCGATACGCCTGGAGACGGTCAGATTCGAGCACTCGTCACCATCGCGGGGAACCCGGTGCTGTCCACACCCAACGGCCGGAGGCTTGAGCGGGGACTCGAATCCCTCGACGGGATGGTGAGCGTAGACTTTTATCTAAACGAGACGACGCGTCACGCGAGCGTGATCTTGCCGCCGACCTCCCCGCTCGAACACGGACACTACGACGTCGCATTCCACGCCCTCGCGGTACGCAACACGGCGCGATACTCGCCCCCGCTCTTTCCCGTAAATTCCAGTCAGCGACACGATTGGCAGATCTTGTCGGGGTTGGAGTCGCGGCTGCTCCGGCTGCGCGGCGCGCCTGCCCGCGCGCGCGTGGAAACCCAGGGGCGACGTCTCTTACAGCCCGAGGGAATCTTGTCGTTGGGCCTCCACTGCGGACCCTACGGCCTAAAGGGGAGCGGTCGGGATGTGGACGGACGGCGGCTCTCCATGAGGCGGCTGCGACAAGCGCCACACGGGGTGGATTTAGGCCCGCTGCGATCAAGCCTTCCTGAGCGGCTCGGACGTCGATCTGGAGGAGAGCGTTATATCGATCTTTGTCCCGATGTGCTGCGCGCTGACCTCGATCGCCTCAAGCGTGATCTAGAGCGTCCGGCCGACAAAAATCGCGGGCTGGTGTTGATCGGTCGCCGTGAACTTCGCAGCAACAACAGCTGGATGCACAACATTCCGCGGCTCACTTCGGGGGCGCCGCGGTGCCGATTGAAGATACACCCCGAGGACGCCAAGGACCGCGGGTTGCGGGCCGAAGAGCTGGTGGAGGTGGAGAGTCGCGTGGGCAAGATCGAGGTACGCATTGAGATTGACGACGCCATCATGCCTGGGGTCGTCAGTTTGCCGCACGGCTACGGCCATCAACGCGACGGGGTGCGGCTCGGGGTCGCCCAAGCGCTAGAGGGGGCGAGCGCGAACGACCTCACCGACGAGTCGGTGGTGGACCAAGTGTCCGGCAACGCGGTGTTGAGCGGGGTCCCCGTGGATATTCGTCGGGTCGAGGCGTCCGTGTGATCCTGCCTCGCCGGCGTGCGAAGGGATCGCGATCATCGAGAGAGGCGCTCGGTGTAGCTTCGAAGCAGCGACTCATGTGGGCATACCGCGGCGCTATCGCGCGAGGATCTCAGCCCCGCTCAGCATCATTTTAACGAGGGGGCTGAGCTCACTATCCAAGGAGGGCGCCTTCCCTCCCTCGGGTGGCGTGAGTTGCACCGGATAGCGAACGTCGTAGCGCTGCGTGTCGAGGCGTCCCGCGGGGACCTCTAGCTTCCACGCGGCGCGTTCAAGACACTGGTCAAACACGGGATCAGCCGTCGTCAACGAGCGCGTCGATACGGATGCCATCATGACCTCGCCCTTCGCGATCTGATAGGACATGATGACGCGACCGCCGATGGTGCCATCGCGCTTGAGCGCTTCATTATAACAAGCTCTCACGAGTGGGAGCACGCGACGACGTAGGTAGAGCGACATGAGCTCTTGGCTCAGCATTCCTACGCGATCGTGAGCGTTGAACGACGCGCGCCCAAGCTCCGCGCGGAAGGCCTCCTCCATCGACTCACGATACCAACGCGGCGCTTGCAGTGACTCTGCGAGGCCGTCGCGTTGGATCTCGTCTGCGGTGGATACGAACGCGCGACCCCGTCGCGGGACCGTCCTAACTGGGACCTTCGCCCGCATCCGAGTGCGCCCCGAGAGCGCGCGTACTGTGATCGACTTGGGCGGCTTCGCCGTTCGATAGGTGCCCTCGACGATCTCGATGTTGCCGCCGATTAGATCGGTTGGATATTCGCCGAATTTGATGGTGTTCGTCGAGCGGACCCGAATATCACCGACGACGCGAGGCGCCGAGAGGATCCCCTCTATGTCGTAGCTGTCGAGCGTGTTGAGTTCGATGCTGCGGATACGCGCGCCGATTTGAGCCGCGAATTCTGACGCCGGGTGTCGCGCCCCGAGTCCCGTTCGCGCGAGCAACGGGTCATCGATGACCAAAACGATCTGGGGAGGCTGAGATGCCCGCTGGATCAAGGCTAGGAGTTCGTTGATGGGCGCGTCTGCGACCCGAGGGAACATGCCGTCGGAGAACACGACGAGGGTCGGGATCTTGGAGCCCTCAGGGACGCGGCGGAGCGCACTCTGAAGGGCCGCGACGATATTCGTTCCGGCGCGCGGTGGAGCATCGAGCAGCCCCGCACGTCGGAAGGACGCGTCGAGATTGAGGGCGCTTGACGCGAGCACAGGCGTCGGGAGCAAGGGGACGACCTCTCGATGAAAGGCGAGCGCGTCCACTGTGAACTCGTCATGCCGCGAAGAGAGGAGGTGGCGCGCCACTCGCAACGCGTCGGAACGGAGGTCGCTTCGCACGCTCGAACTGGCGTCGAAGAGAAACGAGAGGTGGTCCGGGGTCCGGTGGGGCATCGTGCCGGCTTGGAGATACAAGCGCAGCGTGCCGCCGGCGCCGTCGGCTGGGAGGTTCGGCACCGCCTCGGCTTGGCCGAGCAGGCCACGCCCACGCCCCAGGTTTGCAGTCCACGCGATGGTGGCCCCGTCAGCTCCGCGCGTGTCGACGACGGCGCGCTCGTACATTTGGTTATCTACCCAGAACTTGCCGCTTCCGGTCGGGTTTCGGACCAAAACCCCTCGGCGATCATGGATGACCTGTTGCGTGCCACGTCTCGGAAGGTCGACGGTCCAACGGCTCCCGCGCAGCGTTGGGCGCACGCGCACCAGGAGTTCCACCTGCACTGTTTCACCAGATTCGATGCCCCACCCGAACACCTTGGCGGCGGCGAGTTTTGTCCCCCGCGTCTCGAGGGAGGTCGCGAACGCGGTGAAGTCGGCGACCCCAACTTCGTCCAGGCGACGTGGGGCTTGGACACCGTCACCCGAGTGAACGACCTCGTCCTCGCTCCAGATTCCATCCCGGGCGGTGCGCACACCGATCAGCTCGGCGTCAGCCGGGAGCGCGATGAGGTGGACGAAGTCCTCCGTCGTGTTGCTCGCGTTGTAGAGCGCGGTGCGGACCCGCATGAGCGCGTCGAAGCCTTCGCTGGGCTCGATCAAAATCTCATGAGAGAGCTCCTCGATAGGGATATAGCCGCGGTCGCGAGGATTTGGCTCGACGAGGATGCGATCCGCGAGTGCAGCGCGGGGGCCGAGCACGCAGAGCAGCGCCACGCCGACACGAATGATGGCGCCTCGAAACGAGCGACTTCGCAGCCCTCTCCCCATGATCGTACTATACGCGCTCTCGCTCCAGGCGCACGCCAAACCTGAAGGTGTGCGGTCGTCGCTAGAGCCGCGTATATTTGTCGCGCTTCGCCGTGGGTTGATGCGCGACCACGACTTGGGATTCCGCATTTTTTGTCAGCCGATCCCCGTCGAAGTCCCCTTCAAGAGAATCTAATTGCAGACCCGAGAGGTGCAGCAGACAGCGAAGCTCCTCAGGCCATATTTGGCGATGAGCGAGATGAACCGTCTTCCGCGGCGGGACCTCCGGACGAACGCGAGCACCTCGTCCAACTGCGTCGTGATAGTGGATGCGGATGTGGGATACCTGTGTCTCGTGGTCGTAGGTGTGATTTGTGGAATACACCATCGGCCGCTTCGTCTCGGGATGGATAAATCGGGTGCGGCAGTGATGGAACTCCGGGTCGAGGAGTAACCACTCAAAATCCGGGAGGAGCACGTCAAAGCAGAACATGCCACCAGGGCGGAGGACCCGCGCGACCTCCTCGAAGCAGCGCAGCAATTGGTCCCACCCATAAAGGTGCATCATCACGTTGAACGGCGCGATCACCATCCCCATCGAGTGATCGTCAAACGGGAGGTCGCAGATATCTGCCTCGATGATTTCGAGTCGGTCGGTGGCTGGGCTTGAGGCCTTCGCTCTGAGTCGGGCCAGCATGCTCTTTTTTCGATCCACCGCGACGATCGCGTGGCCATCTTCGAGTAGCGGGATGGTGATGCGACCAGTGCCCGCGCCGAGCTCCAATATGGGGTGCTGTGAAGAGGACTCGCGCGCGCGGTCTCGATACCAGCCGACGTCTTCGCGCTGGTCGCCGTACTCAAAATCGTAGAGCGCCGCGTCTTCGTAGTGTTCATTCGTGCCCGCGTGCAGCAACCGTGCGATGGAGTTGGCTGACTTGCTGGCTGAACCGCCGCGCGCCATCACGCCTCCGTTTTCGGAGCCGCCGCGCCAGAGGAATTGGAGCGTCGTCCGCTTCGCTTTCGCCCGCGTCGTCGTCGTTTCTTCGCGCCGCTTTGCCGACTATCTGGGAGGTCTGCGCTCTTCGAGTGCTGGTGATGGAGCGCGAGGCGCTGCCAGTGCGCAAGCTCAGCGCCGTCCTCACCGCGGGCTTCGACGGAGATGCCGAGGAACACGAGGGCGTCATGGAAGCATTGGCGTTGCACCAAGGATGAGCGCTGGCGTCTGCGGTTCGTTTCGCCAGACATCTGCCGCTTGGCCATGACGATCTGCCGCGCCAGTTCTCGGTCGCGTCGTGCCACCCCGAGCTCCACGCACGGGCCGTGCATCACTTGGTCGATGACTCGCTCAAGATGAGATTGTTGGGACGCGATGATCCCTTCAGCGAGCAAGGGCGCGAACAAGACCGCTTGCAAGACTCCGTTGCTCACGACCTGTCTGGTTTCCTTGACGTAGTTGTCGAGAGATTCCAGATATCGCCAAAACAATCCGCTCGGATCGTCGAGGGGGAGGGGCTCTTCGCTACAGTGACTGAGCCCCTCGTCGCTCGGGAACGAACTGACGTACGCTGGCCAGATATGACGGAGCAGGTCGGTCTTGTGCAGCAGTTCGAAGCACTTTCGGCTGGCGCCGCTTCGAAGCAACTTGTACAGTTCTTCGAGCACCCGCGCCTTGCTACATTTTTGAATGTCGGGCGCGACCGCGAGCAGGGCTGACCAACACGCCGGTTCAATTTCAAAGTCGAGGCGCGCGGCGAACTTGCAGGCTCGGATCATGCGGACCGGGTCTTCGCGAAATCGAACATCAGGATCCCCGATGGTTCGGATGACGCGCGCGTCCAAATCGTCGAGGCCATCCACGAAGTCGACGATCTCGCCCGAGTCCACATCGCAAAACAAACCGTTAATCGTGAAGTCGCGCCGTCGCGCATCGTCCTCTACAGTTCCCCACTCATTGTCTTGTGTGATGAGGAGCTCGGCGCCTTCGTCAGCCTTGACTTGCGGCGGCGCGGTGCGAAACGTGCTCGTCTCGATCACCTTGGGTCCGTAGAAAACGTGAACGATCTTGAAGCGCCGCCCGATGATGCGGCTGTTTCGAAACAGTCGATACACTTGCTCCGGCGTCGCGCTTGTCGCCGCGTCGAAGTCTTTGGGTCGCAGCCCCAAGTAGAGATCTCGTACACAACCTCCAACAAGAAACGCCTCGTGGCCGGCTGCACGGAGCTTCCGAACGACCTTAATGGCGTCGGAATCCATGCTCTTGGGCGGGATCGAGGGAGCTTTCGGGGTTGTGCCGGCGTGCGTCACGAGTCGCCGGACCCTTAGCATATACGAGTCGCTATGCGTAAAATCCTATGAATATCATATGCTTAGTAAGTTCCAAGCGGGGGAAGCAGCCGCAAGATCGCTCGATCACCTGGCGTGTGGGCGAAGTTGGGCCCGACAGACGCCGTTTGACTTGGCTTCACTGTGATTCAGAGCCCGTGCGAATCGCGCAGAACCTCAGGGAGATCATTCTATTGATCGATTGAACTGGTCCGGTGCGGCGGTTCAAACTATACATTTAACCAGTGAGTGACTACGCCATCGGTAAGGGGTTGGCTGGGGTTGGCCCGATGATGGGACCGCTCGTGCTGGTTCGCAGAGCGCCTTCTTCGGCGCGTGAGGTGGATTTGGCGCTCGCGACGTTGGTCGCGGAGCGCGAGATGACGGGCCTGAGAGATCGTTTCGTGACAGCGGCGGTGCGATCCCGAGACGACTTTGACTGGGTGGCACGGGCGATGCGCTGGCTCTCAGATCACGGGCGCCAACCAATCGCTCGATTGAGGGTACCGCCGGATTCGAAGTTCGTCCGTGTGCTTCGTGACGTCGGGGCGATCGCAGTTGTCGAGGTGGCGAGCACCCAGTCAGCCGTTCAAAAGCTCCTTCTCGCCCAGGCGAGCGCTCCCACGGGCGAGCTCTTGCTGGCGGCGCAACACCTCCGGGCGGCCGGGCTGCCGGTTGTCGCTCGGCTGGGGCCTTTGCTTCCTGGAGTCCACGGCTCGTGCCGGCGTGGGATGCAGGCATTTCGGTCTTTGCTGAGTCACATCAAGGTCGCCGATATTCGGGATGTAGAGATCGTGTTTGGCCATCTTGAGCAAGAGCGCCTCGTGGCACTTGATGCGACGATTGACCCAGATCAGATGCTGGAACTCGCGCGTGCGTTCGGGATCTCGACGGGCGAGCTGTTGGCGCTTGGCGCGGGCAAGATCCTCTTGCAAGAGCCGAGGAGCATGGCGCCCATGATCGCTTCGGTGTTTCGCATGGAGCTACACTCAGCCATTCGACGTGAGCAGATCTCGCTGCGGATGGCTGGCGAAATCGCGGCGCGTCAAAGCGAGAACTTCGGCAGAGAGTTCGCTCCAGTGCATCGTGGCATCCTTAACGAACTCACCGATGGCATCGCGATCTCTTAGGTCACAACCCGCAGCCTCGCGTATGGACCGAGCGAAAGCGGACGCCTAGGTGGCGCCGAAGTCTTCGTTGTCAAAGTCGACCGTATCGATACCGTCGATACACGCGCTACTTCCGAAGGCGATACAAAGAGCGCTGGCGAGCAGCAGTGCGTAGAACTTGCGATGCGTCATGGGAAACTCGGTGCCGGCTACGGCGTCGTAGAAGGTACCAGGCTGGGCGCATGAAGGCGACTTAGGAGGCGAACTCGCGCAATGAGCGCGGTGCGCTCACTCTCATCTAACTTGTTGCGCAGCATGTCGCTCTGGGTAAATAGAGTGTTCGCCCCGGCGAGATCGCCAAGATCGATGGCGAGTTCTATCCGTCGCGCGATGGTGATGGCGCGCTCGGGCCGGCGGCGGTAGGCCGCGCGGTAGGCCATTCCTGCTTGGTACGGGAAACCGAGGCGATGGAGTGCGCGCCCAACGGCCTCGAACACGGTTGGAGAGTAGGGGTAGCGTTGAATTAGCTCGTGGCTCCTCGAGAGGACCGCTCTGCGGAGATCAATCGATGACTCTGCGAGGAGGACATCGGGCAAGAGCTCAAGCTGGGTCGCCTCGATGGTGCCGCGGCGGACGGCTGCCAGCGCCAAGGCCTGCGACAGATGGTCATAGGCGGCGCTCCAAGACTTTTCGATGGTGCGCAGCCTCGCGAAGCATAGATGGGGGTGGGCGTCGTAGGGGTTCAGTGACAACGCGCGCTGGCACGCACGCTCGGTGGCCGCGAGGAGGTCGGGATCCGGTACGGGCCTCCGGTCGAGTCGCGAGAGCATCATGATCCCGTTCATGGCGTGCGCGCGTGAGGAGTCCGGGCTTCGCTCACTCGCTACCCGCCAAAGCGTTGAATTGCTGACGTAGGAGCGGCAGGCGGTCATACCCAACGACCCGTGGAGCACGATGAACGCCGCGCCCATCGCAAATATCACGGTGCTCCGGTTCGGGGCGCGCGTCACCGCCTGCTCAAATAGAGCGGCCAGCGCGATGCAGATGGGGATCGATGGAAGGTAGGCGTAGCGGTCTGCGCGGGGGTTGGGGAGGGCGATCACGTTGCTCGTGGGGAGCCAGAGCACGAGCCAGGCGAGCAGCATCACCGGGATGATGAGCGCAGGGCGGCGGCGGCGAAGGATCAGGGCGCCTATCACGACCAGCGCGAACGCTCCCGCCCACCCCAGCATCAACGGGCTGGCAAAGGTTCGGTGCTCCGGGGTGTACTCCGGGCAGAGTCCGAACGGGAGGATCGTCTGAACGAGTACATTTGTGGTGATGGCCAGACCGCTCGCCCATTGGTCGAGTAGCGCGGGCGGCGCCATGGACAGGCTCGGGGAATGCGTCGCGTACGGCAAGAACTGCCCGGATATCTGCCATCGAGTCAGCACGCCGATCGAAACGCCGAGTACGAGGAGTCCGCACGAGCGCGCGCGCGGGCCGAGGTCCGAAGCTGGGCGCCAACGGGGCCAAGTCCACCACAGCCACGCGAATACGGGCAACGGAACGGCGCTCAATTTTGTCGCAGTGGCTGCTGCCATACACAGCACGGAGGTAATGGACGCGGCGGCTCGCGGGGAGGGGTTCGACTGAGGAGTGGCCGCCCAGACGGCTGCGAGGCCGAGCGCCGCCGCGAGGAGGTCTTCTCGAAAGGAGATCACCGTCACTGCCTCGGCGTGGATGCCCAAGAGTCCGAAGATCGCGAGGGTGGCGTATCGAACCATCGCGGGGGCGCCCCGCCGCGCCAGGTTCGCGTCGAGGAGGACGCACACACCAAGGTGGAGCCCGACGGAGAGTAGGTGATGCGCCTTCGCATGGAGCCCTAAGAGCCCATAGGCCAAGGTGTCGAAGAGGATGAGCGTGGGGCGGAAGGGGTCTGGGATCCCGAGGCTCGCTGCGCGACCCCCCCACAGCACGGAGAGGTGCGACGGGTATCGCAAGAAGCCGTTGCTGATGATGGTCCAGCCATCATCCAGCACGAAGCCGAATCGGAGCACCGGGAGATAGGCGAGGGCGATGAGCACCAAGATGCCCCCCCGAATCATGGCGGGAGGTGCCGCAGGTGGGTGGCTCGTGGCTCCAGGCTCGTCCACGATCTACTCGCTCTTTGTGGCGCTGCTCCCCAAGCTCGCGCACTCGTCACGACGCTTTTTGGACGTCACGCGGCCGCAGCGGCTGTAGTCCACAGCGGTGATGATAGCGGCGAGTCCTCCACCGACGAAGAGCATGGTGGCGCCGGCGATGGAGAGACGGTTGCCAAGCTCTCCTCGATCGACGAGGTCCTCTCGTCCAGCGCGCGTGATTCCAGAGGCGTCTCCTGCTTCGATTTTTTTCTCAGAGGAGATGCCCATGCCCGCGCCAGTGGCGAGCGTCGCGAGTCCGATTGTTCCTACGACGACTCCCGCCCAAAACAGCGCTGGGGAGATGCTGCGGTCGGTCTCGTCGCGAGGCGCGTCGGTCTCGCGGGGCTCACGTTCGATGTCGGCGCGGGGCTCTTCGATGCCAAGGCCAAACGACCCATCGGCGGTCCCAGCCGTGAGCAGGTGCGCGTGGGGATGGGAGGAGCGTTGGGCCAAAGGACCGAGTGTGCAGCCCGCGCTCATTGACGCGGCGATGCACACCGAGAAGATCTTGCTTCGTGTGGTTGTCTCCAGAAACATGATGCGGACTTAGGGTTGGGTTGAGCTGGGGACACAGACGCCGCCCGAGCAGATTTCATCGCTCGCGCAATTGGTGGGGTTCGTCTCGTCGCAGGCGGCGAGGCACACGCCTCCAGCGGTGCACGCCTCTCCTTCGGGGCAGCCGCTCGCGCCGCAATCAATGCCGCACACGCCGCTCGTCGCGCCCTCTAGGTTGAGAGAGATGCCCAGCGAAAGGCACACTTGGGGGCTCGTGCATTCGCTGGCTTCCACCTCGCACAAGTGGGCGCAGTATCCGTTGAAGCAGGCGGCGTAGCCCTTGCTTTGGTCGCAGTCGCTGTTGAAGGTCGCCATGGTGCAGGGCACTTGGCAAAGTCCGGAAGCGCAGACCTCGTCGTCGTCGCATTCCGCGTCCGAATCACAGGTGTAGCGGGCGGCGGGCGGCGGCGTTATCTCGATGAAGCAACCCCAAGCGAGCGCTCCCCCCACGAGCAGCAACATGGCCACGGCACGAGAGGTGGTGAACTTTGAACGGTGTACTAAACGGGGCATGCGCGCTGGCCCGAAGGTATCGCACGACGAGCGAAACGTGGGCACCTGGCGAACAAAAAACGTGGAGGTGCCACCGCGAAACTCGCGGTTTTACCGGTTCTGTGTGGGCGCGATGGGCCGAATTGAGCCGAGAACGCGCAGCAGCATGGGTCGGTAGCGGTCGGTCCACTCCGCCGGTGTCTCGAGGGTGACGACGACTTTTTGGGTCGCGACGGAGACCGCGCACACCTCGAGATTCACGGGGTTTCCCGCGCGGGTGAAGGCATGGGACTCGCACGGCTCATCGAGCGTGGGAGCGGCGGAGGGGCTCGTCCTAGGGGCGAGGATGGACGCCTCGACGAGGGGGGTGAGCCGCTCGCGAACCGCCCACGCGTGGGGAGCACGGAGGGGAGCGTCTCGATAGCGAGGGATGGTGTCCACTGAGAGGCGTACGAGGCTGGAGTGCCCGCCGTAGATGACGCGCCCGAGATCGTCGAGCGCCGGTCGGTATGTAGGGGGAATGTCGACGGCGATCTTGTCCACGACGTGCACCGTCGTCGGTTTGTTGCGGCCGCCGGCGAGGGCTTGGGCCGTGAAGAGGGTTAGGACGGCGCATGTCACGGCTGCCAAGGTCCAGGAGGTGGAGTTTTGCAGCGGGGGCCCGCTCTGGTCGAGCCGACCGGGCGCCAGGGCTTGGGTGGGCAAGAGGGCGCCGACGAAGAGCCCCGACAGCAGCCCCCCCGCATGGCTGGCGTGATCGAGCAGCGGATTTCCCACGCTCATCGCGAGGACGAAGCCCAAGAAGGGAAAGAGCGTGTAGCTGACGGTCCGTTGGAGGTGACCCGACGCGACGCTGCCAGGTCGCAGGGCGTAGACCGCGAGCGCGGCGATCCAGCCGAAGACCAAGCCGGAGGCGCCCGCCGACACCTCGGGGGTCCAGGCCACGCTGAATACGCTGGACATGGAGGTCATGAGCACCGTGGCTGCGATGGTCCGCCGCGCGCCAAATCGTCGCTCCGCGGCGACGAGGGAGAGGAAGAGGAAGCCCACGTTGAACAGGAGATGGAGCCATCCCGTGTGCGCGAACACGCAAGTGAACACGCGCCAGACCTCCCCGGCATCTGCGATGAGGGCCGTGTCACGCGCGCCGCTTCGGATCAGCGCGAGGCGCGCGTCGAAGGTCGCGTCGAGGTAGCTTGGGAGATGGCCGGTGCCGCCGAGCCGGGCTCCTAATTGGGCGATAACCATTGCGCTGCAAAGCCCGATCGCGACCCATGGGGAGCTTTTGCGCATCATCCTTGTCTTGTATGTAGGTTGCGCGTTGCGCGCCGCAAGGGGCGGTGCTCTGGAGAGGCTAGACGGGCGGGTTTTCGCATGGTAGCCAGCCCTCCTTCTACATCCCGCATGCTTCGGGAGGGATCACATGGCGTCACCGCCTGGCGGTGTTTGTGGCCCGATGAACGAGGCAGAGGAACCAACGCCAAGGAACAACATGACCGACGTACAAACGACCGACGTAGAAACTACCGACGTACAAACTACCGAACCGTCCGCTCCAATGGACGAAGAGATCACCTCCGAAGTTAGCATCCGACAACTCCTCGAGAGCGGCGTTCACTTTGGGCACCGCACCGAGCGTTGGAACCCCCGCATGAAGGAATATATCTTCGGCGCGCGCAACGGCATCCACATCATCGATCTTCAGCAGACGGTGCAACTCATCAGGCGCGCGACCGACTTCATCCGTCAGACCGCCTCCGAGGGCAAGCCGATCCTCTTTGTGGGGACCAAAAAGCAGGCTCAAGACGTGCTCACCCAAGAGGCGACGCGTGCCGGGCAGTTTTATGTCGTCTCCCGCTGGCTCGGCGGCATGCTGACCAACTGGAAGACCGTTCGACAGTCGGTAGATAAGCTCCGCGACATCGAGAAAAAATCTGAGGACGGAACCTACGAGAAGCTGACTAAAAAAGAGGTCCTCATGCTCGAGCGACGTCGCGCCAAGCTTGAGCGCAACCTTGGCGGTATCAAGGAAATGGGCAAGCAGCCTGGCGCCGTGGTCGTGGTCGACCCCGCGCGCGAGACGATCGCTGTCACCGAAGCCAACCTCCTCGGAATTCCGGTGGTCGCGCTGGCAGACACCAACGCGGACCCAACCAAAATTCAGTACATCATCCCGGGCAATGACGACGCGATTCGATCCATCAAGGTCGTGACGCAAGCGCTGGCCCAGGCGGCCATCGAGGGCGGCAAGCTCGGGAAGTCCCGAGCTGTGGAGCAAGTCGTGACCAGCGGCGGTGACCAACCAGCGCCCATCCGCGTCACCACCGGTGGCGATGGACCGAAGGTTGAGATCGTCTCTCGCCGCGGCTCTTTGCCGATGGCCGAGGCTTCGGCGAGTCCTGAGGTCGCGACGGCCCCAGCAGAGCCACCCGCTCCCGCCACGGAGCCCCCCCGCTCCAACTAGGTTCACGACGGGTGCCGTTGCACCTCCCACGTCACAGCACGAGGAAAGAAAACAAGATGTCATCGATCACCACAGGCATGGTTAAAGAACTACGCGAGCGGACCCAGGCGGGCATGCTTGACTGCAAGAAAGCCCTTAAAGAGACGGACGGCGACATGGACAAGGCCATCGCTTTCCTGCGCAAGAAGGGGCTCTCTAAGGCTGCGAAAAAGGCGGGACGCTTGGCGACAGAAGGCGCCGTTATCTCTTATATCCACCCCAATAAGCGGATCGGCGTGCTCTTGGAGATCAACTGCGAGACCGACTTCGTCGCCAGCAACCCTGATTTCCAGCAGTTTTGTCGAGACGTCGCGATGCAGATCGCGGCGATGTCCCCGGACGCCGTACGTCGAGAGGAGATGGACACTGCCAATGTTGAAGCCGAGCGTCTGGTCCTCCACTCCAAGGCTCTCAACGAAGGCAAGCCCGAGAAGATCGTCGATAAGATCGTGGACGGTCAGATCAATAAGTTCTTCTCCGAGCGGGTTCTCCTCGAGCAAAAGTTCGTGAAAGAGGACAAAAAGACGGTTCAAGAGGTGCTCACGGATCTCGTCGCGAAGATCGGCGAGAACATCCAGATTCGTCGCTTTGAGCGCTTCGAGTTGGGAGAAGGGCTCGCCCGCAAGGAAGAGAACTTCGCCGCAGAGGTGGCCGCTCAAGTGGCTGCGTCCGCGAAAAACTAGGGGTCGCGGAAATAAAAAAAAAAGAGGCGGGGCAGACCCCGCCTTTTTTTTATGCGACGGTGTTGGAAGGCGTTGATCGCATGACCCCTCCTAAAGTTCCCGTTTACAAGCGAATCCTCCTTAAACTCTCTGGCGAAGCGTTGCAAGGAGACCGAGGCTACGGGATCGATCCTGCCGTACTCGACGCACTCGCCGCTCAAATTAAAGAGCTCATCGAGATTAAAGTGGAGGTGGCGGTCGTCATCGGGGGCGGGAATATCTTCCGGGGGCTATCCGCCTCGGCCAACGGGATGGATCGCTCCACTGCGGATTATGTCGGGATGCTCGCGACCCTGATGAACGCGATCGCGTTGCAAGATGCCATCGAGAAGGCCGGGGTCCCCACACGGGTGCTGTCCGCCATCGAGATCAAGGAGCTCGCGGAGCCGTACATCCGTCGCCACGCTGAGCGACATCTTGAAAAGGGGCGCGTCGTAATTTTCGGTGCTGGCACCGGGAATCCCTACTTCACCACCGACACCGCGGCGGCGCTTCGCTCCAACGAGATCCACGCCGATGTGGTGATGAAGGCGACGAAGGTCGATGGCGTTTACGACATGGATCCCGCCAAACATCCGGAGGCGAAGCGGTTCGTGTGCCTGACCTACCTTGAGGTGTTGTCTCGGCAGCTCGCGGTCATGGACAGCACGGCGATAAGCTTGTGCAGCGACAATGGGATGCCGATCATCGTGTTCGATATGAACGCGCCGGGGAATATCCTCTCGGTCGTCTGTGGGGGCGCGGAGGGGACGTGGGTGGGTCCGGAGGGCAGTAATCGGCCCACGGCGGCGAGCAAATCTGAGGCGAGCTAAGAACATTCTGATCTCAGGGTGGCGCGCCTTCACGTTTCTCGCTTATGCTTCAGCCGCAGTAGCCAAGGGAGATACGTATGATTAATGACGCCCTCGAGATCGCGAAAGACATGATGGACCAGAGCCTGGATCGGTGCAGGCGCGACCTCGCGAAGGTGAGGGCCGGTCGAGCCAATCCAGCCGTCCTCGATGAGGTGCGAGTGGACAGCTACGGAGCGATGATGCCGCTCAAGCAGGTCTCGAATATTTCGGTGGCAGACGCGCGGCTGCTCGTCATCAAGCCCTGGGACAGGAACCTGATCAGCATGATCGAGAAGTCGGTGAACAACGCCGGCTTAGGCTTGAATTGCAATACCGACGGCGTGGTGGTGAGGGTCCCGATCCCTCCGCTCACCGAGGAGCGACGCAAACAGCTCGTCAAGCAGGTAAAAGACCACGGAGAGGACAGCCGCATCGCGATTCGCCAAGGGCGACGGGAGGCGAACGACCTTTTGAAGGGGGCGGAGAAGGACAAAGAAATCTCTGAGGACGCGCTCAAGGGGGGTCTCGAGCAGATTCAGACTCTCACCAATGACTTCATCAAGAAGATCGATGATCTGATCTCCAACAAAGAGAACGAAATCCTCGAGAACTGAGGCTCTCGGACAAGAGCACGGCGCGAGTGGGTACGAGACGCACTACCGATCACGAGAGACTCGATGCGTTC
>Ga0302120_10000594_pt1 | contig 16459 bp, 14 predicted proteins | sample AG5_Bottom_MG_FD_203118 | JGI IMG/M metagenome (GOLD analysis project Ga0302120, IMG submission 203118) | Marine microbial communities from Western Arctic Ocean, Canada - AG5_Bottom | ecosystem: Environmental > Aquatic > Marine > Oceanic | place: Canada: Western Arctic Ocean | collected 2017-10-01 | reverse complement strand
AGGGGAAGGCCCGGGGTGCTGCTTCACGAGCGGCCGAACGCCTTGATTCCGGGGTCGGGTAGAGTGCGGGGCTGGGGCCATGGTCTCCGATGATGTCATCAGCACGCTCGGAGTCATCCAGTTCACTCTGACGGTCATCGAGGCCATCCTGATCTACTGCGTAAACTTGCGCTTCCTCAGACCTCATTCCATGTCATCACTTCGTGGACGGGGGCCCTGGCATCATGATTCCATTTTCCTTCGGGAATATGGGGTTTCTGGTCTTGTTCGCGGTTGCCTATGTAGCCACCGACCATCGGATCCCCGATACTCACGGAGCTGGCGGGTGGGGTTGAAGATGGTTGGGTAGCCTGGAGATTGCACGCGAGGGAGAGTGCCAAGCAACAAGCTTCAAATGAGGAGCGATTTCAGGAGCAAGGGATCCGCGGAGAGCCCTGGGTCTGGTCCTGACCAACCGACCCGGATGGCCTCCGCCCCACTTCCTCGGGGAGGTCGTGCTGACTTTGTGGCCTGAAGGTTCTTGGAACTTGATCGAGGGAGCTTCCGCGGATCGTCCGGAGCTCCCCCCGCAAGGTCTTCCTCGTCCTCCTGCTTAAAAGGGTAATTTCGGACCGCCCTTGCCAGGATTCATTCCTCCCATGAGATCCTCCATTCCCCCTAGGTCGCCCATTCCGCCGCCACCCATTCCACCGAGTTGCTTCATCATGTTCTTCATCTTGCCCTTGGACTTCATCATCTTGCGCATCTGACCGAACTGCTTGAGGAGTTGATTGACCTCGATCAAGGTGCGGCCGGAGCCCGAGGCGATGCGTTTGCGGCGAGTGCCTTTGATGATTTCCGGTTTGGTGCGCTCCCGGGAAGTCATGGAAAGCACGATTGCTTCCATGTGCTTGATGCGCTTGGGATCGAGGGCTCCGGAAGGCAGTTGCTTCTTGATCTTGTTGAAGCCGGGCATCATACCGAGCAGTCCTTCCAGCGGCCCGAGATTCTGCAACATCTTCATTTGCTCGAGGAAGTCGTTGAAGTCGAAGCGGCCTTTCTCAAGTCGCTTGGCAGCCTTGGCGGCCTTCTCTTCGTCGATCATCTCGGCGACCTGCTCAACCATGGTGACGGTGTCGCCCATGTCGAGGATTCGGCCCGCCATGCGATCGGGATGAAATTCGGCGAACTGTTCGAGTTTCTCGCCTTCTCCAATGTACTTGATCGGTTTGCCGGTGACCGCCCGCATCGAGAGGGCCGCACCACCGCGGGCATCGCCATCGAGTTTGGTCAGGATGATCCCGCTGAGGGTGACCGCCTTGTCGAAGGTCTTGGCCACCGAGACTGCCTGCTGACCAGTGGCGGCATCCGCTACCAGGAGGGTCTCCTTGGGTTTGAGGAACTTGTGGAGTCCCTGGAGTTCCTTGACGAGGTCCTTGTCAATTTCCTGGCGACCGGCGGTATCAAAAATGATGAGCGAGCCGCTTTGTTTGTCCGCCCACTTGAGGGCCGCCTTGGCAACCTTGAGGACATTTTTCTCGCCGGCTTCCGGGGTGTAGCAAGGCACTCCCACTTGTTCCGCAATGGTGGCCAGTTGATCGATGGCGGCCGGGCGATAAAGATCGCAAGCCACGAGGAGGGGGCGGCGGCCGTCCTTCTTGAGGCGCAGGGCAAGTTTGCCGGCGGTGGTGGTCTTTCCGGCTCCGTTCAGTCCGCAGAGGAGGATGCGTGCCGGGGGATTGAGATCCAGCGGCGCTTGGTCACCCCCGAGGAGCTTGGTCAGTTCGTCGTGAAAAATTTTGACGATTTGCTCGCCGGGCTTGATGGACTTGAAGACGTCCTCGCCGACGGCTCGTTTCTTGACCCCTTCAATGAAGGTCTGGGCGACTTTGTATTCGACGTCTGATTCGAGCAGGGCGAGACGGATTTCCCGCAGGGTTTCCGAGATGTTCTTTTCTGAAATGCGGCCAACGCCGCGCAAGTTGCGGAAGGTCTTATCGAGATTGTCAGCGAGGGAGGAGAACATGGGAAGCGGGGATGAAGTTGGTCGAGTGAGGAAGTGGATTGGCGCAAGGGGCCCTCAGGAGGGGCGATGATGCGGAAGAATGTGCGGTCTGAATACTGAAATCACTTATTGATCGGCTCCGACCTGATAGGACGCTTCGCGCTCGATGAGGAAGCTCCAGCGCATGGGCGATTCATACTTTGTCTCGCCCTTGAGTCGCCACTGGACATTGACTTCACACATCCGGTGCCGAAGGCTGCGATTGACGGTCCAGGCGAGCTGAGAGGTTTTGGGGTTGATCTGGTGAACCACCTTTCCGAATCCGGAGACCCGCATGACAATGGAGGCTGGATCGAGGCCCTCGACCTTGGCGAGGTCCGCGGTAATTGTGGGCAAACGGGTTTCGACCCGGCTGCCGGGTTCGGGTTGCACGGGATGAGCGGTGGTCTGCACGACCGCGCCGGCCACCGCTGCGGCACCTCCCCGGGCTTGGAAGGTGGTGGCTTGTTCGAAATGAAGTTCGGAATTGCCGTGAATGATGTAGCGCGGAAGCTTGCGGTTATCGAGGTCGCGGCGGATCTTGCCCGGCAAGACAGTGAAGAGGTAATGGTAGCCGAACTCCTCGGCGATCGGGTACATGTCCTCGGTGTGGTAGCCGCCCGGATAAGCATAGGTGTTGATTGATTGCTTGAACTTGGCTTCGAGGAAGTTTTTGGAATCGCCGAATTCCTTGCGCAAAAAGGTGTCGTAGGCCTGCGGTCCTTTTTTAGCGTATCGTTTGACGGTGAGCGGGAAGGGGTGAGATACCGAGTGACTCCCGATCGTGCAGCCGTTTTGCTGCATCTCCTTGATCATGGAGGTGGTGAGAGCGCGCCCGCCGCCATCGACGTAATTTTTGTAGAGGTAGACGGTGAAGGGGTAATCGAATTCCTTCAGGATAGGATAGGCATCAGTGTAGACCGATTTCCAGCCGTCATCGATAGTGATCATGATCGAGCGTGCCGGGACGGACTTGGCGCCTTTTTTCCAAGCGATGAAATCCGCGAGCGAAATGACGGGAAGGCCGAGGTTCTTGATGGCCTCCATGTGTTTGCGGAAGGTGGCCGTGCGGATGCGCATCTGGGAGGGAGCCAAAGTGGGGGACAACTCGTGATAGCCGAGGATGGAGACCCGGGAACCGTCGTCCTTGGGAAGGACAGGTGGAGGAGGGACGGCGGGGGGGCGCGGAGCTTCAAGCTCGGCTGGAGCCGAGGGGGTGGCCTTTTCTTGCCCGAGGGTCCATCCCGGTGCGAGCACGAGGAGAAAGAGAAGCAGGGCGCGGAGCTGCATGGGTTGGGCAGATCCTAGCAGAGGAGGGGAGGAGAGTAAATAGCGGCCAGGGGAGTTGGAGAGCTCAGAATGATGGCGAGCCATTGCCCTGGATCTGAAGGAGCGCTGAGAGGAAGGGGTCCCGGACGGATCCGGACTGAGAGTGCGCCCGCCGATCCCGCCTCCTTGGGGATCGGTCTGCGTTGCGGAATTCAGTCCTCCGGGGTGATTGCCTAGCTCCGGGCGGGATTGACTTGGGCTTCCAGATTCGCGTCGAGAAGTTCGCGGCGGAGGTTGGTTCCGCGCATACGGCTCCAGATCAGGACCATCGGAGAAGCGACAAAGATGGAAGAGTAGGTTCCGACGATCACCCCGGCCATGATGGCGAGGGAGAAGGCCTGGAGGGCCGGGCCGCCAAAGATGTAGAGGACCAGCACGGCCACGAAGGTCGTGAAGGATGTCAGGATCGTCCGGGAGAGGGTGGCGTTGATGGCGATGTTCATGACGTCTTGGACCTCGCCTCGTTTGACGCGCAGGCTCTCTCGAATGCGGTCAAAGACCACGATGGTGTCGTTGATTGAGTAACCTGCAATGGTGAGGAAGGCACCGACGTGAATGAGGGAGAGTTCGTCTCCGAGGAGGACGACGATCCCGATACAGATGATGATGTCGTGGAAGAGGGCTGCGAAGGCGCCCACCGCGAAGGAGAATTCGAAGCGAATCGTGATGTAGGTGAGGATACCCACCAATCCGAGGCCCAGCGCGATGATGGAGTTGAGAAGAAAGTCACCACCGAGGCTCGCTTCCACGGTGTCCCGCGAAGAGCCATACTTCCAGGGACTCACTGCGGCGACCGCGCGCTCTTCGCCATCTTCGGCCGCGGGAGCTGGGGCCGGAGTGATGCTGGGATCCTTCTTGAGCCCGAGGATCTCGATCTGTTCGCGGAGCAACTTCACAATGGCCTCGGCATCACCATCATCACAACGGATGGAGAGAATGTTGGCGTTGCTCGGGGGGGGCTCGGTTTCGTTTTGAATGATGGGAAGCTTCTTGAGGGTGAGTCCGGAGGCCTCGATCACCTTGCTGACTTCGCTCTCCTTGACGAGGACATCCTCGGTTTGGAACTGGATCAGGGCGCCGCCCGCGAAATCGATGCCGAGCGCATTCTCGCGCTTGATGCCCACCATGAGCAGGCTGCCCACAAGAAGAACGAGGGAGATGCTGAAGGCCCCTCTACGCATCGACATGAAGTTGATGGTTTTTTCGGGAACGAGGTGCATGAACTTGAGCTTGTTGACGGCGTTGGCCTTGGCGCCCCACCAGAAGATCACACGGGTCACGACGAGAGCCGCGAACATGGAGGCGAGAATGCCGATGGTCAGGGTAATGGCGAAGCCCTTGACCGTGCCTGAGGCGCGCCAGAAGAGAATGATGGCCGTGATCAGAGTGGTAATGTTGGCATCAAAGATCGCGGAAAAGGCCTTCTCGTAGGCGGCCTGGATGGCGGCACCGATGGATTTGCCGGCCTTGAGTTCCTCTCGTAATCGTTCGTAGATGAGGACGTTGGCGTCCACCGCGATTCCGATCGTGAGGATGATCCCCGCAATGCCCGGAAGGGTGAAGGTGAACTCGAACATCGCCATGGCGCCGAAGAGGATGAGGACGTTTACGCTCAGGCCGATCAGGGCAATGATGCCGGCGATGCGATAGTAAATCATGAGGAACAGGAGGGTGAGGCCGAGGCCTGCCATGCCAGCGTAGATTCCCTGACTCACGGTGGAGGCTCCCAGTCGGGCCGTCACGGTGCGCTCTTCCTTGATCAGGAGGGGGTTCTCGAGCGGGTTCATCAGGGTGGAGGAGAGATTCTTGCGCTCCTCGTTGTCATCGATGCCCATGATGATGAAATTGCGGGAGAGGGTATCATTGACGGTGGGCGCACTCATGACCACGCCATCAAGGACCACCGCCATCCGGTCGACGCCCTTTTCCATGTTCTTGGTGAGGTTGCGCATGTGCTTACCTCCGGTACTGGTGAGTTCGACTTGGATGACTCCAGTGCGGGCGGTGTCGGGGAAGGCATTCTTCACGTGCTTGCCCTTGAGATCGCCCCGCTTTTCAAGAAGGAGGTCCTGCGTGAACTCTTCTCCCTTGGCGTTGGTGTCCTTGTAGAGGTAGTGCTTGTAGCCTGGGACGATGGTTTTTCCTTCGGCGACCTGGCGGCCAAGGGTGGACCACTGCGGATGTACCGCCCGCAGTTCGAGGACGGCCTGGTCCTTGATGCGCTCCCGAACCCAGGCGGCTTCCTCTTCCGAGACTCCGGGCATTTCGATGATGATCAAGTCCTTGCCCTGCGGCTGGATGAGCATGTCCTTGGTGCTATCCGGGTTGAGCCGGCCTTCGAGGGTTTTGATGGCTTGTTGCACGGCCTCGGGGCTGACTTGGGTTACCTCACCAGTGCCCTCATCCACCTTGGGCTGCACCATGACGGTGAAGGAGGCCCCCCCTGCGAGGTCGATGCCGGGCTTGAGGGGTTGCACGGGCTGCTTGGCGATGACGAGGGCGTGTATCTCTTTCGCATCAGCCTTGGAAAAGTCGGGGAGCTTGATCGAAATGGTATTCGGGGGGAGGGCCGTGAAGGTCGCGCCTTGATCATCGATCATGAGGCGCTTCTGCAGCGTGCGCAGGCCGCTTTCGAGGGTCTCGATCTCGATGGGAATATCTTCGCCCTTCTTGTTCCTGGCAGGAGTCATGGCGGCCACGACCTCGTATCCCGGTGCTCCATTGGCGAGCTCGACGGGATTCTGGGCGGTGAATCCGGAATCTTCGGAGCGCGGCATGAGGGCCCAGACGCAAAGAGCGATGATGGCAGTGATCAGGATAGTGCCGATCTTTCGCTTCCGGTCGTTGGTGTCACTGGCCAGATACCAGAAGAGAAGGCCGAGAATGATCAGGCCGGAAATGAAGACGATCGTGGATTGTTGCATTAGTGGAGATGCTTTGGAGGTGGGGATCGCTAAGGCTTCTTGCCCTAAGGTGCAAGCGGCATCAGCGATTCTAGCAGAACTTCAGTAGAAAGGGGTTTGTTGAGGGAGGCTGCGATGGCTTGGGCTTCTTCGAAGGAGTTGAATCCTTCGAGGGTGAATTGAGCTCTCAATTCGTGTACCACGACCGGGGCGCTGATAATCCGTTCATCGTAGATGATGGCAAGCCGCGAGCGGCCTTTTTGCATTTTTTCGGTCGCGGCCTGCATTTGCTGTCCCCCATTGGTTGTCAATGAGATATGAATTAGATGCTTCTTTCCGGCCTCGGTCTCGGCACTCTTAACGTGGCTGCTATTGACGATCTCGGCGGTTGCCACGACCAAATCCTCCGATTTGCTGAGTTCCCCGGCTTGGATCCTGAAGGTCATGATTTCGTGACCGGCGGGGAGTTTGGAGGGGTCGGTGCGGACGGCTGCAGAGAGATAAACGGTCTGACCGTGGACCGCCCGGACGCTGAGGGAACCGGTTTCGCAGAGGGCGTCCAGTTGGGCGAGGGCCAGGTCCTTGTTCTTGGCTTTGAGTCGGACCGTGATCCGGTGGTCCCCGGCGGTGCCGGCATCGATCTCGGCAGTGAGCGAGAGGAACTTCACGCGGGCCTGCAGATCGCTGACGATGGTGTCTTCGGAGACGGTGTCCTTGGTGCCCGGAGGAAGCGAAAGGATCGCTTCGAAGTTCGGCTTCGATTTCGATTTGCAACTCGTCAGACCGAGAGATGCGCCCGCCAGGGCGAGCGCAAGAAATTGAACTGGAGGGGACATGTGTCAGGGCGCGGGGAGCGCGATGAGGAACTCTAACACAAGTTTGCTGCGAAGAGGGCGCGCAGGGCAGCAGCGCGGGTCGCGTTGTCCTCAATTCCCGTGATGAAAAATTTCCGGGAGAGAGAGTCGATGACGGCGGGAGCCCGAACGTCCTTGGTGCCGACACGAAAGGGGAAGGAAGCGATCGCGATGCAGCGGAGCACTGGGGGGAGAGAAGACACGATCAGGCTTTCTCGTCGCTGCCTTCCTGTTCCTCTTCCCCGTTCTCTTCTGCTTGATCCTTTTTCTTCCCCTTGCCCACTTTTTCGACCGATCGGATAGACTCCTTTTCGAAGGGGACGAAGACCCCTTCGGAGAGCTTCACGGTGACGGTGGTCTTGGAAATGTGGTGAACGGTGCCGTGGAGGCCGCCGATCGAGATGATCTTGTCGCCTTTCTCCATGGCGGAGACCCGGGCAGCCTGCTCCTTCTTCTGCTTGGACTGCGGTCGGATGATGAGGAAATACATCATCACAAACATGAGGACGATGAAGACGGGCATGGAGCCGAGAGGATTGTCTCCTGCTCCGAGCAGGCTGGTGGCGGGGATGATGAAACTATTCATGAGGACTTGTGTTTGTGGTAACGCTCGCAGAAGGAGGTTTGGAAATCGCGGAAGGAGCCAGCTTCGATGGTCTCCCGTGCGCCGCGCATGAGGCGCAGGTAGAAATCAAGATTGTGGAAGGAAAGCAACCGCAAAGCCAGCATTTCTCCGGCTTTGAAGAGGTGGCGGAGGTAGGCGCGGGAGAATGGTGCGAGGTGGGGATGGCAATCTTCGGTGAGGGGCGCGGGGTCCTTTTGGTAGATGGCGTTCTTGATGTGGATGGGCCCGTCGGGGGTGAAGGCCAGTCCGTGGCGGGCCGAGCGGGTGGGGTGCACGCAGTCAAACATGTCGATGCCGCGCCCGATCATCTCAAGCATCTGCGGGGGAGTGCCCAAGCCCATGGCATAGCGCGGTTTGTTGGCCGGGAGGAAGGGTTCAGCGTGATTGATGGCGCGAAACATCTCTTCTTCCGGTTCTCCTACCGAAACCCCGCCGATCGCGTAACCATCGAAGTCGAGGGCAGTGAGTTCGCGGGCGGATTGTTCGCGGAGGTCGGCAAAGGTGGAGCCTTGCACGATGCCAAAGAGGAGTTGGCGCTTGGTCGTTTCAAGGTTCAGGTTGGGAGTTTGGGGTGTGGGAAAGGTGCTGGCAGCGTGTTCCTGATGCCATTTCTTGCAGCGTTCAGCCCAGCGGGTGGTGAGTGAAGTGGATTTTTCGGCATACTGGCGTTCGCAGGGGTAAGGAGGGCATTCGTCGAAGAGCATCGCGATGTCTGACCCCAGCGCGGCTTGGATCTCCATGCTCTTTTCAGGGCTCAAGAGCATGGGAGTGCCATCGAGGTGATTTTGAAAGCGCACCCCTTCCTCCGTGATCTTGCGGATTTTCGCGAGGGACCAGACTTGGAAGCCCCCGGAATCGGTCAGCATGGGGCGATCCCAGGTGGTAAAGCCGTGCAGGCCGCCCAGATCGTGAATGATCTGCTCTCCGGGGCGCAGCCAGAGGTGATAAGTATTGCCGAGGATAATTTCGGCGTCGAGAAGCCTCAATTCGTCGGGATGGAGGGTCTTGACCGATCCCTGGGTGCCCACCGGCATGAAGACAGGGGTCTCGATTACCCCGTGGGCGGTGGTCAGGCGGCCGCGGCGCGCCTTGGTGGACGGATCGGTAGCGAGGAGCTCGAACACGGGGAATTCTCTGAGGATGGTGGCTTGGGCGGTGGTTCGAGGCCTGCTGCACAGCCGACCCCGTCACCAGCTATCACGTTCCCTCCAGAAGACCACGCCTGAATAATTTAGCGGAGAGCGATTCAAGAAATTGTGGAAACTCCCGGTTTGAACAGCCTGAGGAGGGTGGAGAGATGGAAAATAAAACGGCGTGGGAGTGAACGGCTCTTCCCTAGTTGGTTGCTTCGCAGTCTCTTAGGCTGGGGCTGGCCTCTACCCGAAACCCTCAAATTGATGGCAGACTATTCTTTGAAATGACGGAACGATCTACAAAGGCATCTGTGTTATATGCAGTAAAAATATGTGTTATGAGGTTATCAGTTCCAAGAGTCGGATGAGGGAGTTCCCGGGAGCGCATCCCTCGATGGGTCATGAGGAACAACTGATAGGCGAAGCCGCGGAGTGTAGCGAACTCGCTCAACTTGGTTTCGACGACTTGCTGATCGAGATGGGGCGAGAAGCTCGCCGACTCTTCCTCATCTTTTCAGGTGCGCTTGACGTTATTGTGGATGGTCAGGAAGTGGTTCGGCGGGTGACAGGCGAGACGTCGGCGAACTCGAGCGGGTCTCACCACATATCAAACGGGCCGCCACGGTGGTGGCGCGGGACCAATCGATCGTGAGGAGTATCTCGGAGGCGGACTTTGCAAAGCTCGCCAACAGATTCCCGGTCCTCTGGCGAAATATTGCCAGAAGCCTGGTGAGTCGTCTGATCGGGGAGACCACGCAGTAAGATCCGCCGGCAAGCAGGATTTCATTGTCCTCCGGGGAAAGCGTGTTGTTGATTGGGGTGTGGATCGAGAGGACTGGGATTCGTTGGCACGGCGCTATGAGGCGGACTTGTTGGAGATTGCCTGCGAGGAGGGTGCGAGTGCGCTGGAAGAGGAGATCGCGGCTCTCGGTGATCCCGAGAGGCGGATCGCCGACTTTGGCTGCGGACCAGGAAGTCTGCTCCCGTTCTTGGCAAAGTGTTTCGGAGAGGTGATCGCGGTCGATTACGCGCGGGACTTGTTGGAGGCCGCTCGAGTGCGTTGTCGCAGCAGAAAGGTAGTCTTCGAATGCCACGACCTGAGCCGCGGGACCGGGTTGGAAACGACAGTTGATGTGGCGTGCTGTGTGAACGCCCTGATCGATCCCGATGCCGAAAAACGTACCGGGATGGTCCGTGCCCTGGTGGGATCTCTCAAGAAGAAGGGCGTCGCAGTGGTGGTCGTGCCGGCGCTGGAGTCGGTCTTTCACGTTTACCACACCCTGGTGCAGATCCGGGAACGGGAGGGAAAGCCAGCGGGATTGAGTCCGCGTGAGGCTGATGAAATGATGCGAGCAGAAGTGAGTTCCTTCGCGGATGGAATCGTGCGGGTGGGGGGCGTGTTGACGAAGTACTGGATGTGCGAGGAACTAGTCGCCCTCCTCGCCGATCATAGATTGCGGGTTACTAGAATGCGGCGGGTGGAGTACGGGTGGAAGGAAGAGATCGAGCATGTGCCGAGATGGGTGCAGGGGGCGAGACCTTGGGATTGGTTGGTGGTGGCGGAACATGGGAAGTAACTCACCGTGGTCGGGGAGAGAAGTCAGGCGGGGGAGTTCAGATTGCAGTCGCGGTGGGGAATCTGATCTTTTTGGGTCGGATGATGAAAATGTTGATTGCGATGGTGACGGGGTTGACGGTGAGTTCGGCGGCTTGGGGGCAGGACAAGCCGCTTAATGCGGACTATGGGGAACCGAGAAAAACCATTCCGTTCGTGCTCTTCGCGAGGGGGACGCGTGATCAGGGCGACTGGGTGGAGTAGCAGGATCACGTCGCGGAGTGGGAGGCGCAGACCCGGTTGAAAAAGACTGAAGAGAATCCCGGGTGTTGGAAGACAGGGGCGTGGTTGACGGAAGAGCGGGTGAAGTATTTGAGAACTTGGAAGGGAGTGGGGAAAGAGGATCAGGGGAGGGGGGTCACCCCTGTCCGGCAAGGCGAGCGAAAAGGTCGCTGAAGAAGCGGCTCAGGGCGGAATCCGCGATTAGAATGCCGCTCAATTGGGGCGAATTAGGAGTCAAGCCCGAAGAAGGGGGATAATCGGCTTGCCCGAGATCTTTCGCAGGGCTAGGGAGCGACAGCCCTCGGGGCGAAACACATCTGCGAATGGCTATCCAACGAGCACTTCTTTCGGTCTCGGATAAGGCGGGCCTGGTCGAGTTTGCAAAAGCTCTGCACCAGGAATTCGGCATCGAGCTACTCTCCACCGGCGGCACCGCCAAAGCATTACGGGAGGCCGAACTTCCCGTTATCGAGGTCTCGGAATATACCGGGGCGCCCGAACTCTTTGAGGGACGACTAAAGACCCTGCACCCCAAAGTGCACGGAGGGCTCCTCCATCGGCGCGATTCCGGTGAGCACGTTCGTCAGGCCAAGGAGAACGGGATCGATCCCATCGACCTGGTGGTGGTGAATCTCTACCCATTCGAAGAGACCGTCGCGAGGGAGGAAGTCACGATGGAAGAGGCGATTGAGAACATCGATATCGGGGGTCCTTCGATGCTGCGCAGTGCGGCCAAGAACGCGAGCGCGGTGACGGTGGTAACCGATCCCGCCGACTATGATCGGGTTCTCGATGAGATGCGGGAGCACACTGGTGACACCAGTCTGCGGTTACGCGAAGAGCTCGCCTTGAAAGTATTCAAGCGGACGGGAGCCTACGATACCGCGATCTCGAACTACCTTGGGAAGTGCGACGAAAGCACGACGGCGTGTTTCTCGACCTCGCTCCCGCTCGCCCAGGAATTGCGTTACGGCGACAACCCCCATCAGAAGGCGCGCCTCTACGGATCGTTTTCTGACAGCTTCAGCAAGCTGCAGGGCAAGGAGCTGAGTTACACCAATATTCTCGACATCGAAGCGGCGGCCGATCTGATCCTTGATTTTCGTCGGCCCACCGTGGCGATTCTCAAGCACACCAATCCCTGTGGGGTCGGGCAGGACGACGAGGATTTGCGCGTGGCGTGGCAGAAGGCCTTCGAGACCGATCGTCAGGCGCCTTTTGGGGGAGTGATCGTGTGCAACCGTCCGCTCACGGAGAATCTCGCGCGGGTCATCAGGAGATTTTCACTGATGTCATCATCGCCCCGGACTTCGAGCCCGAAGCGCGTGCGATTTTGCAGAAGAAGAAGAACCTGCGCCTCATGAAGATGCACGAGGCTTATCAGCAGGCGAAGCGTGAGCCGCTTTTACGCTCCGCGCCCGGCGGGTTGATGGTGATGGATCGGGACCACTCCGTGATGGGGTTGGAAAAACTTGAAGAGAAGGTGGTGACTGATCGTCCCCCAACGGAGAAGGAATTACAGGCCATGCGTTTCGCTTGGCGGGTGGTCAAACACGTGAAGTCGAATGCGATCGTCTTTGGATCCACCGACCGCACGATCGGAATCGGGGCCGGCCAGATGAGCCGGATTGATTCCTCGCGCATTGCCGTTTGGAAGGCCGAGGAAGCGGGGTTGTCCTTGAAAGGGAGTGTCATTGCTTCTGATGCGATGTTCCCCTTTGCGGATGGTCTTGAAGCTGCGATCAAGGCCGGAGCCACCGCGTGCATTCAGCCGGGGGGATCAGTGCGTGACGAAGAAGTGATCGCGGCTGCCAATGAGGCCGGGATGTCGATGGTCTTCACCAAACACCGGCATTTTCGCCACTAGCAGCTGCTAGGTCGCATGTCGCAGAGTGCTGCGACCCCACCAGGGTGGCGGGCTCACCTTATTTCGCCATTCCTGCTAGGGGGGGCTGTGGGCGATCGTGAAGCCGCCGGGACCCTCGACGAATACCGCGGCTGATTTCCAATTCCGGACCCGGGAAGCGGGGCTGGGTTCTGCCTTCCCGCCCGTCCTGGTCGAGATCTTTCCTGGTCGCCCGCTTGCCTGGCATGGACGGTGAAGAGCGCAGCTCCCGGAGAGTTGGAGATTATTTGGCGCTTGTGGGTTGAAATCGGTCCCAAGGGTGGAGTAGTAGTCCGGCGAGATGGGACTGCTTCTGGGAATGAACATTGATCATGTGGCGACCCTGCGGCAGGCGCGTTATGCCACGATGTTGGCTTCCTCGAATGCGGAGCCCAGTATCGTGGCGGCAGCCCTGGTGGCCAAGGCGGGGGGGGCGGATTCCATCACGATGCATGTGCGGGGAGATCGGCGGCATGTGCAGGTGGAGGATGTCTTTGCGGTGCAGGATGCCTGTGATCTGCCGCTCAATCTTGAGATGGCGAACACCTCTGAGATGCTGGCCCTGGCGTTGGAGGTGAAACCGGCCTTCGTGTGCCTGGTGCCGGAGAACCGGGAGGAGATCACGACTGAGGGCGGTCTCGATGTGGCTTCGCAGGTCGAGGAGTTGCGTTCCACGGTGGAATCGATCCAGGCAGCGGGGAGCAAGGTGAGCATGTTTGTCGATCCGGATCCGGAACAGATCGAGGCCTCGGCAGCGGTGCGGGCAGAGATCGTGGAACTGCACACCGGATGTTTTGCCAATGCGGTTGGAGCGCAGCGTGAAGACGAGTTGGCACGGCTGGTGTCGGCTTCCAGGCAGGGTTACGAGCTGGGACTTCAAATCAATGCCGGTCATGGGATCAACTACGAGAACCTGGAACCGCTGTTCCGCATTCCCCACCTGGTGGAGTTGAACACCGGGCACAGCATCGTGTCCCGGGCGCTCACGGTGGGAATGGAACAGGCCGTTCGCGAGATGGTGAGCCTGATGCGCGGCTACGAAGGGATGGGCTCATGATCATCTTCGGGATTGGCATCGATGTGATTGAAGTGGAGCGCATCGAGGAGGCGGTGGAGGGATTTGGGGATCGCTTCCTGGCGCGAATTTTTACGGATGGGGAGCGGGAGTATTGTGCGCGTCAAAAACGACCAGCCATTCACTACGCGGCGCGTTGGGCCGCCAAGGAGGCGGTTTCGAAGGCGTTCGGGACGGGGATCGGGGAACAACTTGGCTGGCAAGACATGGAGATCTGCCGGCGGGCTTCGGGGGAGCCCGAAGTGGTGTTGCATGGCCGCGGAGAAACCTTTGCGGAGGAGAATGGAATCGAGCAGGTGAAGATCAGTCTTACGCACGCGAAGAGCTACGCGGCCGCCAATGCGGTTGTGATTGGAAGCGCGGTGGCCCGGGATCTGGATGCGGACTAATCTTCTCGGCTCAGGCTAGGAGCGATTTCCGAGAGCGAGGATGATCTCGCGCACGACCTTGGCGGCGAGGACGGTGGAGCAGTCGCTGGCATCTAGAGCGGGCGCAAGTTCGACGATGTCGCAGCCCACCACTCGTTGCCAGGGGATGACGGCGAAGAGGGATTGGAAGATGGCCCAATCGATGCCGCCGGGTTCCGGGGTGCCGGTGCCTGGAAGTTGCGAGGGATCGAAGATATCGAGATCGAGGGTGAGGTAGAGCGGAGCATCGCCGAAGCGGCTGAGAGCCTCCCGGAGATCGGGGGCGTGGGGAGCGAGGAGGCGATTACCGGCGCGGAGCTCGGCGAATTCCTCCCTGGTGCCGGAGCGGATGCCGCATTGGAGGACGCGCTCGGAGGGGATCATGTCGAGGATGCGCCGCATGGCGCAGGCGTGACTCCACTTTGTGTTCGACCACTCCGCACGCAGATCAGCGTGGGCGTCGAGTTGGAGGACGGCCAGTTCGGGATGAAAATTTCGGATGGCGGCTACCGCACCAGGGGTGAAGGAGTGTTCCCCGCCGAGGAGGACCGGAATCGCTTGTTGCTTGAGAAGTTCCCCACAGGCCTCGTGGACATGACGGGCGACTCCCTCGGGGTCATCGGCGTGGAGGTTGACATTGCCGAGGTCGGCGAAGTTAGTTTCGGCGAGGTCACGGTTGAGAAAGGGGGAGTAGGATTCGATGCCAGCGGAAATCTCACGGATGGCGTGAGGGCCGTGGACCGCACCTTTGCGAAAGCAGGCCGTGCCGTCATAAGGGATCCCGAGGAGGGCCGGGGCTCCCGCAATGAGGGTGGGGGCCGATTCCAGAAAGGGGACGAGGGGCGGAGTGATGATCATGCGAAGTGTTGCTTGAAATCAGGGTACGTGAATTCGCGGATCGTTTCGAGCGTTCCGTCTTCATGGCGGAGAACGAGGGAAGGATGTTGCACGCCATTGAAGAAGGTCGATTTCACGATGGTGTATTGCGCCATATCGAGAAATTCCAGACGATCACCGATCTGGAGAGGTCGATGAAAGGCGTAGTCGCCGATCAGATCTCCAGCGAGGCAGGAGTTGCCGCCGAGACGATAGAGGTGGTCTCCGGTGGGTAGGGCGGACCTTTGATCGAGAGTGACGGTCGGGCGGCAGGGCATTTCGAGCACGTCCGGCATGTGGGCGGTGGCGGAGAGGTCGAGGATGGCAATCCGGGTATCGCCATTTTGAAAGAGGTCGAGCACTGTGGAGTGAAGGACGCCCGCGTTCAAGACCGCAGCCTCTCCTGGTTCGAGCCACAGCTCCTCGAGTTGGTAGCGCGACCGGGTGCGTTCGAGCAAGCGGTCCAGGAGATCGAGGTCGTAATCTGGTTTCGTGATCCAGTGTCCGCCGCCGAGATTGAGGGAGGTGAATTGTGCGCGTCGCAAGATGTCGCCAAAGTGGTGGTCGACGGCCTCGAGAGTGGTGGCGAGATCATCGCTGCCCTGCTCGCAGAGGGTGTGAAAGTGCAAGCCGCTGAGTCCATCGAGATCGGCATCGTCGAAGTGCTCTGGGGGGACCCCGAGGCGAGAGCCCGGCATGCAGGGATCATAGAGCGGGGTCTTGCCGGTGGAGCAGCGGGGATTAATGCGCAGTCCGAAGCGGAGTGTGCCGCACTGGGCACGAGGGTGATGGAGGGCGCGTTCCTTCCAGTGTTGCCAATGGCTGAGGGAATTGAAGTCGAGGTGGGAGGAGAGATCGAGCAGTTCCGCGTCGGTGTCGGCGTAGGCGGGCCCACAGGTCAGGACCTGGCCGCCAAAGAATTCGTTCGCGAGCTTGGCTTCCCAGAGGCCCGACGCGCAGCAGCCATCGAGATGGCTTCGCAGGAGCGCGAACGTTTGGGGGAGAGCGAAGGCCTTGAGGGCGTGCGCGATCTTGCAGCCGGTCCGCTCCTTGAGTTTGGCAAGGATCTCGCAGTTGGCGCGCATCACGGCGAGATCGATGAGGTAAGCTGGAGAGGGCCCCGACATGGGCGGCAATGTGCGTGAATGCGGGAAGAGCGCAATTCTGAAGATGTGGGCAGTCCGTACGACCACGGGTATCCTGTCACGATTAAGGTATCGATTGTGGGTCCGGGAGGGATGGGGATGGGGCGGGCCTATACCCTGGCCCTGAAAGGAGTGGTGCGCGCGCCTCTCGATGTGCGCGCCGATCACTTGGATGATGTCGCCGATTTCGAAGTGGTGGTGATCAGTGCCTCAGTGCCGATGAATATCGACTTGAAGGATCGCAATGCCCATGCGGAGGGGAATCCCATCAAGGACACGAGGAACCGGAGAGAGCTCTTTGCGTCAACCGTGGGCGCGGGGTTGGAAATCTTCAAGCTGAAGGGCACACACGTGCTATGCGGTTGCC